>Ga0163151_10006346_pt1 | contig 14446 bp, 7 predicted proteins | sample OliLakLV19MP5IB2_FD_145596 | JGI IMG/M metagenome (GOLD analysis project Ga0163151, IMG submission 145596) | Freshwater microbial mat bacterial communities from Lake Vanda, McMurdo Dry Valleys, Antarctica - Oligotrophic Lake LV.19.MP5.IB-2 | ecosystem: Environmental > Aquatic > Freshwater > Lake...
GGGGTGCTGAATAACATCTAACATTTTGATTTTGAAAAGTATATCATAAAAAAGATTAATACTTGAGCAAACAAATATGATAAATTCTTGCAAAATCCTTGCATCTGCCCCCACTCGTTCCTCGCTGTCCCCATCCCGTCGCGACGGGACGAAACGGGACTGGGGAACCCTCTTTTTTTGCCTTAGTGTCTTATTTTATAGATCCGATGCATCGGATTGAACTTTGCTTCATTAAAACAGGCGGTTATCTATTCAATCAGCTGGGCTATAAAGAGTTTGGTTCCCAATCCAGACCTTGCACCGTCTCTAAATTTTATTACAACTAACAACCGGTCGGGATTTGGGTCAGTGAGCGCAGCGAGCGGGCAAAGCAATTGCAATCTATTTTGATTTATTTATTCAGCACCTCCTAAATAAATACAGAATATAACCTGTTACTTTATAACCCTGTGCTAACCTTTACAGCTTTATCGCCACCGACACGGAATACGTCCGCCCATCTGATGGCCAGATCCCGGGGCCAGGGTAAAACTGAGGTCTTTTGGTAAAGTATTTTTTATCCAACACATTATTGGCATTGAGTTGTACCCTGATTTTTTCAGATAACCGAACGGAACTATTCAGATCTATCAGAAAATAAGAAGGTACCAAGCCTGCAGCCCCACTGGCTGAAGGAGCGACCATGTTAAAAGCATCTGCAAAACTTTCTGAAGTATAACTCATCAACGTGGAAAAATTGACCCTTGGGAAATTTAAAGTAACTCCGTTCCGCGATATCCATTGAGGTACACTTTCCACTTTATTTCCATCGATATCGACGTTTGAATTTCCGGACCGGAGCAGAGCATCCTGGTAACGGGCATCCATGTAAGATGTTGAAGTAAAAAGTGATAACCCTGTTTTGTTAGTTATATAGACGTCCCCCTGGAGGAACAACTCCAAACCCGCAGTATAAGAGTCTCCGATATTGGTCCGGAAGATAATCTGATTTCCAAGGTTATCAACTTGCGCCAGGGTACCCAGGCGGTTTTTATACTGGATATAAAACCCGGTAATGTCCCAACTAAGGAATTTCCATTTGCCTCTGAATCCGAGTTCCGTATTTGAGCCAAAGGCATCTTCCAGTTCTTTATCGGAGATTTCAAAGATTGATCCGGGTATGATATCTTTGAAAATTACCGGGCGATATGATTGTGCCCATCCTGCATAGAGGTTGATTGATCTGGATACATCATATTGTGCACTGACACCAAAAAGCGGGAAATCATGGCTGATCTGATTCGGAATTTCCGCTTCTGTGTAATAGGTAATTATTCCCGACATATCCGTCTCGCCCACCTCCATTCTCAAACCGGTATTGACAGATAATCGTTGGGTCAAGGCCCATCGGTTTTCGGCAAAAACTGCAATATTTTTAGTTTTCAAATGAAGATCCCTCCCCCATCCCGGAGTGACCAGGGTCAGGTCAAAGTCATCACCGGTAGTGCCTTTCCCCAATTGCCGCCGGTGAAGGTCATTGTTCATGTACTGAATACCCATCGAAAGGGCATTCTTTTGTTTTAGAAAACGATACATGCGGAGCACCCTGATTTCACTGGTGTAACTATTGAAATTATCGATGTCGACCTGACGGTTGTTAAATTGCCTGGTAGCGGTGACTATTGAATCCGGGATGGTGGCTACCTTATCATACAATACACTGTTGCGCGCTCCCAGGATAGCCGAACTAGTAAATAACAATTGTGTGGAAGGCGAAATTTTCCAATCCATGGTAAAGGAAGGAACATGGATATCCGGATTGTAATAATTACGGTTTCGTGTAGCCATCCTTGGATTAGCTGCAAACATATTATCTGTCAATGGTCCTGGCAAATGGGTGACATAATCGGAATGGGTCCATTCCAACTTAAGACTAAGTTGGGGGCTCGCATCATAATAGAGGGAGACCGCTTCCGCATTGTATTGGGCATCGCTATTGTCCCGGTACCCGGTAATCCACTTTTTATTGAACCAGGTGGAGTACCTGAATTTACCCAATTTACCGGATGCCCGGTTGAACGTGCTGACCAAACCATAGGATCCTATCGTATTGATATTTTCAAATGAAAATTTCTTCAGGGTATCGGGTAATTTGCTCACATAGTTTAACATTCCTCCAAATTGTCCACCATATTGCAATGAACCGGTACCTCTGACCAACTCTATCTTGTCCACTGCTTCCATCGGAATATTGTAATGACTGGCCGGGTAACCGTACATATCTGAATTGGTCAATACTCCGTCTTTTCGAATATTAAATTCCCAACCCCGGTGCGGATCCAGGCCACGGGTCGAAATATTGATTTGATTGCCGGTGCCGTCCATATCGTAAACAAATACTCCGGGGATTTTAGCAAATATCTGGCGTCCGTATTTTTCTGTCAGCGCTACATTTTTCTCGGACAATTGAATGACCTCTGATTTTTTACCCGAATAGATGTACGTGCCCTTAATTGGGTCCAACCGTTGAATATCCTGCCGTATCCTGGATACTTCTATAGTGATTTCTTTAATCTCCAAGGTCTGTATGGTCTCTAATGGTGTTTGTCCGCTTAACCAGGAAAAGGAACCAATCGTGAAAAATATAATTATACTTACCACTTTTAAAGATGGTAATGATAATTTTTCAATTTTCATGTTTAGTTTAAAATTTATCTGAAATAAATTAAAGGAAACCAGTTTGATTTTTTTCCAATACGTATAAATAATGCATAATGCTGCATTTAGGTTCTACCAGCTTAGGATTCTTATGAGATTATTAGGAATCTTAATCCCTAAAATGACAACAGGTGTAAATTTGACATTTACACCTGTTGTCGTATATGGATTTTTGAAATGTTACTATATGATCAATCTAAAAAATAAAAATTAATCAATTTAATTACTTCACTTTTAAGTTAATCCTGAATTTATTTTTTCCAGGGGAGGTTTATTACCCTTCTGGCTATTTGTTGACCGAAAGCATAACCGGTAGTGCAATCCATTCTAAAATGTACACCTAAGGTCACCCTTGAAAGCGCATTTTCTAATCCTGCATCTTCAAAAGAGTTGAAGGTACGGGGTATACCCAGGAATTCCGTTCTGTCTTTATGACACAAGTCGGTAAATTCATAATTCTGACCGAAAACATTGGCAAGAATTGCACCGCCTCCTCCACCAAATGTGGAATGGCCGGATGGGTAGGCTGGAAATGGTGGGGTGATACCTTTTACACCAGAGACTGTATTGACGAGGATGGGCTCCCAATTTGGATCAATTAATCGTTTGATATAATTTTCAGGTCTTTCGACATTGTAAACATATTTCGAATGCCAGGCTGCTACTCCGAAATCATTATTTGCCATTCCTAATTTTGCTGCACCTTCAATAGCCGTCTGAAGATTGGATTTTTCAGCAACCAATACCTGATCCATGATTGCCAATAAACGGGTCGGAGGGCCAAACGTCTGGCCAAATATATCATCACTCCAGAATTCTGAAACCCATCGGTCTTCATACCTCATATTGGGATTACTTAATGCATAAACTTCCAAAGCCTGTGCATAATATGGAGAGGTTTTGCTTTCGCTATAAGCCAAAGGCGGTGGGCAAAGTTTTTGTGCATCTGTGGTCACAAAGGTGCGCATACGTCCTCCATATGGGAACATACCTCCATCCGGATTGTCATTAGTGGGATACCATTTACCCGGAATTACTGCCCCGTTGGACATACTTTTAGTTCTCCAGTTGTAATAAAAGTTTTCGCCTTTTGCGGGATCGTTATTCAGAGGGTTAAGATCCGCATCATTTCCATATGGATCGGTGACGGCCCAACTCCATACTGCAGCAGCAACTTTTTCGCCCCAGGCTTTGGAATCATTGAACACTACTAAATCATTGATTACCGTTTTATACTTTGCATCTAATGCTGCTCCCAGGGTCTCAATTAATTTCTGAGTATCGGCATTGGTTAAATGGCCAAAACCAGGTACAAAATTGGTTTTGAAGAAAAATTTCTTCATTAAATAGGTATAGCTGGCATTAATTGCAGATGGCCAATGTATTTTTTGCCCTTCCACAAAATCAGGAATTTTGAGCTCACTGCCCCATTGATTTTTAAGGCTGTTGTATTCCGGCATACCGGCAACTGCAGTTTCGTATGCGGATAATCCCATATAAGCCAAGGCTCGAGGACCCGGACATGGCCGGTATCCCATAGCATCCTTATCGATACGGGTAAATAATTCATTCCATTCCCAAACGGTGGTGTAATCAAAATCTTTGACCAGGCCTTTGATTTCTTTATTATCCCCTTCTTCTTCAACGGAGTTCTTTTGGCAGCCGGTGACCAAAACGAATAGAGCTAAAGGCAAAATAACTCTGAGTAGTTTATTGTTCATATAAATAGATTATAGTTAAATAAAAGTGAACTTTCAAGAATCTAGCAATCTTGAGAAACCAAATGTAGAAATCCTAACCGATATTACAAATCATTTGACCTCTTTATTTTTTCTAAAAATTTGCTTAGAGTCTTAATTTGGAGGGATTTATGAGACATTTACAGGGAAAGTTATTGAAATTTGACCAATGAAAGTACTCCTCATAGAAGATGAGCCTAAAACCGCCTCCTCTATCAAAGCCTTCCTGGATGAAAACGGTGTAGATACAGAATTATGCCTGAATGCAGCAGAGGGGCTCAAAAAAATTGACCGCCAGTCTTTTGATGTTATCGTCACGGATGTCATCATGCCCGACATGGATGGCATCAAACTCTCTCAGGTGCTTCGATCCAAACAAATCAAAACGCCTATTTTAATGATTTCAGCGCTGGATGAAACGGAAGATAAAATATCAGGCCTAAACGCCGGAGCGGACGATTACCTGGCCAAACCTTTCGATCTCAAGGAATTGATGGCGAGAATATCAGCCTTGCACCGCCGGTCCAACCTGTCCAACCTCTCCAGTGAAAAAATTAATTACGAAGACCTGGAAATCAATATTTCCACGCTGGAAGTGACCCGGTCTGGTAAAAAAATCATCCTTACCCCAAAGGAATTTTCTCTGCTGGAATACCTGTTGCGCAACCAGGGAAGGGTGATCCCCAAACTGGAAATTTTGGAAAAGGTCTGGAACCTGGGGGTGGAGATCAATACCAATGTGATTGAAGTGTATGTGAATTATCTTCGAAAGAAGATTGATAAAGAATTTACGGACAAACTCATTCATACCCATTTCGGCATCGGGTACTATATAAAGAAAGCATGAAGGCCCAAAAATGAAAATCAGGACCAAACTATCCTATCAATTTATACTGATCACCATTGGAATCTATGGGCTGTCCATGTTGTTTATTTACCGGCAATTTAAAATTCATATTGAAGAAGAACTATATAGTTTATTGGAAAGTAAAGCCCGGATGACAGCCGAGATGGTTCTTTTTCATGAAGAAGAACTCCAACCGCTACCTGAAAAAAAAGATTCCGGCAGTATCCAGATCCAGGATATCGGGAATACTTCAATTTATAACGAAAATTTGAACCGGATTTATACCCTGATTTCGTCGGCACCCAACACCCCTTCATCGGCATTGAAAGCAATCATGCAAACTGGAGATTACCGCTTTATAAATCAGCCTTACAAAGCCTTTGGTTTCCTCTACAAGTCCAAACAAAACAAAAACTATATTGTAGTATCCGAGGATATACCTGATTACTCCAAGCTGGAGCAACTTCGCAACATTTTGTTGGTCAGCACCTTATTTACAATATTGATCGTGGCTTTCGGGGGTTGGTTTTTTGCCGGCCAATCCCTCCGGCCGGTATCCCGGATTATCCATGAAGTCAAGGACATCCTGCCTACAGATCTGAGCAAAAGGCTCAAACCCGATCAACACAATGATGAATTATCCAATCTGATAACTACCTTCAACTCCTTGCTGGAACGGATAGATAAAGCTTTCATGACAGAAAAAAGTTTTATCTCCAATGTGTCCCACGAACTGCGCAACCCATTGGCTGCCATCAGGACACAGATCCAGTATGCCATTAATAAAAAACGGTCGCCGGATGAGTACAATCAAATCCTGTCATCCCTGCAGGAAGATATAGACGAAATGTCCCAGACCATTGAAAAACTGCTCCAGCTCGCCAGAGTCAACTCCAATGTCGGACATATCCCCATGACTCCTGCTCCTGTCAGACTGGACGAATTGGTTTACCAGGCCCAGGAAAATATATATAAAACCCATCCCGCTTACAACATCAAAATAGAACTGCTCAACCTGCCCGCCGAAGAAGAAGGTATGGTCATCGAAGCCAATGAACCCTTGCTGAAACTCGCTTTCATGAACCTCATGGAAAACGCCTGTAAATTTTCCAACGACAATACCGCAAAAACCACGGTCGATTTTTCCAACCCTCAAAAAATCAGCGTCGAATTTCAAAACTTTGGTACGCTTATTAATCTGGAAGACCTGAATAAAATATTTCAACCTTTCTACAGGACCACTGAACACAAGCACCGTAAAGGGTCCGGCATTGGATTGTCATTGGTCAAAAGCATCATTGATATTTATAAAATTCCCATGGAGGTAAATTCCGATGAGGCCATGGGCAATCGTTTTACCCTCTATTTTAAAAATCCCGCCCCTTCTTCATTTGTTTTAACCGATTCTAAGGTTACTCATTATAGTCCACTCGTATCTAAACCGACTTCCTGGCTCCTCATGGCCTTCTTTACTTTTTTATTGACCGGTTGTCTATCCGGAGACTACAGCCAAAAATCAGATAAAGCCATAACTGAAGTTATTGATAAATGGTACTCCCAGTTATTGACCCTCAACCGGTTTACAGATGGATACAGGCCACCGGTAAGTGCCCGGACCTTTGCTTATATTGGACTTGCGGGCTGGCAAGCCGGCTTACCTGCTTTTAAGAACGCCTTGTCACTTCATTTACAGTTCCCGGATTTGAATATGCCAGAGTACAGGAATGTTGCCGGGTACCAACTTGAGGCAGGACTCAACGCCACGTATTACCTACTCACCAGTATGTTTTACCCCAACGCCAATATGATCCTTAAGTCGAATTCAAAAAAATTGTACGATGAAAATCTAGCTTTTTTTAAAACGTATTTGGATTCCGCTTCTATCAGCGCATCCGAAGAGTATGGCAAGTCGATTGGTCATAAGATTTTTGAAATGTCCAATACCGATACGATAGGGAGGCAAGCCTATTTGTACAATTTTGACCACTCCTATCGGTCACCGGAATATTTGGGCTCATGGGTCCCCACGGGCCCTGACCGTATGCCTGCTCTTTTACCTCACTGGGGTAAGTCAAAGACGATGCTGCGAAACGTAAGGAAAATCAACATCAGTCCTCCACTCCCCTATTCTGAAAATCAAAATTCAGAATCTTTTGCCCAGGCCTGGGAGCTTTATACTTTATCCAAATCCCTCTCCCTGGAGAAAAAATGGATTGCAGAATTTTGGTCTGATGACTTCCACGGGGTGACTTATTGTGCAGCTTCCCGCTGGATTTCAATTGTTTTACAGGCAATGCGAATAAGACCAAATCTGCCCAATGAAACCAGATTGGAACTCCTGCTGAAGACGGGATTTGCACTCAATGATGCCAGTGTGCTCACCTGGGAACTGAAGTACCGGTATAATACCGAAAGGCCTGAAACCTATATCCACCGGGTGATTGCGTCTAAATGGATTCCCTTGCACGACAACCCACCTTTTCCCGCCTACCCTTCGGGTCATTCTGTATTTGGAGCCGCGACGGCAGTAGTTTTGGAAGAAGTCTTTGGTGATAAATTCAAAATGACCGATTACAGTCATGAGAAAAGAAAAGAGTTTTTAGGAAAACCACGCAGGTTTACGTCTTTCCGGGAAATGGCCAATGAAAACGCCATTTCCAGAATGTATATGGGCGTCCATTACCGTGCGGATTGCGAAGAAGGGCTGCGTCTGGGTTATCTGATCGGAGAAGAAGCTGAAAAACTGGAACTTTGGAAACCAGGCAGTGCCTACAAACAATAAAGAGCCTGCCCCAGAAAGCCATGGCCGTTTCGGATTCATTCCTTACTGTACTACAACCTGCCCAAGGCTTATACAAAGAAAAAGGAAGTAAATTCATCAGTTATATCTATCCTATCCTCGAAGAATCCCAAGTCAGAGCTTGTATTGATAACCTTAGAAAAGAACATGCCAAAGCCAGGCACATTTGTTATGCCTATCGGTTTGGACCAGATCCGGATTATCACCGGCTCCAGGACGATGGCGAACCCAATGGTTCTGCGGGTCTGCCCATCCTTTCACAATTAAAAAGCCATACCATCCATAATGCATTAATAGTTGTAGTGCGGTATTTCGGGGGAGTATTACTCGGCGTATCCGGTTTAAACGCTGCGTATAAACTGGCTGCCGTTGATGCAATCAGTAAGGCCATGCTTATTGAACGCACCCGGTTTAGTTATTTCATCCTCAACTACAGTTATTCTATGGATAATAAAATCAAGACATGGCTTAAATCAATGGAAGGTAAAATCCTTGGACAGGATTTTATGGAGCATATTCATTGCAGGGTGTCCATACCGCTATCTTTAAAAGACAATTTTATCCTACAATTGCGACAAGAAGAACAAAAACAACAATGGCATGAAACCATTGACTGTCAATGGGTCGGATCAGATCAATTTTAACGGATTAGGGTTACATCCCCGGAAAGAACGATTCGCTGGTTGAGTTGAGGACAGTCTGCTTCGATCAAATAAACGTAAACCCCATTGGCCATCTCCAGGTTTTTTAACCTGCCGTCCCAACCTACCTGGATATCAAAAGTTTCAAATACCAGGTCACCGGTGCGATCAAATACCCGGAATGATTTGATCAGGTCCGCCGCCTTGGGAATGATAAACAATTGATCATTGACCCCATCCTGGTTTGGGGTGAAAATATTGGGTACACTGAAATAATCTTCCGGTTGACAACTTTCAACTACACTGACTTCAACGATTTGATTTAATTCACAGCCAGTGGTCGGATCAAATATGTGGAAAAGCAAATTTTTAGCTGAATCGGTAAATAGGATTGGATCAGGGCAATCGATGCAGGATAAGTCTTCATCCGGGGACCAGGAATAAAAATAAGAACTATCTGTTTTAATGTTTTTATTGAGTTGGAAGGGCAATGATTTAATGATATTTATTTTTACCACCTCCGGTAATTCCACAAAAGAGGTTATAGTTACCCGAATCACCGCTGTGTCTTTTGCACACGTGTGATTTTGAGCTATGACGGAATAGGTCGTATCCTTTCGGATAGTGGTCCGGATGGAATTAGTATTCTGACCAGAAATAATATTGGGGCCCGACCATTTAAAACTGGTCGCATCCCCTTCGACTGTTATTGAAAATTCCTCTCCCGGGCATACTACCCTGTCCCTTGCAGCGATCTGCGTTTCATTCACTACAGTGATGGAAAATGAATCAACGATAGTACACAGATCCTCTGTGGCCTGAACATAAAATACAGCGTCACTTCCGGGTGTTGCCGTAGGATTTCTTAAAGTAAAATCATTTAGCCAGGGCGAAGGCAGCCAGTTCAAATTAACCTGGTCCACCGTCTTCAATTGTACCGAAGATCCTAAACACAAAGTCGTATCCTTTCTTCCAGGAATTAGTTCCCCGGAAAATAAGGATAGACGGATACTGTCTTTAACCGCACAGCCATCCTCCGTAGCATGAAGTATATACAACGACTTTTGTAATGGCCTTAAAACCGGGTCAGCACAATTGGTGCAGGATATCCCGGAAGACCCGCTCCATCTATAGTTTTCAAACCCGGGCACCGATATCCTGAAGGTATCCCCGGGACATAAGGTACGGTCAGGGCCCAGATCAAAACCTCCGGGTATATTGACAAAAACAGTGATGGAATCAAGCCTTTCGCAGCCCTGGATATTATTTACATAAACTATAAAGGTGGTGGTCGTGTCCGGTGAAGCTAATGGATTGCGGCAATTTTGGTAACACGATAAACCCTTCCTGGACGGTTCCCATTGGTAAGCATAAAGCTCCTCCCCGGCATCAGCCAATAAAGGGACAATGGATGACCTGCAGATAATGGTATCCTCCGTTAATCTCAGTAGCCCGATGTTGTTTCTGAACGTGGCGACCTCCGTTTCATAAACACTCACACAGCCATTGGGGTGTTTCGCCTCAAAGGTATAGATCGTCGTATACTCAGGTCTCAGGTCCAGGTCCAGGCAATCTTGGCAGAGAAAATTGTCCCCATCCCGCCATAAATAAGTCGACCCAATTACAGGGTTAAGTATGCTGGCACGCAACTGAATCAATGATCCTGAACAGATCATGGTATCTGAAGAAAGGTCAACTTGTATGGATGGGTAAACGGCAATTTCTTGTTCCAGACTGTCCAGGCATCCGTTTTCAGTACTGGTCAATAGTTGGACGATCAAACCTTCCGGTGGAAGTTTCAAGGTCAAACTACTTCCAGTAAATTTCTGCAAACCGATTTTCCACTCTACCCTATTGATAAATTCATTGATAGCCGTGCTTCGGTCAACAAGGGTTACCGAGTCACCTGCACACAATAGTTGACTGAGGACCTCAAAATTGGTAGCTGGATTGGGTGATAGCCGGAGGGTATCCGTATATTCGATGGAGTCAATACAAAAATCCGAACCCATGACTAGTTTCAGCGAGTACCGTCCAAACTCCTCTAATAATATAGAATCGGGCAAATAGTCATACTGAGTGTCCACCTCGTTAATACTCAGTGTCAATTGAATCCGGGTGAATGCATCAGAAGATATGGATTCATTCTTTAAGGGAACAAAACCTGTTGGACCACAAAATAGGGTATTTGTCAAACCCAATTTCACAGTCATATCATGGAGAAGGATTGTGTCCAGCAATTTAAAACTGGTGCAACCAAAGGTATCGGTAGCAAAAATGATGGAATAAAACAATCCTCCGGTTTCGTAAGTATGTTTAAAAGCAGTCTCCAAACCTGGTTTGGCCACTACTTCCTGAATCCCATCCCCATATTCAATACCGAGGAGGTCAACTCCATTGCTGTATACAAGATAATTGACCGGTAATGGAGTACAAACTTTGGAAAATGTTTCTTTGACGAAGGTGATTTCAGGACTGTAAACTATAAAGGCCGAGGTAATAATAGCAGTATCCCTGCATCGGTCTGACGATATTGCAATCAGCCTGACCGTATAGGTGCCACTCTCCGTAAGTAAGCGGGAAGGTTCAAATTCCGTGGAGACCGGTGATCTTTCACCAAAACCCCATTCAAACTTAGATGAAAATTGACTCTTATTGGCCACTTTAGCAATAAATGGAGAACAAAATTCCTGCGCGTTGAGCACCTCAAAAGCTGCTATGGGGTCGTGTATCTGAATACGATTGTTTTTTAAAATAGTTTGGGTGCAGCCCGAGCTAGCATCCTGGACGGTCAAACTTATTGAATAGGTGCCGTCGGATAGATACCGGTGAATGGGGTTGACCTGATCAGAAGTTTGGCCGTCCCCAAAATCCCAGAGAAGTCTGTCCCAACGGCCCCCGATTTCAGCATAAAAGCGGATACTGTCGGCATTACATATTAAAGTATCTGAAGTGAAACCGAGCTGCAAATTACCCGAAGGAATACTGAAACCTGCTTCTGCCCGACAACCGGATTCAGAAAAAACAACGAGACTGACCTGGTTTGTCTGAACGGAGTCAATAATGACTTCAATTTCAGGGGTATTATTTATGATTTGATTTCCAAAAACCCAGGTATAATTTAAAATGCGGTCATTCAATACCCTGGTAACTGCCTGGAGGGTAACCAGCGAATCCTGACAATAATTTTGATGAGACGATGTGATGGTTACTTGCATCTGATGTATTCTAATAGTGTCGGTCAGTTCAAAGGTGTCCCGGCAACCAATACGGTCCGTAGCCATTAAGCTTGCTCTATAATTGCCCCCGTTAATATATCGAATAGCCGGAGCTGAGCTATCCGCATCAAAGCCCTCCGCCCCTTCAAACAGATATTGATAAGCCGTTGCATCCTTTGAAGAATTGATGACTCTTAGTTCCGCCGGTGAACAACTTTCAAATGTATTCAGTGTAAACGATGCCTGTAATTCAGAAACAAATGCAGTCAGGCTGGCCGTATCTTCACAATTTGAGGCTTTATTCAGAACCTTGAGGGTGACCGGATAATTCCCCGGGATGGGATAATTAAACTGACCATTAAACCGGTGACTGGTATCCGATAAAGTTCCCGCCAATCCAAAATCCCAATATACCGAATCAACTCCTGTTGATTTATTGATAAAAAATTTAGCCCCAGGAACATCACAATTGTGTTGGATTTCAAATTCAGCTTTAGCTCCCAATATCCGGACACTGGCGCTGACCCGGTTGCCCGGACATCCATTAAAAAAAGCCTGATGGATAATCAAATAATCCCCGGTATTGTCATATAGTTTGGATGGATTTTGGGTATAGTCTGGGTCAAGGCCATCTCCGAATTCCCATTGAAACTCGTTGGCTAATCCATCACTTTTATCGATCAGCTGCAAGGGTGCACCAAAACAAATTTCATCTGCAAATTCCATCGCTGTTACCGGGGGACTGCCTACTTGTATATAAGCACCTGCTTCAATGGAGTCAATACATCCTAAAGAATTCTGCACGACTAATCTCACATCAAATTGCCCGGTTTCAGGGATAATCACTGCAGCTACCGGGCCGATCACGGTTTTCGGTATGCTGGTAAACACGGTCCACTTCACCTGGGTAATCGGATCGAGACTTGTGCTGTTGTGTTCCAAAGTGTAAAATAAGGGGCCGCAACCTTTTATTTCTCCTGATGAAATTATCGGTTGAATTTTATAAGATTCCACTGAGGTGCCATCTATCATGGCCATGCACCCTTCTGCATTTTTAACTTCCAATTGAATCGGATAAACCCCTGGGGTATCAAACCTGAGTAGCGGATTTTTTTCATTGGACAAAATCACGCCGTTAGATTTCCAGGTCCATGCTACCCCTGTAGTTGAATTATTGGTAGTCTGTACAAGTAGCGGAAACTGACATCCTTTACTTTTGTCAAGTACAAAGGAGGGTTGCGGAAGATCATATATGCGGATACAAGTATCGGTCGTTTGTGAACTATTGCAACCCCGATATTGAGCAGAGTGGGTCACGGTATAACATCCCGGTAAGGTATAATGGTGGGCTGGATTAGCATCGTTGGAAATTGAACCATCGCCAAAATCCCAACTGTGAACGATTTCGGGTAAAGTACTGGTCGAGTTAAATTGAATTTGATCGTTCCGGCAAGCAACTTTTTTATTTTGAATAAACTTACCCACCCTCTCTACAACAATGCCTTCCGGCCTGATGAGTGTATCACTACAATTGTTCGCGGTATTGGTAACAATAACTTGAAAGGCAAACCGGCCTTCCTGGTCTATCGTTATTGCAGGGGGATCATAGCCGGTGAAAACACTCCCGCTTGCAAACTGCCATGAAAAAGTTAATTCAGGTGAAGGCTGACTCAGGTTGGTCACTTTAACCGATGCCGGTAAGGAACAAAATACTTCCGGGACAGTCAGTTGGATTTCCGGCTTTCGCAATACGTTCAGAACATCTTTTTGGGTTACGGTGGATTCACATCCTGCTTCGTCTTTTGCATATAACGTTACCGCGTAAAGACCGGGATCCTTATATATCGAATTCACCGGTACCGAATTGGACAACTGGACAGTGCCTGTACTACCACCCAGATCCCAGATCAAGGAAGTTATTTTCCCGTTAGGTGATTTGGTTAAATCATTAAATTGAGCAGACGACCCGGTGCAGATCAGGGGTTCACTAACCGTAAACTGAGCTTTAAATGAAGGTTTTACTTCAATAAATTCATTTTTACAACGTGTTTCTTTCTTGCCATTACGATCGGTAACGGTAAGGCAAATATTGTATTTACCCGGGGCTATAAAAATCCTTGAAGGGTTTTCTGCGGTACTCATTATCCCACCCAAATTCCATTGATAAGATAAGGCCGGCCCGGTAGATTTATTTTGAAACAAGACTTGTACTACCCCGCATCCGACCCGTTTATTGGCCATAAAATCAACAGAGACCTGACTTACAACAGTCTTACCGATAATAAAAAACAGGATACAAATCAGGGTTAGTTTCATTCAGGTTTTGAGCATCGGGTGAGGAACACAAATCGCAAACCATTGATAAATTGTCCGCTCAAAAGTAGAAATTAACACACAAAATCTGATTTAACTTTTAATAAGGTGCAAGACTTATTGCATATTTACTCAGTAATTTCACGGTGGATACTCTGGTGGTCTTACTTTGACACGCGGCTTAATTATTG
>Ga0163151_10006354_pt1 | contig 14427 bp, 12 predicted proteins | sample OliLakLV19MP5IB2_FD_145596 | JGI IMG/M metagenome (GOLD analysis project Ga0163151, IMG submission 145596) | Freshwater microbial mat bacterial communities from Lake Vanda, McMurdo Dry Valleys, Antarctica - Oligotrophic Lake LV.19.MP5.IB-2 | ecosystem: Environmental > Aquatic > Freshwater >...
CTTCTTGAGTTTCAGTTTGTCTGGAATGTTCCGTCTTGAGACGGATATCCGGAGAAGGCGCGTCATTTTTCACCTTTTCTTCTTGTCGTTCAGCTCTTTCAAGCCGGTCATTCTGAGCCAAGTACCCACTTAACACTGTATCTAATGTGTCATTTATCGAAAGATTCTTCTTTGCCTTTCGCGATTCAAGATCTTGAACATGTTTGAGCATTTTATAAACTTTTTCTGAGAAGGCTGAGGTTACTTTGAGTGTGTCGCCTGAAACATATTTGGCTTGTTCAACCACAGCGGCCATGGGTTGAACTTTGGCCACTTCTTTTTCAATGTTTTTTTGAGTTGAAGATTTTGCCAGTTCTAACCAATGTGCTTGATTCGATGGATTAATAACAGGAGCTAATTTTCTAGCTTTTGAAACTGTAAGAGAACCTTCATCAATGGCCACTTTAAGTTCAGGCACTAAAAATGCTTTACGCGCTACAGTTACAAAGTTTTGAGCCGTGTCGTCAGAGAGTTTAAGAACGCGTCTAGCGTAATCGGTCAAACTCGAATAACCCAACTTATAACAGATTTTATTTTGATCTATTTCAATGAGTGAAGCAATGAGTTCACTTTCTGATTTTAAATACCTCTTTGAAACGGCAACAGCTCTTTCGTGAACAATAAGATCTTTGTTATTGAGTTTTGGTTTTAAGATGCCTTGATCATGTATTTTTATTAATTCCATTGTTTCCATTTTTTATCCCTCGCACTGTTTGAGTGATGAATTGAGTTGAAAGGGAATATATATCATTGATTTTAAAATCTGATTTTCACTCTTATGAATTGAATTAAGAATCGTAATTTTTGAAAACACGCCCGATGGAATTTAAAAAATTTAAATGCACTGGTGAACAGTATGATCCGTCACAGCTATTGATTTTAATGTGCGTGAATAAAAATAAAAAACCGTGAAATCACAACTAAACACATGCCAAGTGAAATTTTCTTAAATCTTTGATAACAGGCCCGGATTCTAATTATTACTGCAATCGATTGATAGAAACCCGGATTCCAATTATTACTGCCACCTATTCTAGTGATTAGTAAAAATCACCTCCTTAATGATTTCCTAAAATATACCACTCGCTCCGTTTCATTGAATCCGTATGCGCGATGAGCCTGATGTGACACGTGAGCAGCGATGTATGCGTCTGACCCGAGCTCGCAAAATCCCTTTTTCTTTGCCCACTCCTCGACCGCCGCAACTAATTGGCGGCCAACATTTTTTCGGCGGAATTTAGATTCAACCCAAAGTCCCTCCAGAAAAGGTACGGGTCGATCATGGCAACCGTTTGCAAACGGGCGGATCATGGCCTCTGCAAAGCCAACGGCTTGATCACCATGCCAGGCCAAAAAGCAGACAAATCCTCGTTTACCAAAGAGTTTCTCCATGTCCTGCAGATGCATTTTTCTTGGACCTGGCCACAATTTTCTCCGAAGAAAAAGCCACTGAGGAATATCGAGTTTGATTACTTTATGAATAATTCTCTGCATAGCAATAATTTTGAAAGAGACGGTGGTGCTCGGTCAATAAATAAAACGTTTCAAGCACACCCTTTTCTTACCAAAGGGGTTCTTGACACTCTCCTCTCATCCTCCTAATTTACTCTTCATCTAAAGAAGGGGGCAGATTTTGAATTCCATAAAAAATGGCGCCATTAAATTTATCGCTACAGGTTTTGGTTTAGGCTATTTGCCCAAAGCTCCTGGAACTTTCGGAACCTTACTCGCTTTACCTTTTTTTTGGTTTCTCCACGAAAAAGGGATTTATACATACATGCTGGTGACATTTTTCTTCACCGCATTTGCATGTATCGTCGCTGAACTTGCAGGCCCATTATTTGAAAAATTCGACAGCCCTCATATTGTTATTGATGAAATCGCAGGATTTTTAATCACCATGACTTGGCTTCCACGTACCTGGCAGGCCATACTTGTTGGATTTATTCTGTTCAGAATTTTAGACGCAACAAAACCTGGCCCCATTGGTTATGTAGAGAAAAAAATAAAAGGGGGCCTTGGAGTCGTTGCTGATGATGTGGTCGCAGGCATCTTTGCTAATATGGCACTCCAAGTCATTTACTCTTATACCAATTTATTGGGAGCTCGTCTGTGACGACAAGCCATCTGGTTGCAGCCATTGCTAAAAAATTAATTGAGCAGCGCCAAACTTTTGGCATTGCAGAGAGTTGCACGGGTGGTCAGATTTCCGCAGCTGTCACGGCTTTGCCAGGAGCTTCAAAATATTTTCAAGGTGCAATTGTGAGCTATGACAATTCAGTAAAACATGATTTATTAGGTGTGAAGTTAAGGGTATTAAAGACCGATGGTGCTGTTTCACAAGCAACAGCAAAAGCCATGGCTCAAGGGGTGATCAAAAATCTCAAAGTCCATTGGGCAATTGCAGTTACCGGAATTGCGGGTCCGTCCGGCGGAACAAAAAACAGGCCAGTAGGGCTTGTATATGTCGCCGTCGTTGGCCCCAATGTTGAAACAGTTCAAAAAAGAGTTTTCAAGGGTAATAGAAAACAAATTCAGCAAAAAACTGTGCATGAAGCGCTACGTTTACTGCTTAACAAAATAACTTAAAGTGCAGCGCACACGATTGGCGCTCACAAACTAGAGGAGATCTACAATGTCCCAAACAGGTGAAAGAGAAAAAGCATTAGAGTTAGCAGTTAGTTCTATTGAAAAACAATTTGGTAAAGGTTCCATCATGCGTCTTGGTGGTGAGGAAACTCTCACTGGCGGCGACATCGAAACCATCAGCACAGGCTCACTCGCACTTGATATCGCGTTGGGCGTTGGCGGATTACCACGTGGCCGCGTTATCGAAATCTATGGCCCTGAGAGTTCAGGCAAAACAACACTCACATTGCATGTTATCGCTGAAGCTCAAAAAGCTGGCGGTATCGCAGCGTTTGTTGATGCTGAACATGCTCTCGATGTGAGTTATGCACGCAAACTCGGAGTTAAAACCGATGATTTGCTCATCTCACAACCCGATACTGGCGAACAAGCACTAGAGATTGTAGAAACACTAGTTCGATCAGGTGCAATTGACGTTCTTGTTATTGACTCTGTAGCAGCACTTACTCCACGAGCTGAAATCGAAGGCGAAATGGGTGATAGCCACATGGGTCTTCAAGCACGTTTGATGTCACAAGCTTTGAGAAAATTAACCGGCATTATTAGCCGTAGTAAAACAACGGTTATTTTCATCAACCAAATTCGTATGAAAATTGGCGTTATGTTCGGTAATCCGGAAACAACCACTGGCGGTAATGCTCTGAAGTTTTACTCCTCAGTGAGACTTGATATCCGTCGTATTGGCGCTATTAAAAATGGCGACTTAGCAGTTGGGAACAGAACACAAGTGAAGGTCGTTAAAAATAAATTAGCACCTCCATTTAGAACCGTAGAATTTGATATCATGTACGGTGAAGGTATTAGTCGTGAGGGTGATATTCTTGATCTCGCCTCCAACGATAGTATTGTGGATAAATCTGGAGCATGGTTTAGCTACAAAGGTGAACGCCTTGGTCAAGGCCGTGACGCTGTTAAAAATATGCTTAAAGAAAATCCCACCTTGGCAGAAGAACTCCGCCAAGGTGTTTTGGCTAAGCATAATATTAAAACCCATGGCGCTAAAGATTCCAAAGAATCATCTGGCGCTCCTTCATCACTAGATCCCGCCACAGCAAAAGCTGAGCGTAAAGCCGATGGTGATGGCAAAGCAGCCAAAGACCGCGACCATAAAGAAAAAGGGCATTCAAAAAAGTAATTTATTTTTTAATGCAGCCCGGGTGATGAGCCCGGGCATTTTTATAGCTTTGTGAGATGTTATTTATGAATCGAAAGTTAAAACCAAAATATATAACCGAAGATTTTCTTGATCAAAGGTTGGAAAAGTTTTCAAGAAAACTTAGTACTACAATTATTAAAAGTATTGAGAAAAGTACCAAAAAAACAATTGATGCGAGCATTCTAAATTTCAAAAATGAATATGTCATACCCATGTTTGAAATCACCCATAAACACATGGCGACCAAAGATGATCTTAAACGCTTTGCAACAAAAGAAGATTTCAAAAGCTGTGCTACAAAAGATGATCTTAACCGCTTTGCTACAAAAGAAGATTTCAAAAGCTGTGCTACAAAAGATGATCTTAACCGCTTTGCTACAAAAGAAGATTTCAAAAGCTGTGCTACAAAAGACGATCTCAACCGCTTTGCTACAAAAGAAGATTTCAAAAGCTGTGCTACAAAAGACGATCTCAACCGCTTTGCAACGAAAGACGATCTTAACCGCTTTGCAACGAAAGACGATCTTAACTGCTTTGCTACAAAAGAAGACCTCAACCACTTTACCAACAAATCAGAATTTGAAGAACTCAAAATGGAAGTTCGAAAAACCGGAATAATCGTTGAAGTTATGCAAAAAGACCTCAAAGCTGTAGCTTCAATAGCCTCTGTAATTTTAGAGCATCAGGAATTACATAAACGACATGACAAACGCCTCGATGCCATAGAAAAAAACATCACAGTCATTACCACTGCTTTACGCAAAAAAGATGTGTAATTTCAAATCTCTACCTTTATTTTTTACTGGTTATTAGGATATTCTTTTCATAACTATGCAACTCAACGAGATCCTTACTAAAGCTATGAATATGGGTGCCAGCGACATCCACCTCAAACACGGCGTAATGCCAGTAGTTCGAGTTCATGGCAAACTGATGCCAATAGATAAAAATTCAAAACGACTCACCGGTGATCAAATTGCTGAAATGGCGGCACTCATTATGAGTCCCCTTCATCGTAAGAAATTTGCAGAAATTCATGAAGTAGACATGGGATATGGAGTCGCAGGCCTTGCTCGTTTTCGCATTAATATTTTTCAACAACGTGGCACCGTCGGGATGGTCATTAGAGCTATCCCCTTTAATATAAAAAATCTTGAAGACCTCAATCTTCCAGCTGCAGTTTCAAAAATCACAACTTATGAACGTGGACTTATTTTAGTAACCGGAATCACAGGCAGCGGAAAATCCACAACACTTGCATCGATGCTTGATTACATTAACAGCAATCGAACCTGTCACATATTAACCATTGAAGATCCCATTGAGTATCTCATTCGTGATCGTCGCAGTATTATTAATCAACGAGAACTTGGTTTAGACACACCTAGTTTTTCAATGGCCATCAGACAAGCTCTAAGACAAGATCCAGATGTTATTTTTATCGGAGAAATGCGCGACACTGAAACAATACGCACAGCTCTTGTCGCAGCTGAAACTGGACATTTGGTTTTTTCAACACTTCACACAGCCGACGCCACAGAAACTATTAATCGTATTTTAAGTTCATTTGAACCACATGAACAAGCACAGGTGCGCCTACAACTTGCTGCATCTTTGCGAGCAGTTATTAGCCAAAGACTTGTAACTAAAATTGATAACAGTGGCGTTGTGCCTGCTTGTGAAATCATGGTGGTTAATGCACGCATTCGAGATATGATTGCGGATCCGCAAAAAACGCGAGAAATACCCATGGCTATCGAAGATGGATCACCATTTGATATGCAGACATTTGATCAAAGCCTTATGTCTTTACTGCGACAAAACCTCATTTCATTTGACGAAGCAAAAGCAGCCTCAACAAATTCAGAAGATTTTGCATTACGCCACAAAGGTGTGACCAGTATGGACGGAAAAAAATGGCAAGGATTTGATAATTCCACCCAAAGCTCTGCTCACCATTCCATTCGCAGTGTAGATATCCACACGATTCCGGTTATCAAAGGTGAGAATCGCACCATAGACGATGACCAAGAAGATGATGAGGATTAAAAGTGTCACAAGACGAAGCCAAGCCAGATGATTTTCAAAAAATCAAAGAAAGTGCATTTCGATTGCTTGCTAGGCGCGATCATTCTGCGTTTGAACTCAAACAAAAATTAAAACAGAAATTCTCACTCGCAGATGAAACCTTTCAAACACTCCTCTCCTATTTAAATAATCTAGGCTATATGGCAGATGAAAATGTTTTAAGCCAGCGATGGGTCAAGCAGTGGCGAGCCGAGGGAAGAGGGCGTCAATGGATTCAAGGAAAACTGCGCACCAAAGGGCTCCCTCAAATAGATTTAAGAGACGATGAGAATGAGCTTGAATCAGCAAAAGAATTTCTTAAAAAAAAGCTCTCAAGCTCTATAGAAAAGCTGGATTACAAAAAGAAGGCAAAGCTTGCTCGATCGATGATTTCACGTGGATTTTCAGGCCCGGTTGTGGCAACTCTTCTTAAAGAGATCAATTAAAGGAAACTAATATGCGCGCCACAGAAGTTCGAAAAAGATTTATTGAATACTTCAAAAAACAACAACACGAACACATTGCAAGCTCGCGCTTGGTACCAGACAACGACCCAACCTTACTTTTTACTAATTCTGGAATGGTACAATTTAAAAATGCACTTCTTGGGCATGAAACAAAACCCTACAAACGAGCGACCACATCACAAAAATGTGTACGCGCCGGTGGTAAACACAACGACTTAGAAAATGTCGGGCACACAGCTCGCCACCATACATTTTTTGAAATGTTGGGGAATTTTTCTTTTGGCGATTACTTTAAAAAAGAAGCCATTCACTTCGCATGGGATTTCATAACAAATGATCTTAAAATTTCTAAAGATAAATTATATGTAACGGTTTTTACAAACGACGATGAAGCTCATGAGATTTGGAGCAAACAAGAAAAAGTTCCAACTGATCGCATTTCAAGATTTGGTGAAAAAGATAATTTCTGGCAAATGGGCGATACTGGGCCCTGTGGTCCGTGTAGTGAAATATTTTATGATCATGGCGCTAAATATGGATGCGGCAAACCTGATTGCAAAGTCGGATGCCCGTGTGATCGATTTGTTGAGATTTGGAATCTTGTTTTTATGCAATTCAATAAAGACGCCCAAGGAAATCTCACCCCACTTCCCAAGCCATCAATCGATACAGGTGCCGGCCTTGAACGTATGACTGCGGTCATGCAACAAGTTGCCTCTAACTATGACACTGATCTTTTCTCCGATTTATTTAAAGTTATGGAAAAATATTTTAACCAAAAATACACAAAGTCTGATTCTGAAGTTGGCGTCGCCATGAGAGTTCTAGCGGATCATTCTCGCGCAACCGCCTTTTTGATTGCCGATGGAGTTTTGCCAAGCAATGAAGGCCAAGGTTATGTTTTACGTCGTATAATGAGACGTGGAATCCGCTATGGTAGAAAATTAACTGATCAAAGTTTAATCGTGCCTACAGTTAAAGAAGTCATAAATCTTATGAGTGATACCTACCCTGAACTTCGAATGAGAGAAAAAATTATTATCTCTACCATTCAAACAGAAGAAGAAAGATTTATCACAACCCTTGATCAAGGAACGTTGCTTCTTAATGATGTACTGAGTGATCTAAAAAATAAAAAAATAAAAACAGTTGGTGGTGATGTTGTATTTAAACTTTATGACACTTATGGCTTCCCCTTAGATCTCACCACAGTCATGGCCCAAGAAGCCGGCTTTGACATCGATGTCATTGACTTTGAAAAACGTATGGATCAACAACGAACCCAAGCCAAAGCCAGCTGGAAGGGTGGCAGCACAGATATGATCCAATCGTTATTGGTCCCGGCTGCTGGAAAACTTAAACCCACTGAGTTTTCTGGCTATGAAAGCAATGATGACTCAAGTGAAGTTGTTGCTCTTTTTTCAGAAACTGCACAGGTAAAAGAATTAAAAGGTTCAGGCTCATTAGTTGTCATCAAAACACCTTTTTACGGTGAGAGTGGCGGCCAAGTGGGCGACCATGGAATCTTTAAAACTTCAAATTCTGAAGGCAAAATTTTAGACACAAAAAGAATTAATGATATTTATTTTCATTTCATCGAAGTTACAAAGGGCTCACTTAAAACCGGTGATAAAATCAGTTTACATGTCGATATTTCACGTAAAGCAACGATGAGTAATCATAGCGCCACACATCTTATGCATGCAGCTCTTAGAAAAGTTTTAGGAGCCCATGTTACTCAAGCTGGTAGTAGAGTAGAAGCTTTGCGTTTGCGTTTTGACTTTACACATACAAAACCCATGACTCCTGACGAGATTGATCAGGTCGAAGTACTTGTTAATAAAGAAATCTCAGCTCACAAGATTGTTGGCTCAAAAGTACTTCCTTACAACGAAGCTGTTAAAGGTGGCGCCATGGCATTATTTGGCGAAAAGTACGCAGATGTAGTTCGAGTCATAAGCATGGGTGATTTTTCTCAAGAACTTTGTGGGGGCACCCACGTCAGCAACACGGGTGATATAAGAGTATTTAAAATTTTAAGTGAAGGTGGAGTTTCAAGCGGTGTCAGACGCATTGAAGCTATCACAGGTGATCGTGCCGTCGCCTATTTGTTTAAACGCCATGAAGAACTTTCTCAAATTGAAGAAAATCTAAAAGCAGAAGAGGGTAAAGCCCTTGAACGGGTAAAAAAACTTTCTGAAACTCAGAAAAAACTTGAGCGTGATTTAAAAAATGCTTTGGTTCAAGGTCAATCTACAAATGTCGATGAACTTGTGAGTTCCTCAAAAAATATTAAAGGCGCAAAAATCATAAGTGCTTGTGTTCAGGTGGCTGATCGCGATTTACTCAGTGCACTTTGCGATCGTATCAAAGACAAACTTCAATCAGGTGTTATAGTACTCATTGGTCAATCATCAGAAGGCCCAAGCCCCATCGTAGTCAGTGTCACAAAAGATTTGGTAGGTAAATTTCACGCCGGCAATATACTAAAAAATGTAGCAGCCCTTATGGATGGTAAAGGTGGTGGGCGCCCTGATTTTGCACAAGGTGCTGGACCAAACAGTGCTAAAGCCCAGGATGCAGCTGAAAAAGCCTACGAATTAGTATAAATTTCTTATTTCGCGACTCCCAACTTATCCAATTTAAAAATAAAATAGAAGGTATGAAACTATTGAAAACAGCTTTCTTATTTACCAGTTTATTAACCACGATTGTTCTGTGTCACCCCGTTTCGGCAGCAGACTGCAAATTTGATGGCGAGTTTGAATTGCCAAAGTGCAAGTCAAAAAAAGCCATCGAGTGTACTGATACAACAGTTTCAGTGAAGGTAAGAGAAGAAAAAGCTCCGGCACGACTTGTATTACAACGAGTGCAAAAAAATGGGGCCACCTCAAATGAAGAAACTTATCTCTTAGATGACAAAGAGCATGTACAGCCTGTGAACTCTACTCAAGAGCAAATTTATCGAGCAGCTATAAGTACAAATTCAGGAACACCAAGAGTATTTATTTCTAATACCCGCCGAAGTATTAATGGCGTGGGCGGTGGTTATCATGAAAAATTAAAACTCACATGTGATAAAGGAAATCTCTTATTAGCTCGAGAAATTGTGGGCGTAGTGAGAGCTCCAATGGTGATCGTGCAATCAGTTAAAGAAATCGACAGTAATCGCCTGCCAGCTTCTGTTGATTCCACAAAGTAGACTGAATCTTTTTGACTGGGTTTACGAAACGTTTTCATATCACCTCTTATTTTTACAGATAAATACAGATTAAATACAAGTAATATCAATAACTTATGCGTGCTCTCAACTGGCCAAGATTTTGCTGAAGACAAATTCATGACCAAACACCCAAAACTCCTATCTGCCAAACTCTTAAACTTTCGTTTAAGTCTTGCGAGCATCCTTTTTGTAGTCTCTACTTTGCCCTTAATCGCAAACAGCCAAGTACCCCCAACTCAAAACACACCATCTACCCCAATTTATACGCCAAGCGCGATTAGCGATGATTATACTAGAATGTTTGAATACAGTTTAAAGCTTCTTTTGCTCCCAGAAGTACGTGAATTTTTCATGGATATTTTCAAAAAAGAACTTCAAATCAGCCCTGAATTGCGCTCAACCATGAAAATGCCTGAAGATTTTAAAGTAAAAGAAATGTCTGAAAGCCAATTTATTTTTCTACTCCAGCAAAATCCGAGCCTTTGGAATTACCTTGATCAATACTTAGAAGAACTTCCACATCTTAAAATTAGAAAAAATGCCAATGCAAAAACTCGCGAAGCTTATGAAGCTGTAAAAGAAAAATGGCGCGCTCGCTTTAGACTATGGATCGCAGACCAAGGTGTTTTGGGTCGTTTTAAAGTCTATAACAATCCAGCCAGAACCATGCCACTACTCCAAGCAGACGGAAAAGCCGGATACTTTGAACCAACAGTATACTTTAACCACCCATTGAAATATCCAGATGGCCGCACCACAGAGGCCGTAAATCTCAAGCAAGTGTGGATTGATTTTATTCGTGGAGCAAAACAACAATTAGCCATTAATGTTTTTGATTTTGATCTTCCAGAAGTCGCAGAAGAAATTATCAAAAAGAATTCTGAGTTTTTAAAAAATAAACTCCCCGCAGTAAGAGTCGGTATCGACGCATCAGTAATTAAAGATAAAACAGAAGTTAAAAAAATCTACCAACTACTTAAAACAGCCGGTGTGAATATCTTTAAAGTTAATGCAACAGGCCTTAATCATCACAAAATTGCAACTCGAGATTGGCAACTAAAAAGTAATGGCATGGTTTTACTATCCTCTGGAAACCTCACCTTTTCATGTATTGATCCATTGGGCGATTACATATCGGGCAAAGTTATTGCTGAAGACCAGAAGTATCTGCTCCCCAACGCAAATCACATCATCACAATGCGCAGTGATTCATTTTCACAGCTAGTGAATTATCAGCTCACTAAAATTTTAGATCTTAAACTACGTGGTAGTGAAAATCCGTTAGGTGGTGCTTTTAAGGTTTTTGGCGAATCCCTCGGAGGTGTTAAAGAATTGCCCTTCATGATTGCTGGTTTTTCACCAAAGGGTGGGCTCGGTGATATCAATCGCGATATCATTGCACAAGTAATCGCAAAAACCCAAGGTCGTATTCGAATGATCCAATTTGCTTTTTCATCTAAATCAATTGAGGACGCACTCTTTGAACACTCCAGAAAAGAAAAAGTTGCAGGCCGAGAATATATTTTTGAAAGTGTGAGTCATACTGCATTTTCTTTAGAATATTGGAGCCGCTTTCTCATTATGTCGGGCTACGACGTAGTAGATACAGCCGATGGAAAGCACTATGTGTTAAACGCTGACAGTCGCTGGAACAAAGAGTTCACCACTGATGAAGCAAATAATAATCGCGCACGCATGTTAGTAGCCCCCAATAACTACGGGCAACATTTAGTGCGCCTCGATGATGGATCAACTTTTGAAGTTCGATCTAAAATCCATCATAAAATTATGATCTGTGGAGAGGGTGAAAATACAACTCTCATTATCGGTACCTCGTACAATTTCACAGAATCGGCGAACACCAATAACGAGCACATCCTTGTCATTAAAGACCCTCGGGTTGTTCCACAGGTTTTAGCTGCATTCGAAAATCTTCGAAGCCAAGCAAGCTCTTCTGTCGAAGTCATCACACGTAAACGAAATGTTTATTTAAAAAGCGATGGCAAAATGGATATGGAAGAAAGACGAGCCACTGAAGAACTAAAAAGAACCATTGAAAAGAATAAGAGAAAACTCGTGGGTAGCAATATTTTATTATCAGGATTTGAATTTTGCTCAAAACAACTTAAAGAATTACTAAAATCGACTACTTCTCACAAAAAGCGATAGCCTCTCGCTCATTGCCTGGGGGATTTGCGGTATTAAATTGCAGAAGTTTTTGAAAATGATTTAGCGATTCTTCAAAAATTTCCATGGCTCAAACTTGAGCAGCCATATGACTCAGTATTTCAAACATCACATCTACAGCTAAGAGCTGAGTGATCTGTGCAGGATCAAATTGAGGAATAACCTCAACTACGTCACCACCCACAAGATTTACCTTTGGAAGATTTCTAAGAAACTGTTGAGCTTCATACGAATTCAAACCACCAATTACTGGGGTTCCGGTACCAGGAGCACAAGAAGGGTCCATCGCATCAACGTCAAAACTGAGATACACGGGAGTATCACCAAAATCAGGCCATTCTTTAACGAGTGCATCCACACCGCGTTTACGAATTTCATCAATTGTCCAAACTTTAAATCCATGTTTGCTTGCGAAATCTGAATCCTCTTTAACTGCAAAAGGACCACGAATACCAATTTGTACTGTCTTTTTAGGATCAATCAATTTTTCAGTCACAGCATGACGGGCAAAAGTTCCGTGATGAAAATCACAATCCCACGCAGGTGGATAAGTATCATAATGCGCATCAAAGTGAATGAGCCCAATGGGTTTTTTGTAGTGTTTATTAAGCGCACGCAAAATAGGAAGTGTCACCGAATGATCACCGCCACTTGCTATAAATTTTTTGCCATCTTTTACAAGACCATAAACAAATTTTTCAATGCGATCATAAGTCTGCTTAAGATCAATGGGTACAGTTGGACAATCACCAACATCTGCTACTTTTAATTTTTTAAAATAAACAAGATCCCGATTCCAGTGATATCCACGCCCAAGTGAAGATGCTTCGCGAATATGTGTGGGAGCAAATCTTTGGCCCGTGCGATAACTGGCGCCACCATCAAATGGAATTCCAAAAAGTGCTACGTCAAATTTTGCGTCAGGCTCGGCAATAGGAAGCCGGAAAAAAGTTTTGATTCCTGAAAAACGTGGAAACTCGCGACCTTCAAGGGGTTTAAAATCCATAAATTCACATCCTCTCTAACGAGCCATGCTACCTCACCCTGTTTTTAGGTCAATAAAATGCGCAAGAATTGTGCGTTGCATTATTGACTAGTGATTCAGCCTAGTAGATATTAATTTCGATGAAAATTTCTCAAGCCCTTTCAAAGTGGTACCGTGCCAATAAAAGAGACCTTCCTTGGCGCAAATCGCAAGATCCATATAAAATTTGGATTTCTGAGATCATGCTGCAACAGACAACTGTGAGAGTCGTTATTCCCTATTTTGAAAAATTCATTAAATCATTTCCAACTGTTAAAGCACTAGCAAATGCGACAGAAGAAAAAGTTTTAAGCCACTGGTCAGGACTCGGTTATTACTCTCGAGCTAAAAATCTACACAAAGCTGCTAAAAAAATTTCAGCTCAGAAATATTTTCCACGAACTTACATAGAACTTTTAGAACTTTCAGGTATTGGGCCATATACTGCAGCCGCCATCGCTAGCATTGCGTTTAATGAAGAGGTTCCAACTATTGATGGTAATGTCATTCGCGTGATCACTCGACTTTTTGATATTTCACATGATGTGAATTCACGATCGGGCAAAGAGGCTATTGCCCATAACGCAGCAGTACTGATTAAAAATCAAAACCCTTCAGAACATAATCAAGCCATGATGGAATTAGGGGCGACGATCTGTTTACCACAAAATCCGATGTGCATTTTGTGTCCTGTGAATAAAAATTGCCAAAGTTTTAAGGCGCATACGATGAATCAGCGCCCGGTTAAGCAAAAAGTACGAAAACAAGAGCCCTGGCTTTGGACACTTTATGTTGTTAAAAAAGGAAACCAATTAGCGCTTGTCAAAAATAGCAATGGCACACCGTGGTTAAAAAATACATGGGTGCTTCCAGGTGAAGCAAAGGAATGGAATAATAAAACGCCACCGCTCTGTGATTTTAAACACTCCATTACTCATCATAAAATTTTTGTGAAAATCCAGCATAAAAAACAAAAAGATTTAAAAAATCCTAATGTCGTCTGGGCTTCAGCTGGTGAAATGAAAAATTTAGGTGTCTCAAGCATTGTTCAAAAAGTATTGAACTTATTAGACCGTTAAGAGTATTCTTAAACCCATGAAACTTCTTTGGCTTTTCTCTATTATTGCGATTGTGATGTCGTGTAGTACAACGAGCAAAAACAATACACCCGTATACGAATCAGTTCCGACGCCACCAGGTTTTGTTGATAGTACAATTAATCAACTCACCTCTGACGGCGATAATTTCTACGCTTCTTTTTCTACAGATGGTTCAAGAATAATTTACCTCAGTAAAAACAAATCAGCTCACAAAAACACCCAGATTTATATCATGAATTTAAAAAATCCTCGTCACCGACGAATCACGTATAATGACGGCGAAGACACAAGCCCTCGTTTTTCACACGATGGTAAAAAAATTATTTATTCATCAACTACAGATGAACAAAAAGAAAAAAATAAATCAGTCCACCAACCAAAAAGCATCACGCCCAATGAACAAATGGCAAAACTCTATGAGTGGAAATTTCTTAACAATGAAATCTATCAATCAGATGCCGATGGAAGTCATATTGTACGCCTCACACGACACACTGGCTATGATGCCGAGGGCA
>Ga0163151_10006356_pt1 | contig 14423 bp, 15 predicted proteins | sample OliLakLV19MP5IB2_FD_145596 | JGI IMG/M metagenome (GOLD analysis project Ga0163151, IMG submission 145596) | Freshwater microbial mat bacterial communities from Lake Vanda, McMurdo Dry Valleys, Antarctica - Oligotrophic Lake LV.19.MP5.IB-2 | ecosystem: Environmental > Aquatic > Freshwater >...
TGCTAACACGCAATATGCTATTTTTGAGCAAACAAAAGCTGCGTTCAAACAATATATTCAAAGCCGAACATTCCACTATGAAATCTGACATTTTGTTTTGAGATGGCTATACGGGATCTGATCGACGTGATCATCTCGGCGACTCACGAGCCCTCGAACGCTACGGCGTGTCGGGGGTTCTCTGCTTTTTAGGCTATCATTGCTTCAAAGACTGCTTTCCGCTACTCTATAGCCTAAATTATGTCCGAAATACTAAATGGTGCTGTTCTTGCGAATAACATCAAAAACAAAACTAAAACGCGCATCGCAAAGCTGAAGTACCCACCGGGTCTAGCTGTGATTTTGGTTGGTGACAATCCAGCCTCAACGTTGTATGTGAGATTGAAGGAGGAGGCCGCGAAGAATGTTGGAATCTACGTTGAGAAAATTGTTTACCCCGGCGATGTCACGACCCAAGAGCTGGTGGGAAAAATTCATGAACTCAATTCACGTAACGACATTCATGGGATCTTGGTGCAGTTGCCGCTAGTTGATCAAGATGTCGACGAAGTCATCGGCGCCATTCACCCCGCCAAGGACGTTGACGGCTTCCATCCTGAAAATCGCCGAGCCTTACTTGCCAACACTCCCGTGCTCGTTCCACCGGTCGCGCTCGCAATCATGCGCCTCATTCAGGCTAGTCGTCGGTCACTTACAAATCGCACTGGCGTCATTGTCGGCAATAGCGAAGTCTTTGCAGAGCCTATCATTGAACTTTTACGTGAAGCGGGTGTGCCGACCACGCTCGTAAAACGCGATACCCCTGCCATGTCCGCTGTCACTCGGGCCGCAGATATCGTGGTAGTGGCTGTTGGCGAAGCCGGATTCTTGAAGCCTGACATGGTCAAAGAAGCTGCCATTGTCATTGATGTCGGAACAAACAAGATGAACAACAAAACAGTTGGCGATGTCCATCCATCATTAGAGGGCCACGCCGGCTTTATCAGCCAAGTCCCCGGTGGCGTTGGTCCATTGACTGTCGCCTACCTCCTCACGAATGTCATGAAAGCCATGGAGGTTCAGCTACGTGAAAAATCGGAGTAACCTGAATCTTTTAAAATACATCTGCCGGTTAAGGTCGGACATCCTCCTGGTAGACACCCAATTTTCTAAACGCGACAGAGTTGCGTCATAGTGAAATAAATATACTAAACCTTAGTATATTTGAATATTTATTGTCTCGATGCGACGATGTCGCGTTTAAGAAAATGATCTACTTCCGTGATGAAAGGTGAGTCAGCAGGAACAGTATTTCGGCCAGTTTATTATAAAAGATTCAGGTAAGCTACGGTGTTTAGCTATGCGATCTCGACGATCGTCAAAATAATCATCGCGGCGAATAATACAAAACTGAGTGCCACGAGTCCTTGCGGAACCGCTAGGGCTCGTTTTGGTAATTGAGCCGTTAAGCGGGCTCGTTCGTAAGCCACAAGTAATACGATGCCGCACAAGCCGCCAAGCAAACCACCGGTGGTACCAATGACGTTAATAAAATCCCGAGCACCGAACAAGAACAAACACAGAGGAATGATAACCGTAAACCACCACGATGACAGAAAACGTCCGCGGAAATCGTAGATCAATGAGTTCATGACCGAATTGCCCACGCTGACATAGGCCGTGAAAACCGTACACAGACCGATAACCGAGACAAAGATAGACAGCCATGGGCCGGCGACGAAGCGCAAGCCATCCACGGCTTGTGGAGAAGTAAACGGACCCGTCATGCCTACAATCGCGAAACAGAATAGGGCGTAAAGCACGGCCACCAATGAGACCCCCAAAAGTAACGATGAGCGGATCCGTGTCTTACGACGACCCAAGGCCTCTCGAGCCTCTGGCACAGCCGAAAACCCGCTAAAGGCAAAAATTAAGGCACCGAAAGGTAATAGAATATTGGTTGGTTCGACCGCAGTGAGATATTCAACGTGCAAATTCGGTAAAGCAAACAAAGTCAGGGCCGCAATCATGACAAAGAAAATCGGGATGAGAATTGCCTGTAATCTTTGCACAAACAAGGTGCCGCCAATCATGCAAAACGATGCTATCAGCCAAAAGGCTATTTGATAATGAAAAACACCCCCGCCAATAAGGGGGCGCAAAACATTAGCCGAAAACTGGCCCCCGACAATTATGTACGCCAAGAGGCCTCCCCACAGACCTCCAAAAAAGGCCACGCTCGCGATCAACCGTCCGAATGGCCCTAACTGGTTACTCACCACCGCCACGAACCTCACGTGGCCTTTACTGATGCCCAAAAGGTCGGAGAAAATGAAATACGTCAGCAAGCTCAAGGCCGCCACAATGATGAGCTCGATAACGCCGTAGATATATCCGGTTTCAGAGAATACGTAAGGCAGGCCAAAAATACCCACGCCAACTACGGTTCCGATGAGTGGCCGGGCTCCCCGCCACAAAGCCTTGCGTTGTTCCTCCATATCGCAAGCATTATACAGTAACGATCCTCCCCTACTTCCCCTCCCAATCGGTCCCCAGTTTGTCCCCTTTCCGAGCCGGGACCGATACGCTAAGATGCTCACATCTATGTCGTCGGGCGCGAGAATTCCTCCGCATAATCTTGAGGCTGAGCAATCCCTGCTGGGAGCTCTTCTGATTGACCAAGAAGCCATGTTAAAAATCGGTGACGGGGTTCGGCCGGAAGATTTCTACCGCGACTCATACCGAATCGTTTTTGAGACCATGGTCGAAATCTTCAGTCGGCATCAACCGATTGATATCTTGACGTTAGGCAACCGCCTGGAAGAACGTAATGTTTTAAAACAGATCGGTGGCCGAACCGCACTCGTTGAACTCACCAACGTCGTTACTACTTCGGCCCACGTTTCCCATTACGCCGAAATCATTTCCAAGAAAGCCGCCCTACGCCGACTCCTCCGTGCCGCTGGAGAAATTACTGAACTCGGGTTTGATGAAACTCAGGATGTCGACGTCGTCATCGATACCGCAGAACAGAAACTTTTTAATGTCTCGACCAACTTTATCAAGCAAAGCTTCGTGCCGCTCAGTTCGATTTTGACTGACGCCTTCGATCGTATTGATGAGCTTCACAAAGACAAGGGCAAGTTACGCGGCGTGCCAACAGGCTTTACTGGCGTGGACAACCTCCTGGCCGGCTTGCAACGTGCCGACTTAGTCATTCTGGCCGCCCGTCCTTCGGTTGGTAAAACCTCGTTCGCGCTCGACATCATGCGTAACGTGGCGCTCAGAACCAAAAAACCCGTGGGCTTCTTCAGCCTGGAAATGTCCAAGGAACAGCTGGTAGACCGTATGATTTGTGCGGAAGCGAACGTCGACTTGTGGAAACTGCGCACTGGCCGCCTATCAGAACATGATGACGATTTTCCACGTATCGGTGACGCCCTCGGCCGGCTATCGGAAGCCCCAATCTTCATCGACGACTCCCCAGCCGCCACCATCATGAGCATTCGCACCAAGGCTCGTCGGCTCCAAAGTGAACACGGTCTGTCCATGATCGTGATCGACTACTTGCAGCTCATGGAAGCCAAGAACCAGTCAGATAATCGCGTCCAAGAAGTGGCCGAGATCAGCCGAGGTTTAAAACAGATCGCGCGCGAACTGAACGTGCCGGTACTCGCCCTCGCGCAGCTCTCCCGTGCCGTAGAACTCACCAAGCCTGCCATCCCTCGCCTAGCCCACTTGCGCGATTCCGGTTCTATCGAACAAGATGCTGACGTCGTCATGTTCCTGTATCGTAAGGCGGCTGACAGAAACTATCAGGCGGAAGAACTTACGCCTGAGGAAAAGAACGGCGCAGAACTACACATCGCCAAGCACCGCAATGGCCCGACCGGCATGGTAAAACTATTTTGGGACGCCACTCGTGCTTCATTCAAGAACCTGGACACCCGCTACCAGCCCGCCAGTCCAAACGGCGGCGGCAGTAGTCCCGCGCCTTCAACACCCTTCGGAAGCCCTTCTTCAAGTGGTCCTAACCCCGACAACGTCGGCCTACCGCCAGGTGTGCCGCCAAAAAGCTTCCAATCTCGCCCAGCGACGGGTTGATCGCTCTCTCTCATCTATGCCCGAGGTCGCTTGGTCAATATGGTTAAGATGGTTGTTGTATACGCAGCTAATATGCAACAACCATCTTAACCAACCCCGAGCGTAGGCGAGGGGGATCAACCCCTTTAACCCATTGTTTAAAACCATATGTTCAACAAACTTAAACAGTTCAAAGACATGCGCGACCAAGGCAAGCAGATGAAGGCCATGCTCGATGAGATCATCGTCGTTGGTGGCGGTGCAAACAATGCCGTCATGATCACCATGAACGGCAGCCATGAAGTCCTTGGAGTCCAGGTCCAAGAAGGTGCAGACAAGGCCACCTTAGAACGCGGAATTAAAGACGCTATTGGTGATGCCAACAAAAAGCTGCAGCAAGACCTCATGAAAAAAATGCAGGAGAACGGCGGCGGCATGGAAGCTATTAAAAACATGATGGGCGGAGAGTAATACTCATGCGCAAATTCCCGGCCCCAATTCACAACGCGATCGCCGCCTTGGGTAAACTCCCGGGCGTGGGACCGAAGACGGCACTTCGGTATGCTTTCGCTTTACTGCGATTGCAACGCGGCGAGCTCGAGCTCGTGGCCAAAAGCATTGAGGGGCTGAAATTTGTAACCACCTGCAAACGCTGCTTCACCTACGCCGAAGCTACCATTTGCGATATCTGCAGTGATCAGAAGCGCGATCAAAAACTTTTGTGTGTTGTCGCCGAAGCCCGCGATATTGCTACCATCGAAGCTACGGGCATTTTTAACGGCGTGTATCTTGTCCTCGGTGGTGTCTTAAATCCCGTCGACGGCTTTACCCCTGATAAACTTAACGTCCGAGAACTTCAAGAACGTCTCAACCTCGAAAAAGACATACGCGAAGTCATTCTCGCTTTCTCTCCTGACGTCCACGGTGAGACGACTATTTTGTATCTTAGCCGCATGTTCAAAGCTCTCGGCAAGAAAACTACCCGCCTCGCTCGCGGCCTCCCCATGGGGGCTGATATCGAGTATGCCGATGAAGTTACACTAGCGAGCGCTCTGGCAGGGCGATCAGAAACGTAGTATCTATCTACCCCGATATAAAGATTCCCCGGAGTATAAGCTTGACTTTTTTGTAAATTGTTGTTAGCTTATCTAGTCGGATTCCCCGACACGGGAGGCCGCGATGAACGATCATGTTCCGCCGCCGGCGGATCCGAATTTGTTCGATCCTCAGTTCCGCGAGCTGGCGCGACCGCTCTACGAAATCGTCAACCGGAATCCCGCCACCGAACCCTTCCCCTCCCCCCTGGCCTGGAAGGAAGTCAATGCCTATCGTGTGCTCCTCATGCGATCCCTGCGGAGATCCATCGACAAGCTCGAGACGGTCTCCTGTACGCGGATCCCCGGACTCATCGGCCGGCCGGCCGTCTGGGTGGAGTACGTGGAGCGTGCCGCCAAAGGCATTCGCGAAGACGGTGACATCAATGAGCTTGTGCAAGAGCTCAACGATCGCACCGAAGACCGAACCCTGGATACCGAGTACGAGCTGGTCCCCGACGACCTGCTCAATCGGTCCGTGTGGTTCTACCGAGCCCTGCAGCGGAGCCGGCCGGTGGTACCGCCCTTCGATCCGAACTACGGGGCCATCATGTGCCGCATCCTGGCCATGGGCATGTCCCAACCGCACGAGCTCACCGACACCGTTTTCCCGTACTTGATTCGGAACCCTCCTCTGGGTTTCATCCAAGGTCAGGACGACGTCTACAGCATCCTCGTGGCCTGACGTGGCCATAAAAATATTTCACCCCCGCGCAGCAACTGCTGGCGGGGGTGAAATGCTTTTTACTTCTTGTCCTTCTTGGACTCACCGATGCTCTCAATCTCGAGCATGGTGAAAGGCTGACGGTGACCGACATTGCGGCGGTAACGGACCTTGGGCTTGTACTTGATAACGGAAATCTTGTCTGCGCGACCATGTTCAACGATTTTCGCTGTAACGGTGATGCCTGAGACAAAAGGGGTGCCGATCTGGACCTTAGATCCATCAGTTTCGGCAACGAGCATGGCGTCGAAAGTCAACGTCTTGCCGAGTTCGAGATCAAGCTTTTCAACTTGGATCTTTTCACCCTGCTGGACGAAGTACTGCTTACCGCCAGTGGTAATAACTGCGTACATAAGCTTTTGGCTGCTCAGGCGGACTCGCCCCGGTCTTCCCTCCCCATTTATGGGTAGGCTAGGAGGGGGGGCGGTCACTTAGGGCCTTACGCATGCCGGGCATGAATAATTCTGGCAGGAGCTTATCAGAAAGCCCAATAGGCGTCAATGTCTGTCTAGGTCCCAGGAGACCTAGGGAAGCTCGATTTTCAGCAACAAACCAGGATTTATATCAAATTGGTTGGCATATCCCGCCGGGAGCTCAAGGACCATATCCACGGGGATAGGATTGGAGGTCATTCGCTCGGGCTCTTCACCCTGCTTTGGTGCTGAAACGCCCATATCCACGGCTACAACCTTGCCATCTGCAATCCAGACAACGTCGAGATCGAGTTTCATGCCTTTCATCCAAAAGCTTCGAACTTCCTTTTCTGGAAAAATAAACAACATACCCTGTGCTTTCACGTCTTCAGCCTCAAACCCAGACAGACCTCGAGTTCGCTCCCAAGGATTGTCCGCCACCCGAACCGCCAGTGGAACATCGTTAGCGGTGACAGTTGCCCGCTCAGCCGCCTCTCTACCCCGTAAAATTGCCCCCACGAGTAAAACAACTACGATTATTACTGCTCCGGAAATAAGAGCCTTACTTAAGGACATGTTCATATTTAACAAGATGATATCTCTTATAGAGTATGCTGACGGCGATACCCGAAAGTACCACGAGAATACCAAGAGCCAGGAGTTTTTGCCAAGACTCAAAGATCAGCGTGGTAGCCCCAAAGATGGTTGCAATCGAAAGGTACAAAATCAAGATAGCTCGTTGAGACAGCCCGGCTGCAAGGAGTAAATGATGTAAGTGCGTGCGATCCCCACTCGTCATCGAACGCCCTTGGCGCCAGCGACGGAAGATTACAAAAGCCACGTCGAGCACCGGCACGCCGACCACCAGCAACGTTGTAGCGAGCTTACTTCCAGCGATTACCGCCAAGACACCAAGAGTGAATCCCAAGAACGTACTTCCGCCCTCTCCAAGAAAGATCGTGGCCGGATAACCGTTCCAGAGCAAGAAGCCGAGAAGCGCAGCCGCGAATACAAACGCGAGTAAGGCTACGTCGGGTTGGAAGAATTTCTCAGAGAGTGCCAGGAGTGCGATCATGATAGCTCCAATCATGGTAATGCCGGTTGCCAAACCATCGAGACCATCAAGAAGTTTGGTTGTGTACGTCATGCCAAGCAACCACAAGAATGTGATCATGATCGAAATCGATGAGGTGAGAACGAAGGCGCCGCCAAGAGGATTAGTGATCTTCTCAACTCCGATACCAAAGGCTACTGCTGACAAGGCAGCCAAGAGTGGAAATAAGATGCTTAAACGAGGCGGCAGATCGAACTTGTCATCGAGCAGCCCACCGATCAACAGCACTAAAGCGCCAATGAAAAAACCAACAAAATGTTTGGGGTCGATCTCGCCCGCGGTCAGATGATGGGTTTTGAGCAGGACCAAAATCGTCGGCACAGCGAAAGCGATGAAGACGCTAACACCACCTAGGAACGGCACAATCCGATCATGGATCTTTCTATCGCCTTTCGGAACATCAACAATCCCCCAGTGTTTAGCCAAACGAGCAAACAAGGGTGTTAACAGCGAGCTCAAGAGAAAGGCGCCTCCAACCGCAAATGGCCACCAAACAGGCATACGGCTCTAGGGTAGCTGAAAAGCCATTAAAATTAAAGGACCGCACCGCGCCGGCCCTTTTCATTGGACAGCGTGATGCGGTCAGTTTCATCGTTCGCGAACGATGTATCAGGCGCGACCGACGGGCGGGCTCCAAGGTCGATAGCTCGTGAGCTCATAAATCCTGTGCCCGGCCCTGGAGCTGTCCCTCGGGTACCCCGACCGAATACGATCATCGTGCCGATCAGAGGCGTGGTTCACCGGCACGGACCAGGACAGCGTCGACCGATCGAGGAGCGCCATGACACTCGGAACGAACCGATCCAGGTTGGTGAGGGCGGCTCGAGCGTCAGTGCTCGCAAGCAGAACACGAGCGGCCCGGCAGATGATGTCGGCAGCGGGCTCAGTTACCGCCCGAAAGATGACGGTCGAACGTTGATCGGAGCGCGGCTCGTCTTGGCCCATCTTAGCGACCGCGACCGAGTAGCCGCCAACCTCGGACAAAGTCACGAATACGAGGTACATGGGGACTCCTGGGGTCTTGGAGTAGGAGATGAAGGAACGAAAAACATACTAAGACTGCCAGAGTAATAACTAGCTGTAAAGACAATTTACAGCTCAACCGCTTTTTGCAGGGTGATCTCCCCGCCTTGATCGAAGATAAGGGTATCGCGTCGGCCTACTTGGCCTTTCAGCAAATAGTCTGCTAGAGGGTTCTCAACCTTTTCCTGAATGACCCGGCGCAAAGGTCTGGCACCAAACTTCGGATCGTAACCTTGTTCCGCGAGCTCGTGAATGGCCGCATCGGTGACCGTGAACTCAATACCTTTTGCTTTGAGACGCTCGACGACTTTCACGATCAACAAATAAGCGATTGCTACCACATCTTCACGCGTGAGCGGAGCAAACACAATCACGTCGTCAAAACGGTTGAGGAATTCTGGTCGATAGGTTGTCCGCAGCTCGCGCTCGAGTAACTCTTCTTTAATTGCGATCAGCGAGGTACCAGCGGAAACCTGATCTTGAATGAATGATGTTCCCGCGTTTGAAGTCGCAATCAAAATAATATTTGTAAAATCAACGGTGCGACCTAGCCCATCAGTCAGGCGGCCATCGTCCATAACCTGCAAGAACAAGTTCAAAATATCGGGATGGGCCTTCTCAAGCTCATCGAGCAACAACAGACAAAAAGGATTCTTACGTACAGCCTCGGTCATCAATCCGGCCTGGCCATTGCCTCCGATCAAACGTGTAATGGAGTTTTGATCTTGATATTCAGACATGTCAAAACGTACCATCGCCTGCTCATTGCCGAAATAGACTTCGGCCGTAGCCTTGGCGAGCTCAGTTTTACCTACACCAGTTGGACCCAGGAACAAGAAATTCGCAATTGGACGCTTACCGCTCCGGAGCTCGGTCCTAGCACGACGCAAAGCCGAAGCCACAGCCTTCACGGCTGGCTCTTGGCCAATCACGCGCTCATGTACTCGCTCTTCAAGATGCAGTAGTTTCTCAGCATCGCCCTGAGATACTTCGGTGACAGGAATGCGTGTACGCTCAGAAATAAGCGTAGCCACATCTTCTTTCTTTACCCAAGCGTTGGCCTGACCACGCTTAGCGACGACGAGCGCAACCTCTTTGATTACTTCGATCGCTTTCTCCGGTAAAGCGCCGTCGTGCATGTAACGACTGGAAAGATCGACAGCTGCAGCCAAGGCTCCGTAGGTGAAAATCACTTTATGTTTTGCCTCAATACCTCCGACCTTGGCTTCAAGCACCCGAATAGCCTCGTTACGTCCCGGTTCCTCGATCAGGATCTTTTGAAGCTTCGGCGCGATAACGCTGCGCTCAACAATTTCCGTATAGGCCTGCGGTGTGGTCGTGGCGATCACGAACGTATAACCGCGACTGAGCTCGCCAGCAAGAATTGAGGCTAGGTCGATACCCGAGCCTTGACCAATCAGCTCATGAATATTTTCGATAACAAGAATAACATTTCCCGAGCGAGCTACTTGGTTTAAAGCAAAGAGGAAGCGCTCATCAGCACCAGTACCGCCTTCCGCGCTTACAATATGCGGCACCGAAAGTTTGAGCAGACGCTTGTCTTGAAGCACTTCCGGAACAAGCTCTTCGACCATGAGATCTGCTAAGCCATCGATCAGAGCCTCTTTACCCACTCCAGGCTGACCGACAAGCACAACGCTCTGATCACCACCTTCAATGGCTCTAAGAATATTCGCCATTTCGGTTTCCCGGCCAACCAAGAGCCCTGTCTGACCCTGCACCGCCGAACGTGTGAGGTCGTACGAAACTGAATCCAGGAACGGCGTGGCCACCGCAGTCATAGAGCGGTTCATGTTGCTCGTGGGCTTATAGGCAGCGGCTTTGCGGAAAGCGAAATATCGTTCACGCAGATCATCCGAGATGCGCATCCAGGCCAAAGCGTTTTCAAGTTCCTCGGGGGTAATGCCTTTCGATGCAAACAGATCAGTTAAAAAAGGTTCGGCCGCAAACGCCGCAGCAAAGATGTCGAGAGCTGACAGCGTGGAGCGCCGTGTCGATAGGGCCCGTGCAAAAGCCTGAGCCATAAGCTCATGAGCCTGGCTGCCAAATACAGCCGTGCCCTGTGGTAAGGTCGACAAACGACGACGCAACGGGTCACGCACGTCGTCCAGGAAAATACCCAAACGAGCGAATAAAATCTGGACTGGAGTAGTTGCCAGCGTGCCAGCAAAGATATGTAAAGCGCCAACCTCGGCATGTGTAGACTTCACTGCCAGACGATATGCCTCTTCTACAGCCTTCACGGCATCGTCATCAGCAGCCTCAGCAATATCGTGCCGACGTTCAACGGCCGCGAGCGATGGAATCGTCGTCAGTTCAGGCGTGGTCTCAAGGCCGACCCGCTTTAAGTTTTGCTGTAGACGCTTATCGTTAACTAGACGATAAGGAACAAAGAGCCAAGCTAAGACTGATAAAAATAACGCAGCGGCCGTCCAGCTTGGTTCCGTCCAGAAATCGAGAGTAATGATCTCTGCTTGATGGACAAGGGCTACGCCAAGCGCAAATAAGCCAAATAACATTAGACCGAAAGCTCCGGCAGCATAGCGTTCAAATTTCCGGGCCGACTGCAAAGCTTGATGTTGTCCGATACTCACTTCGTCGACAGCCCGTTGCCAATGCCAAAATGATCCATCGACCAAAACTCCAGGAATGCCGCCCTCATCGCGGTCAGCTGATGGATTTTTAAGAATAAGATCGGTAACGTCAAGAGACATAGAGAAGACTACCAATGACGTGATAAGCCGCCTGGAGAGCGATCAAGATCGGAGCAGCGATGTACACGAGTAATGCCAAGGCGACACCGCCAGCGATAACCACTAAACCAAGCGAGCGGCCAACAATCTGAACTGAACGCATAAAGACACTGATCAAACGACTCTGCCAATCGCTCTGACCGAACATGGGCACAAAAATATTCTTGATCCAAACGGCGATGGCCATGTATTTGGCGTACCCCTTGAGCGTGTCGACACACCACTGCAACATCAAAAGCAACCCGCGGGAATACCACCACACGGGAAACATAACGATATCCAGCAAAACATCCTTAAAAATCGCTGGCTGCATACCCAAGCAGTATAGCAGTAGATAGGAGATGGCTGCAGTTTTCACTAATAGCCCGTGAACATTATTCACGACCATCTACCGACAACCGTCTACCATCTACATCATCCCATTAAATAAAGAGCGACACCCGGCTTTCCGGATGTCGCGCGTTCAAAGCTTCTAAGTACCGAGTGCTCTACTCCCGGAGAACGGGGACAGCGATGACGCCGATGGCGTCCCCGAACCAGCGCGCGCTCAGCCACACCTGTTGCTCGTCCCGGTGGAATTGGACGCACAGCACGCGCTCCCACGGCTCGTCGTTGGACACCGTGCACTCGAGGCCCGGGATGTACCAGCCGAAGCGGGTCCTGTAGTTTATGGCCTTGACGCGCTCGGGGTGCTGGGCCGCGACGAACACGAGGGCGATGCCGGGGGACGTCTCGGGACTCCGCACGTCCACCGGCTTCTTGCCGATGTTCGCGTTGAGCTTGATCCGCCGCCACCGCAAGGTGAACGGCTGGAAGGACTCGGAACCCTGGAGAAGACGGAGCTTGTCGGGGTCGGTACTGAGACCTTCCCAGCGCCAGCCGCCGTTCTGCTGACCTTCGGTCGCCCACTCGTAGGCGAACTCGATGGTCGACTGCAGGGTGTCGAGGGTGAGGCCGAGCACAACGACCACCTCGTTGTCCTGCGTGAAGTAAGGCGGGGTCTCGGGGCCGATCCAGGTGAACTGGTCGACCGTGAAGCCCTTCTCGATCAGGCGCTCCATCGTGGCCTTGAGCACGTCCTCGGAGCGGTTGAACACGCCATGGATGAGCTTGAACGCAGGCTGCTCGCGCAGCGCCTGGAACATGACGTCCCAGAGGTCCGGCTGATCGTGGAGCTTCCGCGCCTCCTCCACAGTGATGCGGCTGGCGAACTGACGATGGAGCTGATCGACGATTCCGTAGGGCAAACTAGCAAGGCGGGTCGACATGGCGACAGGCCTCCTTTTGAGTAGCCGTGGGCAGGCACTTCTTCCGACAGATATCGGAATAACGCAGGCCATTGGTTGAACACGGCATTTTAGGGCCGAGAATCAGCCACAAAACGCCACTTTCAAGGGGAGAAACTATAAATATACAATAGGCGAGTATAGCAAAAATGAAAGAAAAGTCAAGGCTTCCCTAGCAAAAACCCCGCTTTTGGCGAGGTTTTCTGCTTAGGCGGTTTTAGCTTCTAATCTTGTGACTCGTTGGTCTAGAGAATCGATTCAGGACAAGACCTTATCGTCGATAAACTCGATAATTTCGTGCTTATTCTTTTCTGCCTTAGCATCGATACGATGTTCCAGGGTTCGCATTTCCTGCATGAGAAGATCGTTATTGATACGGAGTTTATCGTCAACAACCTGCCCCACAACAGTCTTCAACGTTTTAATTTGCTGGTCCGAAAAATCCATAGTCATCCCAGTATAACGTAAACAATACTTTCCTCAAGCGATCTATTCACGGCGCTAAACAAGACGTCTTAGTTCTCCCATCATGCGAATATAAAAACGCACATTTTGCATGGTCGCTAGGCGCAAACCGAGCATCTCGCCGGATTTAAATAAATGTTTTAAATACGCCTTTGAATAGGTCTGCGAAGTTGGAACATCGTTGAAACGATCGATAGGTGACATATCTGAGGTAAAAGGTTCGTTGGTGATTTGAATTTTTTGATACAGAGCCTCAGCAATCCGGAAATCGGCGGCACCCTCCTGAGCTCGACTAAAAGCTTCCTTCACACAAGCAGCTGGATCCCCTGCCCAGGTAAAAATCTGACCGTGACGAGCATTACGTGTTGGCAAGACACAGTCGAACATATCGATGCCAACGGAAACATAAAACACGATCTCCTCTGGCATACCTCCGCCCATAAAATAGCGTGGCTTATCGGCCGGCATCTTGCTCGCGATGTGTTTAGCGATGCGGAAGGTATCTTCACGTGATTCACCTACCGACAATCCCCCAATTGCATAACCATCAAAGCCAATGTTGGTAAGGCCCTCAAGCGATTGATCGCGCAGATCCTCATGCGTACCGCCCTGGATAATGCCGAAAAGTTGTGATCGAGATTCGGGATTCGGGATTCGGGATCCGAGACTCGTGTGGGCAGCTTTAGAACGCTCTGCCCAACGCAGCGAGCGTAACATTGCTTCTTCGTAACGCTCCCGCGTAGAGACGCCGGCGGCCACATCATCAAACTGCATCATGATGTCCGAGCCAATGGCGTCTTGTACCTCCATGGAAATCTCTGGCGTAATTTCAAAACTGCGACCATCAATGTGAGAGTTGAAAGTCACCCCCTGTTCTACGGTCTTATTCAAGCGAGCTAAACTGAAAACCTGATAGCCACCGCTGTCGGTCAGCATTGGCCCCTGCCAATTCATGAGCTTCTTGATGCCACCAACCTCGCGCAGTAACTCAACACCAGGCCGCAACATCAAATGATAGGTGTTTCCCAAAATAATCTGAGCACCAATGCTCTTCACCTCTTCGGCCAACATGGTTTTGACCGATCCCACGGTGGCGATCGGCATAAACACTGGCGTCTGAATGGCGCCGCTCGGAGTCGCTAACACTGCCTGACGTACCAGGCCGTTTTGTTTTAGGACTTCAAAGTTCGACATAGCTCGTAGAGCACAATGCTCGTAGCCATGGCTACGTTTAAGGACTCAAGTACGGGATTATGTGGAATAGCTACCGAAGTTCCGTTCACAGCCAAACGGATACCCTTACCTTCGTTGCCGGCAACAAGAATACGGTTCTTGGGAGAAATTTCTGCCGGTGTGACTGCGCCCTTTTTCATTTCGAGTCGGAAGATCGGACGATTAAGCGATGCAAGCAAAGCTGGCGCCTCGTCACGAGTAACAGTTTTCCACGGTACTCGCAAAATAGCACTGG
>Ga0163151_10006361_pt1 | contig 14416 bp, 10 predicted proteins | sample OliLakLV19MP5IB2_FD_145596 | JGI IMG/M metagenome (GOLD analysis project Ga0163151, IMG submission 145596) | Freshwater microbial mat bacterial communities from Lake Vanda, McMurdo Dry Valleys, Antarctica - Oligotrophic Lake LV.19.MP5.IB-2 | ecosystem: Environmental > Aquatic > Freshwater >...
GATAAAATGGTTGCTATTCATGAATTATGGAACCAAAAAACATTGCAAATAAACGACCTGGAAAGATTGATCAAATTATCATCAGAGGCCATCGTTTACTATATTCCATATTATTATTCGGCAATGGACGATAGGACCCCAAAAGAGATACGTAAAATAACTCGTGAAATGTGGGAGCGAGATGACTTCTTCGCAAAGAGTGACGTAATTATTAGAGATAGTTTAATAATTATATACCCGAAATTGAAAGGCTATGAAATGACTATTTTTGCTGATGAGCTATTATTAATTCCAGATATTAATGAATTGAGAAAACGTAGAGAGCATTTTATTACAGTGCAGGGAAAAGAAAGATTATTGGCCACCTTGGATGAATTCAATAAAATACATCCTAATTTTGTTTTCAAAAAAGATGTAGTAAAACAAAATGATTATTATGAAATAAAAGGAGAAATTGCTCAAAAAGGAAAGGTCACCGGAAAAGTTAAGATTTTAAGACGAAGGGACCAAATAGGCGAAGTGGCTGAAGGAGATATTATTGTATCCCCCATGACAACAACTGATTTCTTGCCTGCCATATTAAAGGCAGGGGCCATCGTAACAGATGAAGGAGGGATTATTTGTCATGCTGCTATTACGGCTCGTGAATTAAATAAACCTTGTATTACTGGAACAAAAGTTGCAACACAAGTTTTAAAAGATGGGGACATGGTAGAAGTAGATGCGGATCATGGGATAGTTAGAATCTTGAAATAATCTATACACGCTGAATTAGAGCCCGTTTTTAAGGGCACCCCGTCGGGCAATTTTTAATTAGCCAGCAATATGTTTTTTAATAAGATTGTGGATCTTAGAGGAATTGCTGAAAATAAGATCACGATCACCGATGACTGAGACGCGGAGGGCGAGATAGCTATTTAATTCCTCGGTCATACTGGCAAAATACTCGGGTTGATCTTTTTTGAGAGATAGAATCTTGCCTTCGTCATGATAGGAAATATCTTGGGGCATAAAACGCCAAGTAGAAAGAGTCGGGACCACAATAACCATATGGGCGGGCAGATCAATCAATTGGGCAATCTTTTTTTCTAAAACTTCAAGAGCTTGAGGAGATGAGTGCTTGGCCACTTGATCAAAAAATTTCTGGTTTTCACCAATAACTTTTATCTTCTTCCCCGCCAAACGTTCTCGGGATTGTTTTTTATCGATTCGAAAAACTAAACCAGTACTGGGGAGGTTGCGTTGAATATAGGCTGTATATAAAAACTTTAACCTCTCGTCAGTATCATTATAAATCTTAGCCATCAATTCGTTGTCACTTAAGCCCCAAAGCTCCATTGGGGCCACTTTATGATTGGAGATCCAAATCATGATCATTTTCTGCAAAAAACGTTGAGCGATGAGAGACGATTTGTGAAGATGAACTTCTTTATACATGTATAGATAGAGGCGCTGAATTTGTTTGGCAGATTCTAAAGCTTTTTTATCAATCACTAAACCTTTCTTAGTGTAAATTAGATAATTAAAAACACTTTCCAAATCAGGTCGTTGGCCAAAACCAGTGTGATAAACGTCGCGGTCAAGATAATCAAGCTTGTCCATCCCTAAATTCTTATCCATCACTATTTTATGGAGAGGGTTTTTGTGAGTAAATAACGATCTAATAAATTTAAAATCTCCACCCGATTCATTAATTTCTTTTTTTAACTCATTAATAATGATAGCTCCATTTTTGTCATGATCATAAGGAGTTAATTCCTCAATCAAATGAGAAAACGGGCCATGACCAATATCATGAAGCAGGGCAAAAATTGGAATGTTCTTAGTTTCAAAGCTTGTCAGGAACCCCTCCTCTAGCATTTTAGAGCAGAACCGTTTGGCCTTACTATAGACACCAAGGGCATGCTCAAATCGATTATGAGTAGCGCCGGGAAAGATAAAAAGAGTTGTCCCAAGCTGGGAAACATGGCGTAGGCGCTCAAATCTAGGATGTTCGATAATCGCTATAATTGGTCTTAAATCAATCGACTCCCCTGGCGGAATCCTAATGTATTTTTTGTAATATTTAGACGACATAGCTAAAAAGTAACATATTTTACCTAAATTAAAAGCCATCCTCTGGGACGAGAGTAGTTTTTAATGATTGAGTTTTTAATCCTTCTTCTTGAGCGCTTCTTTGAGGATTCTTTTTAATTCCTCAGTATCAATTTTTTTCTTGGATGATTGAGAATTGTTTTGACCCGCAAAAATGGTTTTAGATTTCTGGATCCGAAAATCGACAGTAGTAGCTACTGGACTATCTCCAGTGAGAGCCTCGAGTGAAACAATAGCTTTAGCCTCTCCATGCTTCGATGGTGTAGGCGCTTGAGGCGCTTGAGGCGCTTGAGGCCGAGGACGTGATCCCTGATATGAAGAACGTGGTGGGCCATAACTGTTTTGAGAACCTCCTCGATCAGATGAACGATTTTCACGAGGAGTTGGTGGGGCCGGCTCTAGGGGGGTAGCCCATTGAGCAACATTTTTTTCAACCTCTTCTCGGGCTGTGGCATAATTTTCTCGTGAATAAGCGACTACTTCATCTTGATGAGAATCCTCCATGGCTTTCAAGGAATCACTGGTTCGAGCAGAAAAACCCTTAGAAGTTATGCCATTGACCATGAGCTTGAGATACATTTCACGTTTGCCAAGATTAACAATATCTGCGGCTAGAAAATCTGGGGCATACCATTTTTCTAAAAATTCGGCATCTTCCGCCCCGACTCGGAAGGTAACAATCGTGCCTACGTTTCCAAAAACTGCATCACGAACCTCTTCTTCCATTTGGGTAATGTATTGATGAGCAACAACCAACCCTAAGTGGTACTTCCGAGCTTCAGATAATATATTAGCAAAAGATTCTGTGGCGAAGTTCTGAAACTCGTCAACGTATAGATAGAAATCTCGTCGATCTATTTCTGGCGTATCAACACGAGACATGGCTGCCAGTTGAATTTTAGTAATTAATAAAGCTCCAATAAGACGGGAGGCGTCTTCTCCGATCGCACCTTTAGATAAGTTGACAATAAGAATCTTACCTTCGTCCATTATCTTACGAATATCAAGTTTGGTGTGCACTTGTCCAATAATATTACGAATAACGTTGTTGGATGAAAATTGGCCAACCTTGTTTTGAATAGCCGCCGTGGCTTCACTGGCAAATTTGTCTGAATATTTTGCGAATTCATCAACCCAAAAAGCTTTCACGATTGGGTCTTTTAGGTTATCAACGACCTTTTTGCGATATTCTTTAGAGGCCATCAAGCGATTAATACCCAAGAGAGTTGAGTCTGGATATTCAAGTAGAGCCAAAATAGTATTGTTTAAAATATATTCCATCCGACCAGACCAAGCCTCAGCCCCCCAAAGTTTTTTAAACACACCCAAGAGGCCGGAGGCAATCAAATGGCGATATTCATAATCAACTTTTTCAAGAACATTAAAAGCGATGGGGAAAGCCAAGTCAGATGGATCAAGATAAATCACATCTTTGATACGATCTTTGGGTATAAAGTTAATCAAAGCTTGCGCCCCGTCACCGTGTGGATCAAGAAAGGCTAATCCTCTACCTTCTTCGATATCCTGAATAGCCATATTTTTCAAAAATTCAGACTTGCCCATACCAGTCGAACCAACCACATACATATGGCGACGGCGATCATCGGCTTTAATACCAAAACGTTGCTTCTGATTTCGGAAGTTTGTTTCACCAAGGATAAGAATTTGATTGTCTGTTGGTAAGGCCATAATAATTAAACGATTGGAATCCCAGCTGGAGCTTCGCCTTTCTTAGCGTCAACCCTAGGCAATGATGGCACCCTAACACTCACGTCTGGAAAATGATATATCGTGGCTAGTTCTTCAGTATTCAAAACAAATGGCTTCTCTGGGAATGCGCGGGCTCGATAAGCTTTAATAAAATCTTTCTTTTTCGAAATTGTCTTGGCTTCTTTGTTGCGACCGTCCTTAACTTCGGGACTGGAAGCAGATTTAAAACCATTCAAGGCTTGGCTTGAAAATATACGAAATGGAGCGGTTACTGTTGAAAGGCGATCCTTAAGAAATTTATCCTTTTTAGCTACATAGATAATTCTAATTCCCACTTGAAACTGAAGTTTGGCCAGAGCTTTTTCAGTCGTTTTAATAATATCTTGGATACCTGGATTTAGCTGACTAAAAGGTTTATCTTCTTCATCTTTCTTTTTTTCTTCCTTCGGCGCCTCTCCCGGTTCAAATACTAATCCAGACACAGATTGAGCACTACTTTCAATTCCGCTAAATATTGTTTCAGCCATAGATGTCTTCTTCTTTTCCTTTTTGCCCATCAATTTATTTAGAGCTTCTTGGTTCTTTGAATTTTTAATCCAAGCCTTAGTCCATTTATCACTGGCGGAACGAACTAGAAACTGAATAGCTCCATATTCTCCTAAAAGAAATGCATTAAGAGCTTCTGCTAATGGTGAGAGTGGATCAATTCGACGAGCATCATCTTTGCCGGGACCCTCTTCTTCAAACTCTGGGTATGTTCGAATTGGAAATATATCTTCCTTGGTTAAGCCAAGTTCAGTACCAGTCAGATCATATTGATCATCAGGAATATTATTGGGAAATTGAGATGTGTAATCTGATACTGGTGTAATTTCTGCATCAGGAAATTGGCCAAATATTTGAGATTCAATAATTGAACGATGTTTTGCCAGACAGCGGATATAAAAATGGATCTCTCCGCCGGTGGCAAATATTTCAAATGAATACCAGTCGGGGACCTTACCCTCAAAGACATTTCCCCTCCAAGCCTTAAATGATTTAAGTAAACTATCAGGCGGATCACCGACACCACCAATTGAATGAAGGGCGGAGAAGACCTGCTCCATAGCCTTAGGGCTTTTGTGGGTATCTGCGGGAAGTTTGAGCTCAAGAGTGACCCATTCTAAACTAGCTTGATAGACACGCTTGCTATGACCCTCAAAGACGGCAATATAAACAAAGAAGAGAACAAGAGGTGCCCAAATCCACCAATATGAAATGGCTAAACTAAGGGCAAAAATTATAACACTGATAATACCTGAAAAAGATTTAAGCAATAAGTCGATCACTCTATTAGTATACTACTTCTTGATATTACATCAAAAGGGCCGCTCTGTGGCGGACCCTTTTGAAACTGAGATTACTTTTTGAGATTATAGGTACCGTCTGGGTTTTTAGAAAAAGTCTTTGAATCCTGAAGATTGAGTAATATAGTATTTTCTTTAACCATACGGGCGTCTTTAACTTTAGCGATTAGGCTTGCCTTAGTCATAGATTTATTTGAGCTTTTGAGAACATCAACAAGAACATCTTTGACAGTACCAGCAGTATAGCCCCACTCGGACAAGGCATACATTCCTCGGCCTACAAGAATAAAGCGGACATCTTTAATGAGTTCATTGTGGACTGTTTGAATATTGGCTTTCTTATTATTAAATCCTGAAGAATTAATCAATAAGGCAATGTCGCTGAAATGTTGAGGCTTTTTTGATTTTTTAAGAACCAAGAAGGCCTTGTCTCGAACACCCTTAGGTTTGATATCTGACCATGAAGCAAGACCAACTTCATTAAAAATATTGGAACCGAGCTTTTTGGAAACAGCTAACGCAAGGTTAACATCAGGTTCTGATAATGGTTTGCCACTTGTTGAAAAACTTGGAACACCGTGCTTCTGGGCCAAGAAAACGAAATCTGAGCTTGAAACAACTTGGTTGGCCTTTTCAAGAACTTTGATTAAAGAATTAGTAGTATTCATGAACGAGGCTAAAGTAATATTATCAACAGCCCATAAAGAATTAAAATCATCGTTTTCTGGAAGACGAGCAAGCTCATTACTTAATACCAAAAGAAATACTAGAGAACTATTATTAATATTATCTCCCTCGCCACCACTAAAAGATTTGAAGAGATCTCGTTCTTTTAAGACACCACCACGCTCATTTAGTATATCACGAGCTAAAATGATATAATGTTTCACGTCAGGATGGCTAATGGCAGCCTGCCTAAGTTGGGAAAGTGTTGATTCCTCGATCTGACGAACGCGTTCACGAGTAATACTATAAGAAACCCCGATTGACTCAAGAGTCTCTTTTCGGCCTGTTTTCAAGCCAAAACGACGGGAAATGATATCCTTATTGCGAACTGAGGTGTTTTTAAGCAAATCAGCTACTGTTTTCTTGATATTTACTGATGTATTTGTTGGCATAATTGATCTGTCCTCAGGGTCTTAGTCTTTTGACTCCTTTGGATGTAGTTATTGAATTATATACTATTTATAAAAATACGTCAACACCATTATCCACACTAAGCCTTTTTGGTTAACCAAACCAATAAAGGTGAGGCCACAAAGATAGATGAATAGGCTCCCAAGAAAATACCTACAATCAAAGCCAAGGAAAAATATTTAATGCTTTCGCCTCCAAAGAAGTAAATCGCAAATAACGACAAGAGTACAGTAAAGACAGTGTTCAAGGATCGAGTCAAAGTTTGCATGACACTTCGATGGACAATTGCCCCAAATTCGTTTTTATTACCCCCACGAATAATATTCTCTCTAATTCTGTCATAGATAATAACAGTGTCGGACACAGAAAATCCTAAAATAGTGAGGGCGGCAGCCACAAACACGCCAGTGATCTCAATGCCATAAAAATGGCCTAGCAAAGAGAATATTCCAACAGGAACGATAATGTCATGTATAAGAGCAAAGATAGCTGATAAGCCCATGGCCCAAGGTGAGGTTGTTCTTCCAAGTTTTCTAAAAACAATAGCTATGTAAATGACGACACTGATAAGTACCAGAAAAATAGCAAACAAACTTCTTTGCTTTAATTCATTGCCAATTACAGGCCCGACCGAACTAAATTGTCTTTCTTGTAAACCTGATTCTGGAAAAGCCTCCTGAAGAGCACTTAGGACTTCTTGGTGTTGAGCTTCTGTTAATTCGTGAGTGCGAATAATTAAACCTTTCTCTCCTTCTGGGCTTATTTCAACATCGCCGATTTTGGCTGTTAGAGTATCTTTAACCTCTGTAATAATGGGTCGATTTTCAAAACCAAGTTCAAGTACACTTCCTCCACTAAAGTCAACGCCTAGTCTTAACCCAAATACCCCAGTAACAATAATTGATAATACTACTAGCAATATCGAGAACCAGAACATTATTTTGTATATCTTTGGAAGCATAAGGATAATTATCTAAATAACCATTGTTTACTTTCAAACCATTTAGACGTAACGAGATTCAAAAAGGTACGAGTGACCATTGTGGCAGTGAACAAACTTGTCAAAACACCAATACCGAGAGTCAGAGCAAAACCTTTCACAATTGAAGTGGTTGCGGCATAAAGCACGACGGCACTAATTAGAGTTGTAACATGGCCATCTCTAACTGACAACCACGCCCGAGAAAACCCTTCATGCGTAGCTGCATGCAGAGATTTCCCAGCAACAAGCTCCTCTTTCATACGCGCAAAAATTAAAATATTGGCATCAACCGCCATTCCTAATGACAAAATAAATCCAGCGATACCGGCCAAAGTTAACGTAACTGGAATCAATTTATAAAAAGCCAAGACGATAAGTGTATAGATCAGTAGGGCTATAACTGAAATTACGCCTGGTAAGCGATAGAATATAATCATAAAAACAGCGACGAAGATAAGGCTATAGGCCCCAGCCTTTAAACTGCGATCAAGAGAATCCTGCCCGAGACTTGCCCCAATTGTCTGTTGGCTAATAAGTTGGATGGGGACAGGCAAAGCTCCCGAATTTAAACGCGCGACCAAGGTCTTAGCTTCTGCAGGAGAGAAGTTGCCACTAATAACAGCGCGACCATCGGTAATGGCACTCTGAACAGTTGGGGCAGAAATTGGCAAACCGTCTAGATAAATTGCCACGGTCCTACCAAGATTGGCTTGGGTGATTTCACTAAAAAGTTTGGCCCCCTCATTGTTTAATTCCAAACTAACTTGAGGAGATAACGACTGATTACCAAACGATACTTGTGCTGTCTTTAGTCCTGAACCATTCAACCCTGATGGCTGAAAACATGGATCGACCCCAAACGAAACCAAAAATTGATTCAGGATCACTATGCTCGAAGGAGCACAAAGAGTAGTGGCAGTCAGACCTTCAGTATTTCCCCCAAGTGCTTGTTTTATAATGGCTTCCCCTTGAGCAGTTGGCAAAATAGTTTTGAACTCAAGAAAAGGTGTCTGGCCAATTAATTTAATAGCTTGATTAACATCTTTGATACCAGCGAGATCGACAATCAATCGATCATTGCCAGAAATCTGAACTACTGGCTCAGAAACACCGAACAAATTAACACGACGCTCAACCACATCCCGAACACCTTGCATGGCATCGTCAGGAGAAGATATGATTTTAGACAAGTCGGCTTGATAAACTAAATGAGTACCACCCAGAAGATCTAAGCCCAAATGGAATGGTCTGTCGGGAATATTTGGCAAACTAATAGAAACTAGATTATTAATCCAGTTAATGCCCTTATTGACAGTTTGTGGGGCGACAAAAGCTAGGAGGACAATTGAGCCGACAATAGTTGCAATGAGTAATAAATTTTTACGCATGAATATGTTCTCTAGATTGAAACATATTGAATTATTTTAGTCAACAAATTACCTAGCCCAAACCATCCAAGGGATCAGGGCCAAATATTTTTGATGGCCTAGGCCTCTTTTTTGAATTTTTAAACGGCTCATCAGATGAGCCGTTTAAAAAGATGTTTCGCTAAAAATAATTAATTTATTCGTCGAGCTCCTCTTTGGTCTTGTGGGGTTTTTGTTCCACTAGCCAATCTTTTATGGCCATGGTAGCCCGAACATCATCTTCGTTGTAGCGAAGAATTTTTTTAATAATGGCTTCGTCCCCCGTCGCAACCCAGTCTTTGTACCAAAGGATTGATTCAGCGCCACCAGCATGAGGGTCGCTCCATTTGTAATTAAGATACGAGCCAACGTCTTTAAGAGAATAGAAATAGATGGGCAAAATAGCAGAATCGATTAACTTCATATGAAGGTCGATGCTATTTTCTTTAAACTTTTCAACCAAAACGGCCGGCGCTCCATAACGAGTCACAAGGCGTTCGAACACAAGACGCTCATAGAAAGCATAATGATAAATCACAAAATCTTCTAAGCTGGCCAGATGATCTAAAAATTTACGCCACGCTTCTGGTTCATGTTCTTTGTCTTTGGCTAGGAAATATTTATACTCCGTGTCGCCTGTTTTGGTATCCTTAACCAAAAATCCTAACAAATAATCAATGTCCACCAAAGGATCAGACTCAATGTCAAAATAGACCTCATAGCGCACATTTGGAAAGTTTGGTTTTCGAGTAACCATCGGTTCGCCCGTGGTTAAGGACTTGGCTTGATTGGAAAAACGGACAATCTTATCAAAAGGCCAATCCTCTAATTCGGATTGGAGATGGTCCAATTCGGCCGCGGCTAACTCGTCTACTGTCTTAATCCCCATATCATAAAGTCGGCGCTGATCGGATTGGCTAATTTTGTAAATAAGAGAAACGTCATTGCACCCTTGAGTCTCAGCAATACATAATGAATACCAAGGGGTGCGCTTACAACCAGATTTTAAAAATGGGGCAGGTTTTTCACCATTAAGAATTTTTTCTATTTGCTGACGAGTAAGATGAAACTGATCTATGAATTCAGCGATTACAAAACCCCGCTCATTGCCTTGCGAATCAATCACATAAGCCTCCACGGGACGCACGCCTTGGATTCTCTCTAGGATCAAACTATAAAATATAAGCTGAAACTTGTACTCATCGCGTATGTCGAGTGAATTTTGAACATCATAAACAACATAATAGAAATCACCTAAATTAGACTTTCCAGGCCTAACCTCCAGTAAATCTGGCATACCGACCCAATCCTCTGACATGAGAACGCCATGATATATGTTCTTGCCCTGCTTCATTAGTTCGATTGTGGCTAAAAACCCCTCATCAAGGTCCCTTAACAAATCAGGATCGATTTGCTCAAATTTTTTATGATTGGAAAGTCCTTTTCCGCCATCTATGGCCTTCCCCTTATGAATCATATCTAGTAGTGGAGGAATTTCTCGTTTGTGTTGACCATCTCCATAGATGTCATACCAAATCCAATGAGGACACTGAAAAAATTTATAAAAATAATCTCCGTAAAGCTTCTGTTTTTTTGAATCAGTAGTCATGAATAGAGTATAACCTAGAGGTCTATTATCAGCAAAAACGTACCACTAAAACTTGGTGGCTTGCTGAACATAGATACAGTGAGGGCAAGGCATAATTACCTCCGGTGGAGTGTCTTGACGGGCCACAGCGACGGCTTGCTCGAAAACACTAGCTACCCAGCTCTTGTCGACCTTAATGGCCTTGAGGGACTCTATAAACGGTAAGGCATTCTGGAATCCTCCGCCCGTCTTATCGACTTGATAGAATACAAAGTAAGCCTCGGTATGGGTTTTAAATCCGTTTCTATCTAATAGATATGTATAAATTTCCATCTGCTTTTGATAATCATCGTAGATTTTGATTTCTCGAGAGCCAGATGATTTGTAATCAATGACGGCCAATGAATCATCAGCCAACTGAAGGACATCATCCACGGCGCCGTAAAGCATGGCATTTAAATCTTCATCAAAATACTGAACACCTTTAAAATTTTCCCGCCAAGTGGGCAATTCTGGCCCATTGTATAATTTGGCATCACCAGCCAAATGCCGAGCCAGCACTGGGGGCAATGTCCCTTGTTGACGATATTTATCAAATTCTTGTTTTACTAAAAAATCCACCGCTGAAGAAAGAGTATATGGGAAACTGGGTGGACGCTTGATCTTATGATGGACATCCAACCAAAAACAACGCGGGCAATCCTGAAATAACTTAAGCCCCGATCTAGATATTTTTAATGACGAAAATTTTAGAGACATTTTATTTACCAGCCATTAGTTTCTGATGTTCTTCAGTGTTTAAGAGGCCACATTTTTTGTATTTCTTATCAGAGCCACAAGGACAAGGATCGTTACGGCCAGTTTTGTCCTCTTCGGTGTTGTAAACGGCATCGGTACGTTGAGATTCTTTTTCCACGATAGTTTCATTTTCTATATTTTGACGCCCTTCTATTGCGTTTACTTTTTCAGGTTGGCGCATCATGCTAACTTTGAATATAACATCCACCACTTGACCTTTAATTGAATCCAAAAGTTCGGCGAACATCCTTTGTCCTTCGACTTTGTATTCAGCCAGAGGATCTCTCTGTCCATAAGCTCGCAAACGAACTGAATTTCTTAGATATTCCATTGAAGAAATGTGTTCGATCCAAATTTCATCAATCGTTCGCAAAAGGATAAGTTTTTCAAGGACTTGCATCTGATCAAGACCAAGCTCTTCTTCTCTTTTTATATATCGCTTGGTAATTTCATTTTGCATAAAAGACTTCAAGCCTTCGACATTTCTTGTTTCATAAAAAATATCAATCTGTTTTTTAATTTCAGGATTACTAATCTGTAGGGCAAGAACAGCTTCAAATGAGGCTACTAGGCCCTTGAGCTCCCATTCGTGGCCAGAAGTATGGAATTGAACAATCCTGTTAATATAATCTTGGAGATATTCTTCTATTAGTGGCTTTGATCTTTCGGCAAACAAAATCTGACGACGCAAGCCATAGACTGTCTCACGTTGCTTATTCATGACATCATCATATTCAAGAACGTATTTACGAGAGTCAAAGTTATAGCCCTCAATACGAGTCTGGGCTTGCTGAATAGCATTGGAGACAAACTTGTTTTCAATAACATCATCTTCGCCGACACCTAAGCGTTCCATGATATTTTTGAGACTATCACCGCCAAAACGTTTGACTAATTCATCTTCCGTGGACACAAAGAATTGTGAAGAACCAATATCACCTTGCCGACCAGCTCGACCGCGAAGCTGATCATCGATACGACGAGCCTCATGACGTTCAGTACCAATGACATGCAGACCGCCAACAGCAAGAACTTTTTTCTGCATCTCTACATCCGGTGGATTGCCCCCTAGAATAATGTCGACACCTCTACCGGCAATGTTTGTGGCGATTGTAACTGAGCCGAAACGACCCGCTTGAGCATGCAGTTCTGCCTCTTTTTCGTGGTGCTTAGCATTCAATAAATTATGGGGCACGCCTTCCTTTTGCAACATCAAGGACAAGTATTCGTTCTTATCAATAGAAACAGTTCCCACCAGCACAGGTTGGCCAGTAGCATTACGCGCTTTGATCTCCTGAACTATGGCTCGATACTTACCTGCTTCGTTTTTAAAAATCTTGTCTGGCAAATCTTCGCGAATATTTGGTTTATTGGTAGGAATACTAATTGATTCTAACTTGTAGACCTTATGGAACTCTTCGGCCGAACTTTGAGCCGTACCAGTCATGCCCGCCAATTTCTTATATAAACGGAAATAATTTTGGAAAGTAATTGTGGCTAAGGTACGAGATTCTTTTTGAATCTTAACTCCTTCTTTGGCCTCCACGGCTTGATGAATACCTTCGCCCCAACGACGGCCCGGCATTAAACGACCCGTAAACTCATCAACAACAATAACTTCACCGTCTTTGACGACATAGTTTTGATCTCGGTTGAAAATAAATTGAGCTTTCAAGGCTTGTTCAAGATGGTGAACATATTTCACTCCACCTTCATCGTATATATTTTTAACTCCTAATAATTGTTCCACTTTTTCTATACCTTTTTCAGTAATTGAAACTGCCTTTTCTTTTATATCTAAGACATAGTCCCCTTCCTCTTTATTTAATTTAGGTGCGATGCGAGAAAAGGTTTGATAAAGTTCACCAGAATCCTCATCTGGCGCAGAGATAATTAAAGGAGTACGAGCTTCATCGATCAAAATTGAGTCTACCTCATCAACAATGGCAAAATTATGACCCCCCTCTTCTGATGAACGCTGTGACATTTGCCCTGACTCATAAGCCATGTTATCTCGCAGGTAATCAAAACCATACTCATTGTTTGTGCCATAAGTTATATCCACGGCATAAGCTTGTCGACGAGTAATCGGACGAAGTAATTCATGGACTATTTTAAAACTACCTTCAGTGTCTTCTTGAGCTTCTTCTTCTTTGGTGACATGAGAAGCATCATATTGATAACTGGCCTCATGATTAATACAAGCCACCGTCAAACCTAGAAAATCATAAATCTGCCCCATCCAAGCCGCATCACGACGACTAAGATAATCATTGACAGTCACCATATGGACCCCCTTACCTGTTAAAGCATTTAAATAAACTGGAGCTGTGGCCACAAGAGTCTTTCCTTCTCCGGTCTTCATTTCTGAAATTGTTCCTCTATGTAAAGCAATGCCTCCAATAAGCTGAGCATCATAATGACGTTGGCCCAGTGTTCGTTTAGATGCTTCCCGAACAGTGGCGAAAGCTTCTGGCAACAAATCGTCTAAAGACTCGCCGTTATTAATACGGCCTTTGAATTCTTTAGTCTTTTCTTTTAATTGAGCATCCGAAAGATCCACGAGATCCTTTTCGAGGTCATTTATTCTGTGCATTATCGGCTCTAGGTCTTTAATATACCTAGTATTGGCGTCCCCGAATATTTTAGATATGAAAGACATTACCTATCTATTCTAGCATATTTACAACAAAATTACATTTGACTATTATTAATAATTATGGTAATATATAAATATTGGAGGCATTCGATGAAAGTCACGATGAGCAAATATGGAGATGGTCGCTGGATGGCCCACGTCGAGGGGCAAACCCCCAGAATGGAGTACTGGGGAAACACCTCGGCTGAGGCACTTGGCAATGCCGTGAGAGACAATGCTCGAATGATTGGGCTGGATATTCGGAAAATTTATAACCCAGACGTGCTTGAACAGTACTAGGGACAATCGCCCGCGACGGACGCTACCGAAAGGCCCGCGACGGACGCGGGCCTTTTTTTATAATTTAGTCTAACTACTAAGCCAATAAAAACTCTTGAGCGAGGAGATCTCAAAGAATATCTAACATCAGAATAACTACTTCTTGGGCTTGCGTAGTAAGCCCTTCTGCTTTTCTTTTAGTTTTTTTAGTTGAATCTGAAGTTCCTGACGAACTTCATTGATAGCCATTCGGATGTCTTTATTATTAGATTCCGCTCGCAAAAGAGTGCCACCAATTTTAAAGTTAACTTCAGCATAATAAACTGGGCCAGTTTTGTGATGCTTTGAGGGTTTGCCAATTTCAACATTAGCGATAATTGGACCCTTTTTTACAAACTTCTCCAAGTCACCTATTTTCTGTTCTGTAAATACTTTTAG
>Ga0163151_10006365_pt1 | contig 14414 bp, 10 predicted proteins | sample OliLakLV19MP5IB2_FD_145596 | JGI IMG/M metagenome (GOLD analysis project Ga0163151, IMG submission 145596) | Freshwater microbial mat bacterial communities from Lake Vanda, McMurdo Dry Valleys, Antarctica - Oligotrophic Lake LV.19.MP5.IB-2 | ecosystem: Environmental > Aquatic > Freshwater >...
AATTTCAACTGATACTATCTAGCTTTCAATTTATAAACTCAAATATGTAAAGCGGAGAGGGCGTGTTGTCTGGTCATGTGGCTATTGGTCCTAATTGCCCTGTTGAGCAGGCAAATAATCCCTGCACGCCGACACCGCAAGCATATACTTCTCGACAAGCATATACTTCTCGACAAGCATCTGCTTATAAGGCCGATAGATCAATATTGGTGGTAACTAAAAATTTTGATATCAATGGGAATTATAGCTTCTCACTTCTCTCTGGAACCTATGTTGCAAAAAGCAGGCTAGGTATACCTCCCTCTGATTCCGTAATCGGTACGGTGATTATCAAAAATGCGCAAACCATAACTGTAAATTTCGACTATAGATACTGGGATTAGATATATTTTTATCCACACATCGTCAACAATGGCAGTCTATTGACTGCTATGAGTAGTTTTTGCTATACTGAGGGCACTGAAATATACTATGTTAACCACCTTACAACAGAGAGTAAAACGCGGCTAATAACCTAGCATATTGATGCGCTTAGGTCAGCCGCTGAAAAGCGGTTATTTTAATCCCTGTCCGTCCGGAGCTTTACGCGGAGGCGGAAAAAATTGGCTCTCAACGATTGTCCCCAACGATGGAGGCAATCGCTGGTAGCTAAGATGACCGTATCTTGAAAATTATATTAGTTTAGAGGGTAAGAAAGCATCTAAAAGAAATTGCATTAAGTTAGTTTGAGTCCTGCTTTTGTTTTAAAAAACATTGGTGGGCAAGTTAAGGAAACATCATTCAAGCGATTACTCAAAGGTCAGCAAATGACCACATTAAAGGGCGCACGGAGGATGCCTTGACACGAATAGGCGATGAAGGACGTTGCGTGACTGCGAAAAGCTTCGGTGAGCTGTCGAGCAAGCTTTGACCCGGAGATATCCGAATGGGGAAACCCCATCGAGTGAACCTCGATGATTCCGCGCAAGCGGGAAGCGTACTTGGGGAAGTGAAACATCTCAGTACCCAAAGGAAAATAAATAGAATTAGATACCGTGAGTAGCGGCGAGCGAAAGCGGCACAGCCTAAACCATTTTCTCATTATGCAAATAAGGGGAGAGTGGGGTAATAGGGATAGTACATTTGAAGTTTTAACTTTGCGAAGACCTGTCTATTATTAGGCAGTCACATCATTCGTAAAGTTAAAAATTCATAAGAAGTTAAAAATTCGTGCGGTAGGAGAACGGCCTTGGAACAGCCGACCACAGCGGGTGACAGTCCCGTATCCGAAACCAAACGAACTTCTGTATTATTACCTGAGTAGCCCAGGATAAGAATGTCCGGGGTGAATTTGTCCATACTACTGGATAAGGCTAAATACTATTCGTGATCGATAGTGAACCAGTACCGTGAGGGAAAGGCGAAAAGAACCCCGGCGAGGGGAGTGAAATAGAAACTGAAACCGTGTGCCTACAAAGAGCCGGAGCCTGCCGTCGCAAGACGTCGGGTGACGGTGTGCCTATTGAAGAATGACCCGACGAGTTTACTTAGACCGCACTATAAGTTCCACTGGGACGTATGGACAGGGAAACCGAGTGTTAATAGCGCGTTTAAGAACTTTCACACAGTGGCTTTACGGCCATCGTGTGAAATGTCTTTATGCGGTATAGGTAAGACCCGAAGCCAGGCGAGCTAACCATGAGCAGGGTGAAGCTTGTCGAAAGACAAGTGGAGGCCCGAACCGTTTGATCGCTCAATGTCATCGGATGACTTGTGGTTGGAAGTGAAAAGCTTATCGAGCTTGGTAATAGCTGGTTCTCCCCGAAATGTCTTTAGGGACAGCGGTATGGAGTAATGAAGGGGGTAGAGCACTGATTGGTTTTCCGCGCTCGCAAGAGTAGGTTTACCAAATAAACTCCGAATACCTTCATGAAATCTATGCCAGTGAGTACGCGAGGGCGAAGCTTCGTGTACGCAAGGGAAACAGCCCAGATCACAAATTAAGGTCCCAAAATCTATGCTAAGTGAAAAGGAAGTTCGTTGCCTTAGACAGGTAGGAGGTTGGCTTAGAAGCAGCCATCCTTTAAAGAGTGCGTAATAGCTCACTACTCGATTCCGATTTATCGGAGAGGCAATGTGCGCCGAAAATGTATAGGGACTAAGCATAGTACCGAAATTGTGGATTCGGTGGTTTCAAAAAGGAAAATAAAAAAAGTTTGTTGGGACGTAGCTCAGCTGTGTAGAGCACTGGGGTCAAACTCCAGGGGTCGAAGGTTCAAATCCTTCCGTTCCAGCCAAACTGTTGGGTGAAGATAGAGCCCGAGTGTACGGGCCTCACCGGAAGCAATATTTCCGGGCGGACAAACGCAGCATTAGATGTTGTGTGTACCAGTCCTGTCTTTGACCCATACCGACCGCGACGGTGAGAAAAACGTCGCGGTCGGGCCTTAAAAAAGTCTGGTGGATAGCAAGGCGGATTAGATACCCGCTATGTGTTTCCACCGACGAGCTGGCAACGGAGAAATGCGTTGTGCAGCACCCCGACCGCGACGGTATGGAACCCGTCGCGGTCGGATCCTTTTTGAAACCACCGAGTGGTAGGGGAGCATTCCTATCTGCTGTGAAGGTGAACTGTGAAGTTTGCTGGAGCGATGGGAAGGGAGAATGTTGGGATGAGTAACCGCATGTGATGTGAAAACCATCACCGCCGTAAGTCCAAGGTTTCCTCCGCGATGGCAATCATCGGAGGGTTAGGCGTGCCTAAGTGTAAGGTGGCTTTAGGGCCACCGATCATAATGGACAGCCAGTTAATATTCTGGCCCTCCAGTGTTGATCGAAGGAGTGACGGAGAGTAGTAGGTTGACCGTATAATCGGATTTAACGGGTATAGCGTAAGGATTGAACGCAGGAAAATCCACGTTCGGCCGCAAGGCAAATCCAAGCGCCTTACAAATTATCGCAAGATGAAATTCAACTGAGCACACTTCCAAGAAAAACTTCTAAGATTATCAACATTGGAAACGTACCGCAAAACCGACACAGGTGGACTAGTATCAGTGTACTAAGGCGAACGAGTGATTATTGGCTAAGGAACTCGGCAAAAAAGCGGCCGTACCTTAGGTATAAGGCCTGCCGCGCGCAAGCGCGGCCGCAGCGAAAGAACCCCTGGCGACTGTTTATCAAAAACACAGCTCCGTGCTAAGCCGTAAGGCGATGTATACGGGGTGACGCTTGTCCGGTGCCGGAACGTTAACGGTTGAACTGGTATGCCGCAAGGTGTACTGGGGAGGCCCGAAGCGCCGGTGAACGACGGCAGTAACTATAACTGTCTAAAAGTAGCGAAATACCTTGTGGGGTAAGTTCCCACGCGCATGAATAGCGGAACGACTGGGGGACTGTCTCAGCCAATAGCTCGGTGAAAATGCAATGTCGGTAAAGATGCCGACTACCCGCACCTAGACGGAAAGACCCCGGAAGCTTCACTGCAGCTTGGTATTGGTCTACGAGTTGTTATACGTAGCGTAGTGGGTAGGATTTGAAGTCATGCTCTCGGGCATGATGGATCCGCCAATGAAACACCCATTTTAACAATTTGTAGCTCTAACCGGTAACACCCTAAGAGGGTGAAACATAAAAAGCTAAAGTTAAGCTCCTGGAAGTCAAGTAATACTTTTGTATTACTTGTAGGAGTGATTTTAGATTTTTATTTGTTTTACTTTTTTAGGGTGTTATCGAGACAGTGCCTGGCAGGCAGTTTAAGTGGGGCACTTGCCTCCTAAAGAGTAATGGAGGCGTTTATCAAGGTTGGCTAGTTCCGGATGGACATCGGAACGATAGCGTAAAGGCAAAAGCCAGCTTAACTGCAAGACGGATGTGTCGCGCAGATGCGAAAGCAGAACTTAGTGAACCGACGCTACCTCGTAGGAGGGGCGAAGATCAACAAATAAAAGCTACTCCGGGGATAACAGGCTAGTACTGCCCGAGCGTTCACAGCGACGGCAGTGTTCGGCACCTCGATGTCGGCTCGCCCTATCCTGGGACTGAAGAAGGCCCCAAGGGTTTGGCTGTTCGCCAATTAAAAGGGTACGCGAGCTGGGTTCAAACCGTCGTGAGACAGGTTGGTCCATATCTGGTGTGGGCGTTGATATTTGAGGGGGGTTGTTCCTAGTACGAGAGGACCGGAATGAACAAACCTCTGGTCTACCAGCTGTTCTGCCAAGAGCAGCGCTGGGTAGCTATGTTTGGTGCCGATAAGTACTGAAAGCATATAAGTACGAAACGGGCCCCAAGATGAGATATCTTAGACTCCTTGTAGATTACGAGGTTGATAGGGTTTAGGTGTACGCACCGTGAGGTGCTTAGCCGAGAACTACTAAACAGTCATAATTTTGAGTAATCGTTTGAATGACGTTTTCTTTTGAACGACTCAATGCAACAAAGCTTTCCCCTTCTAACTAATATAATTACTACCAAAACACAAAAGCATTAGCTTGGTGGCTATGCTGAAGGTGTCCCACCTGATCCCATTCCGAACTCAGAAGTGAAATCCTTCAAGGCCCATGATAGTCGGACTCATCCGGCGAAAGTAGGTAGCCGCCAGACTAATGCTTTTGTGTTTTAACAAAAGCATGGCTACCTACTTTCGCCGATCGGCGCCCTAGCACCACAGGTGCGGAATGTAGATTTACCTGTTGGCCACGAAGCCAACAGGTAGCCGCCAGACTAATGCTTTTGTGTTTGATTAACAAAAGAAAGGGGGGGCTACCAAGCCCCTCTTTCTTTTGTTAAGATGTAGTCAATGCTTTCTCGAACTCAAAAACAGTTGATTATTGGTGGAGTGTATATCTTATTCGCCGTTTTGATAATCGGCGGGAACTATTGGTTCAAAAATCGCCCTGTTTGCAATGATGGTATTAAAAATGGAAAAGAAGAAGGGGTTGATTGTGGGACCGTCGCCTGTGGCAGGGCTTGTGTAGACCCTATTCAGGCTATTGTTGTGCAAAATATTCAATGGATCAAAACTCCGGTGAATGATTTTGATGTGGCGGTGCTAGCTTATAATCCCAATGTTGATTATGGGGCTGATTCCGTAGAGTATGATCTTGTGATCCTTGATTCAGCTAACCAAGAAATTACTAGACAAACACTCTCTTTTTATATGTTGCCGGGACAGACTAAATATATAGTCTTAACTTCTATAAAAAATATTCCCGATGGTTCTTCTGCTGGTGTTCAGATAAAAAGTATCAGTTGGCAGAAGGTATCCTCACAAGAAGTTATTAACTTTATTATTTCCCGCGAGATGACAACATTTGAATCTAATCAAACAGCTTATCAGGCAGTAATTACAAATAACTCAAATTTTGATTTTGACAGCATTGATGTTAATGTCGTGGTTACGGATAGCTCTGGCACAATTATTGCCACAAACAAAACAAATTTCCAGACGTTTTTATCAAACACAGAAAGAGGGATTAAAGTTACTTGGCCATTTGTTTTGCAAACTGGCTTTCGAATACAAGTTGAAGTTAGCACCAATGTATTTAATAACGCTAATTTCTTAAAACGAAATGGGACTCAAGAAAAGTTTCAGCAATATTATTGATCAATATTTTCTAGGTATTGATAGGCCTCTTTTTGCCACCGTTGTGGCACTCTGTTTGTTTAGTGTCTTTAACTTGTATGGTATTGGGGGTACCCAAAACCCATTCTTTTGGAAACAAGTAATATTTGTTATTTCGGGTATTTTATTGATGATGTTTTTTTCGTTCTTTAATTATCGATATTTAAAAAACAATTCAGTAGCAGTTTTTGCTCTATATATAGTTTCAGTTGTGTTGCTGTTGATGCCGTTTTTGTTCGAATCAATTCGGGGTATTAAGGCGTGGATCATTGTTGGTGGTTTAACTTTTGAGCCAGCCGAATTAGTAAAACTGGTGCTTGTGATTTTGATGGCTAAGTATTTTTCTCAACGCCATATTCACATTAATGACTACCGCCACATTATTGTCTCGGGATTATATTGCATGATTCCAATCGGGATTACTATGCTTCAACCAGATCTTGGGTCAGCAATAATCATGTTCTTTATTTGGATTGGGATGCTAATCACTGTTGGATTAAATAGGCGACAGTTGTTTGTTTTGGCGATGTTGTTGTTGGTAGTTGCTACTGTTGGCTGGTCCTTTGCTCTGAAGCCATATCAAAAGGTTCGGGTTGTATCCTTTTTGAATCCAGAAAGTGATCCTCATGGCAGTGGATATAATTTAATTCAGTCAAAGATCGCAATTGGTGCCGGCCATTTATTTGGAAGCGGTTGGAGGAAGGGACCCCAAACCTCGAATGGTTTTTTGCCTGAACCATACAATGATTTTGTATTTTCTTCTACCGCCGATCAGTTTGGTCTTTTTGGTGTTGGTGCCATCTTGGCTGGTATTGTTTTTCTAATTTCTCGCATGATGTTTATCGCCACACGGGCAGTGTCTAATTTCGGAAAGTTGTTTATTGTCGGCATAGCAATCATCATCGCCTCCCATGCCATGGTCGGTGCGGGGGTAAATTTAGGCCTAATGCCAATTACGGGAATACCGTTTCCTTTCATTAGTTATGGTGGGAGTAGTCTTTTGTCCCTCTTGGTTGGTTTAAGCATTGTTCAGAGCATAAAAAGATATGGGTAAAGCAGGAGTTAACTTTATGGATCTAATTATTCGTAGAAAAAATAAGGAGACAGTAGAAGTCGAACTCTCTCGAGATGGAAAGGTCTTGGACATGTTGATAATCCCTCTTGATTTTGGTTTTGATACAGTGTTGGTAACTTCTATTGACAAACTTTTAAAAAAGAATAGAATACTAAGAGTGTCACTTTCGAGCATTAATGTAGAGGGTTTAGAGGATGATTCAAGTATGTCCTCATTGGTCATTAGAACAGTAGTAGAAGCTCTAAAAATCAATTAAATTGCGGGCTAATGAGTCTTTGGGGGACTATTCAACGAGTGCTCATTAGCTAACAATTCGCCTAAATTGTCTCGATTGTATTCCACAAAATAAATTACGAAAACAAAACAGCACACACCTTGTAAAAGTTGTGTGTCTTCTTCGTCGCTTATTGGGAAACACAAGGCATTCAGGTGATAATTATGGGTTGGTACAGGAGTACTAGCCATTATTGATTGTATGTTACGAAAACTATTCTCTAAATTTGGCATCGATCAATTTGAAGCTCCAAACCTTGTTCAGGTCCAGTTGGATTCTTATAAGTGGTTTTTGGATATTGGTTTTAAGGAATTGCTTTCAGAAGTTTCTCCCATCGAAGATTGGACATCAAAAGAGCTTCAGCTAAGCTTTTTAAGCTACAAACTTGAAGAGCCAAAATACAATGAGCGTATTGCCATCGAGAAGAACACTTCATACGAAGCCCCTCTTAAAGTAAAAATTGGTCTCCAAAACAAGAAAACAGGCCAGTATCGGGAACAAGAATTATTTCTTGCTGATTTTCCATTAATGACGCCTCGCGGCACGTTTATTATTAATGGCGTCGAGCGGGTTGTTATCTCTCAACTTATTCGAAGTCCAGGCGCACTCTTTTCTTTATCTCGATCAAGCCGTCATCAACGGTTTTTTGGTGCAAAATTGATTCCAGCTCGTGGAGCTTGGCTCGAATTTGAAACCGAATATAACGGTGTAATTTCGGTACGTATTGATCGTAAGAGAAAAGTTGCAGCTACAGCCTTATTGCGAGCTCTCGGTCTTTCAAAAGACGAAGATATAAAAAAGGCTTTTGCTGATGTTGACACTGATCCGAACATGAAATTTATCCTGGCAACTATTTTACAGGATCCATCTTCTAATGAAGATGAAGGTTTCATAGAGCTTTATAAACGTGTTAGGCCTGGTGATCCTGCTACCCCTGATAATGCCAAGCAGATGATTATGAACTTATTCACGAATACGTCTCGTTATGATTTATCCAAAGTTGGCCGTTTTAGATTAAACCAGCGTTTCAATCAGGATGTTGATTACGATGAGGCCAAGAATCGAGTGCTTCGTGTTGAAGATGTTGTTCTGATTCTAAAAGAAATTATTCGTTTAAATAATGATCCAACATCTCATCCTGATAACATGGATCACCTTGGCAACCGCAGAGTAAAAACATTGGGTGAATTACTCCAAGACCGTCTTCGAATTGCTTTTTCACGCATGGAGAGAAACATTAAAGATCGGATGTCAACTTCAGATGTGGCAACAGTTTTACCCTCACAACTCATCAATGCTAGACCGTTTGTCGCTGCCCTAAAAGAATTCTTTGCCTCTGGCCAACTTTCTCAATTCATGGATCAAGAGAATCCTCTTTCTGAGCTTGAGCACAAACGACGCTTGACCGCCCTCGGGCCTGGAGGATTAACTCGTGAACGAGCCAGTTTTGAAGTTCGCGATGTTCATCCATCACATTATGGCCGTATTTGTCCGATTGCCACACCTGAAGGAGCCAACATTGGACTTGTTGGTCATTTGGCTATGTATTCAAAGATTTCACCTCTTGGATTTATTTTAACTCCATATATTAAGGTTAAAAACTCTAAGATTACATCAGAGGTTATCTATATGGACGCTACAGAAGAAGAGCGCTACATCATTGCTCAAGCCGGTGCAAAAATGGATAAGGATAATAATCTAATCGGAGACAAAATTCCCGTCCGCATTAAAGGAGAAGCCGATACTTCTAGGGCTGAAGATATTCAATTTATTGATGTTTCGCCTAAGCAACAGTTTTCAGTAGCGACAACACTTATTCCATTCTTGGAAAACGATGATGCTAACCGTGCTTTGATGGGAACTAACATGCAGAAGCAGGCAGTACCTTTGATTTCTCCAGAAGCTCCATATATTGGCACAGGTATGGAAGCTAAGGTCGCCCATGATTCAGGTATGCTTGTTATTGCTCCTGAAGCCGGCACAATAAAAAAAGTTGATTCAGGTAAAATTGTTTTGGAATCAGATAAGGGTAAAGAGTATGATTTTAAACTCCTTAAGTTCCAGCGCTCAAATAAATTTACTTCATTAAACCAGCGCCCAATCGTAATTAAAGGTGAAAAAGTTAAGAAAGGCCAAGTTTTGGCCGATGGCCCCGCAACTGCTGGCGGAGAATTATCACTAGGGAAGAATCTTCTTGTGGCCTACATGTCGTTTAAGGGGGCTAATTTTGAAGACGCTATTATTCTTTCAGATCGTCTAGTTAAGGAAGATGTTCTTTCTTCAATTCACATTGAAGATTACCCCATAGATGTTCGTGATACTAAACTTGGGCCAGAATTGACTACTTATGATATTCCCAATGTTGCTATGGAGCGTTTAAATGATCTAGACCCAGATGGTGTTGTTCGTGTTGGTGCCGAGGTTCATTCTCAAGACATACTTGTTGGAAAAATTTCTCCAAAAGGTGAGTCAGATTTAACAGCTGAAGAAAGATTGCTTCGTGCAATTTTTGGTGATAAATCTCGTGATGTTAAAGATTCTTCAATGCGTCTTGAATATGGAAGACAAGGCCGTGTCGTTGATATCAAAACATTTACTCGTGAAGAAGGCGATAAGCTTGATGTTGGTGTTATTAAGCGTATCGAAGTTTCTGTTGCTCAGCTTCGTAAAATCCAAGTCGGCGACAAGCTCGCTGGTCGTCACGGTAACAAGGGTGTTATATCGGTTATCTTGCCTCAAGAAGATATGCCATTTTTGGCTGATGGAACTCCGATGGACATAGTTTTGTCTCCTCTTGGTGTTATCTCTCGTATGAACATTGGACAGATCATGGAATCTCATCTTGGTCTTGCTGCTAAAAAACTCGGTTACACAGTGGCTACACCAGCTATGGCTGGGCCAGGAGAAGACGTTATTATGGAAGAGTTAAAGAAAGCTGGCTTCCCTGTTGATGGCCGACAGCAACTTTATGATGGAAAGACGGGTTTGCCATATGCTAAACCAGTCCATGTCGGTATTACTTATTTCTTGAAATTGATTCACATGGTAGAAGATAAATTACACATGCGTTCAATTGGGCCGTACTCATTGATAACCCAACAACCTTTGGGAGGTAAGGCTCAATTTGGTGGACAGAGATTTGGAGAGATGGAAGTATGGGCCCTTGAAGGATATGGCGCTGCGCACACTCTGCAGGAAATGTTGACTATAAAGTCAGATGATGTTTTGGGTCGAGCCAAGACCTATGAATCGATTGTAAATGGCGAAGAAATTAAAGCTCCACATCTACCAGAATCATTTAAAGTATTACTATCAGAAATTAAAGGCTTGGCATTGAATGTGGAATTAATAGAACGGTAAAAATATTTAATAAAATGGATCTAGCATCAATAAAAATCAAAATAGCATCCCCAGAAGATATTTTATCTTGGTCTTATGGTGAAGTAACAAAGCCAGAGACCATAAATTATCGAACCCAAAAACCGGAACGAGAGGGGCTGTTTTCTGAAGCCATTTTCGGTCCAACTAAGGATTGGGAATGTTATTGCGGTAAGTACAAACGAATTCGATATAAAGGTATTATCTGTGATCGATGTGGCGTTGAAGTCACTCGAGCTATTGTTCGACGCGAGCGTATGGGCCATATAAAATTAGCTGCACCAGTAGCTCATATTTGGTTCCTTCGAGGGGTACCATCAAAAGTGGCAGCCATTCTGGGGGTTTCATTACCAGAGTTAGAAAAGGTTGTTTATTTTGCAAGCTACATTGTTATGAAGACTAATGAGGATCTCAAGGCTGAAGCTATGAAGCGTATTGAAGGGGAATTCAAATCTAAAATTAAGAATGTTAAAAATGCTGAAGAAGAAGAAGCTCTCAAGGAACTTAAGGACAGAGAAAAGAACAATCTTCGCAACCTAGTAAAATATCAAGTTATATCAGAGCTTGATTTTCGCGACTTATCATTAAAGTATGGTGAAGTTTTTGAGGCTGGTATTGGCGCTGATTCTGTTAAGAAATTACTTGAGGAGATTAATTTTGATGACATTATTCCTAATTTAGAGGGAGAGATTAAGAATGAAAAAAATCCTCTTGATTTCCGCAAGATGTCCCGTCGCTTGAGATTCATTCGGGGCATGAAGAACGCAGGTATCCGCCCAGAATGGATGATTATTAGTATTTTACCAATTATCCCACCAGCTTTACGCCCAATGGTTCCATTAGATGGTGGTCGTTTTGCTACTTCTGATTTAAATGATCTGTATCGCCGTGTTATTAACCGCAACAACAGATTAAAACACCTTCTTGAGTTAAAAGCGCCGGAAGTTATTACTAAAAATGAAAAGCGAATGTTGCAGGAGGCCGTTGATTCTCTCATTGATAATTCGATGAAGCGTAATCAGTCTGCTACGGCTGCTTCCACGGGTCAGAAGAGGGCTCTCAAATCTCTAGCTGATATGCTTAAGGGTAAGCAGGGCCGTTTCCGACAAAACTTACTTGGTAAGCGTGTCGATTATTCTGCCAGATCAGTTATTGTTATCGGTCCGGAAATGAATATTGATGAGTGTGGTTTGCCAAAGCGTATGGCTTTGGAGCTATTTAAGCCATTTGTTATCGGTATTTTAATTAGAAAAGAATTAGCTCACAATATTAAATCAGCCAGTCGATTAATTGAGCAAGAAACTCCTGATGTTTGGACCGCTCTTGAAGAGGCAATGCAAGATAAATTAGTTTTACTTAACCGTGCACCGACTTTGCACCGTCTTTCTGTCCAAGCCTTTAAGCCAAGTTTGATTGAAGGTAAAGCTGTTAAGATTCCGGGCTTGCCTGTAACTGCCTTTAACGCGGACTTTGATGGAGACCAAATGGCGGTACATTTACCATTAACCGACGAAGCTCAACGTGAAGCTCGCGAATTAATGCTTGCCAGTCATGCTATTTTGAAACCAGCTACTGGTGAGCCAGTCGCTGCAGCTAGAAATGATATTGTTTTAGGTTGTTATTATTTAACCGTGGTCGTTCATGGAGCCAAAGGTGAAGGCAAGCTATTCTATTCTTCTGAAGACGCATTGCTTGCTTATGAAAATGATATTGTTGATATATCAGCGAAGATTAAGATTCCAAACCCTGACATCAAAGAAGGAAAGAACGAATTTATTGAAACAAGTATTGGTAGAATTATTTTCAACCAAGCCCTACCAGAAGAGTATCCTTTTGTTAACAGAAAAATGACCAAAGGAGAGCTTAAGCATATTGAACTAGATATCTGGGATGAATATGGAGAGGCAGTGACAGTTAAATTTTTGAATAAAATCACCCAACTTGGTTTCCACTATGCTACCTTGTCTGGGGTTTCTTGGACAATCGCCGATTTACAGTTACCATCTGAAAAGCCGGAGATTATTCTTGCTGCTGACAAACTGATCGAAGATAATCGTGCAGCATATGACAGTGGCTTATTAACCGAACATGAACGTAAATCAAAAGCTATTGAAATATGGACTGAAGCCAAAGCCAAGTTGTCCGTGCTTGTTAAGAAACAGCTTGCAGAAACTAGCTCTGCATATATGCTAGTTGATTCCGGTTCACGTGGCTCTTGGTCTGTATTAGACCAGTTGATGGGTATGCGTGGTATCGTGGTTAATCCATCAGGTCAATTAATGGAGTTGCCCGTTAAGAATTCTCTTAAAGAGGGCATGCAACCATTGGAATACTTTATTTCTACTCACGGAGCAAGAAAAGGTTTAGTCGACACAGCTCTTAAAACTGCGCAAGCTGGTTATTTGACTCGTAGACTTGTTGATGTTGCTCAAGATGTTGTTATCCTTGAAGAGGATTGTAAAGATAAAGAAGGATTTACTATTTACAATGAAGACTCTAAGTTTAGCGGAGAATCATTGGCCAAGCGAATTAAGGGTCGTGTGGTGATGGATGATGTTATTGCAGCCGATGGCACAGTTATTGTTAAAAAGGGCAAAGTCGTTGATAAAGATAGTTCAAAGAAAATTGAAGAGCTCAAATTGCCAACCATTCGTATTCGATCGGTCGTGAAGTGTAAGGCCGCCAACGGTGTTTGTCGCTTGTGCTATGGTTACGACTTGTCTAAAAATGAACTTGTTAATATGGGCGAAGCTGTCGGTATTGTTACCGCTCAAGCGATCGGTGAACCAGGTACTCAGCTGACCATGAGAACTTTCCACACCGGAGGTGTGGCTGGTGTCGGTGGGGCTGATATCACCATGGGTCTTCCAAGGATTGAAGAAATTTTTGAAGCTCGTTCACCATCATTCAAAGCTGTTATTTCTGATGTTGACGGAAAAGTTGTCGCGATTGAGGAACGTGCCAAGATGCGCGTCATGATTATAGAAGTTGCTGGTACCGGCGAAAAGCTTGAATATGCTCTTACTCCAAATATTCCTGTCATGGTTGGCGTTGGTGATCTAGTTGGCGTCGGCCAGCAGTTAAGTGAGGGCAACGTTGACTTACGAGAACTCTTTGAGACAACCAATGACATAGATCTAGTTACTCGTTATATTGTTCGTGAGGTTCACGGAATCTATTCTCCAACAGGAGATAGTGTTAATGATAAGCACGTTGAGCTTGTCACTAAACAAATGTTCTCGCGAGTGAAAGTTATTAATCCTGGTGATACAGACCTATTGGCTGAGTCAGTTGTTGAGAAGAGAAAGATGATGAGTGAAAACGAAAAAGCTCGGGCCGATAAGAAACAAGAGGCGACATTTGAACAACTCTTGATGGGTATCTCTAAGGTCTCGCTTTCAACTGATAGTTTCTTGTCTGCCGCTTCATTCCAACAAACTGCCTCAGTTCTTATCGAGAGTGCCTTGATGGGTAAGGAAGATAATCTTCGTGGTTTGAAAGAAAATGTTATTATTGGTCGTTTGATCCCAGCCGGAACAGGATTTCAACCACTTGAATAGTTAGTTCCACGCTAATATTATAAAATACCTTAAAACCGCCCCCAATAGGGCGGTTTTAAGGTATTTGACATTTAATCTAAAAAAGAGTATAATGTAAGTATGGGGCTTAAAAGCCTATCTGTTCGGCCCACAGGGGGCCATTTCCAACAAGGAGACACGTATGGTGAGTATGTTTGCGGTAGTGAACCACAAGAATCAAGTCGGGGCCGTGACGAGTACACTGGGGTTCAAGGACCCCAAGCAAGGCTCGTGGGCCGCGACGCTTGAGGTCGCTGGCAAACGTGCCAGGGCGTCGCTGAAAAGCCAGCGCACCTGCAGGCCCGCCACGGTTGCACGGCTCCACGCCGTCGCCGCCTTGGACCGAGATCAGTGGCGGCGCAAAGCCACTGGCACGTTAACCACGGGGTGGCACGGCGGGAAATTTAGCCCACAAGGCACTTCCCGCCGGAGATCACTCTTTCATGTCTGAATGACACGGAGGATGTTATGACCCGTTTATGAAGCAGTCGTCGAGCGGGAAGTCTC
>Ga0163151_10006367_pt1 | contig 14412 bp, 11 predicted proteins | sample OliLakLV19MP5IB2_FD_145596 | JGI IMG/M metagenome (GOLD analysis project Ga0163151, IMG submission 145596) | Freshwater microbial mat bacterial communities from Lake Vanda, McMurdo Dry Valleys, Antarctica - Oligotrophic Lake LV.19.MP5.IB-2 | ecosystem: Environmental > Aquatic > Freshwater >...
GTGCAGGGTCGTTGGGGATCGTCACCTCCGACGGCGGGGACGTCACTGGCGGGCCGATCGGCGGGGTCCCCGTCGAGGTCGCAGTGTTGCTCAGGGTGCCGACATCCACATCAGCCTCCGTCAACGTATACGACGCCGTGCAGATCATCTGCGCACCCGGCACCAAAATTGTGGCCGGACACACGATCGCCGAGAACGTCCCAGTCCCGGTGAACGCCGTCTCATCAACCGTGATGTCGTCAAGGGTCACATTGCCGGTATTCGTCACCACAAACGAATAGTCGATCACCTGACCCACCGCGTAAGAACCGGCAGCCGACGGAGACGCCGACTTCACAATACTCAGAGCCGGCGCACCCGGGATCGGGACGGTGACACTGTCCGGCGGTGAGGTCACCGGCGGACCCGTCGGCGGGGTCCCCGTCGAGGTCGCCGTGTTGGTGACCTCCCCGGCATCCACATCAGCCTGGGTCAACGTATACGACGCCGTACAGGTCATCTGCGCACCCGGCACCAAGACCGTAACCGGGCAGCTGATCGCCGAGAACGTCCCGGTCCCGGTGAATGCAGTCTCATCAACCGTGATGTTGCGAAGGGTCACATTGCCGGTATTCGTCACCAAGAACGAATAAGAAATCACATCACCAGCAGCACCCACCGTGGGGGGCGACGCACTCTTGTCGATCGTTATCGACGGTGCAGGGTCGTTGGGGATCGTCACCTCCGACGGCGGGGACGTCACTGGCGGGCCGATCGGCGGGGTCCCCGTCGAGGTCGCAGTGTTGCTCAGGGTGCCGACATCCACATCAGCCTGCGTCAACGTATACGACGCCGTGCAGATCATCTGCGCACCCGGTACCAAAATTGTGGCCGGACACACGATCGCCGAGAACGTCCCAGTCCCGGTGAACGCAGTCTCGTTGACGGTGACGTTCGTGAGGGTCACATTGCCGGTATTCGTCACCACAAACAAATAGTCGATCAACTGACCCACCGCGTAAGAACCGGCAGCCGACGGAGACGCCGACTTCACAATACTCAGAGCCGGCGCATCCGGGATCGGGACGGTGACACGGTCCGGCGGTGAGGTCACCGGCGGACCCGTCGGCGGGGTCCCCGTCGAGGTCGCCGTGTTGGTGACCTCCCCGGCATCCACATCAGCCTGGGTCAACGTATACGACGCCGTACAGGTCATCTGCGCAGCCGGGGCCAAGGTCGTGGTCGGACAGACGATCAGCGAAATGGTCCCGGTGCCGGTGAACGCAGTCTCGTTGACGGTGACGTTCGTGAGGGTCACATTGCCGGTATTCGTCACCAAGAACGAATAAGAAATCACATCACCAGCAGCACCCCCCGTGGGGGGCGACGCAGTCTTGTCGATCGTTATCGACGGTTCGGGGCACTGCGCGGGGGTCGGGACGATAGCGAAGGTCGCCGTGCCTGACGAAGTGCCGACGGGGGCGTCGGTGATGCTGTTCGCGCCCGTCGTCACCACGTTGGCAGTGTTCGACACGACCGAACCAGCGGCCGGGCAGTTGTTGGCTACCGTGGTCTGGAAACACATCTGGATACCGTCACCGATCCAGGACAACGTAACGGTCGCCAGCGCGACCTTCGCAGGGTTCGTCACCCCGGTCAGCACCACCGACGCGGTCAACGTCGCCGTGTTACCCGTGACCGGCAGCGAGGAGATATCGATCGATGTCTGCCCAGGGAGCAGCTGTAGGTTCTGGAAACCCGCGACCGGCCCGGTGGCCCCGGTCAGGGTGAGGGCACCCCCAGCGAACTCGGAGCCATCCAGCCCGTTGAAGAATACTCTGTCCCACGAGGTGGCGTGATTGGGTAGCCCGTCGCAATAGTACGCACTGGGCGTGAGCGACAACTGCGTGATGTTCGACACGCACGAACCGCCCGTAGACCCGTCGAACAGGGAGATCACGCCGGCGTCACCAACCGCCGCGAAGCAACCAGGCACGTTCGCCAAATCACGGACCGTGTAGTTCCTTAGGTTGAACGGTCCGTTGAAACCTACGCAGTCGGGAACATTGACCGCCGTGTTCGTCCACAGCGCGAAGTCCTTGCACTGAATCTTGCCATCCGAGATGCGGCCGAAATAGAACTTCGTCCCTACGATCCCGCCGTCGCCGAAACCAGGAGTGACGGGGAACCCCACACCCGTGATACCGACGTACGGATTCGGCAGCAACACGCCAGCCGGGGTTACGCACCGTGCCTTGAACAGGTCACACGCACCCAGCAGGGCACCGGTGGTCGACAGCACTGGCCCGATCGTGTTCGGGAATAGCTGAAATGGAATTGGCATAGCGCCCAAGTCGATCGGGAAGGTGGTGCTGCACCGAGCTTGCGTGATGATGTTGTAACAGCTCATGTAATTGCGGGGAGTCGGCACCGCCGCGTCGGCGTTGAACGTCACGTACACGAAGTTGCCCTTAGTGAGCATGCTCGCCGCGTAGGAGTTGTTCGCCGCCGGTGAGAGCCCATTAACGATGTTGACCGAGCCGCACGCTCCGGAAGTGGCGTTGAAGCACAACATGTCGCCGTCGCCGTCGAAGAAGTAGTAGTTGCCGTCCGCGGCCGGGACGGCGTTGGACGAGATCAATCCGTTGGTGCCGCCCGCCGGGGGCCGAGGAGTTGTGCTCAACTGTGTCAAGCCGCAGCTGGTCCGAGTGGTCAGGTCGAGGCACTGCAGACCGACCACGAACGGCCCGCCGACGGAAATTCTGTCAATGGCCTGGACACCCCAGTAGAGCTTTCCGTTTTCGATGAACGAACCGTTCTGGGCAGCGGTGGTGTATCGCGAGACGCCTCCCGTGCCGAGCGGGGTCCCGGCCGTCACGTTTACGTAGGAGGCGTAGACCCCGCCCCAACCCGGGCACGTGGCGTTCGTCAACGTCGCACAAAAGACGGTCTGCACCGAGCGCTCGTGATGATAGACGGTGTAGATGTTGTTGCCCAGCCCAACCGCGTTGTAGCCGTCACCACCGGGGGTGTTGAAAGTGAGCGGCGCGGCGGTGAATGTCGGGCTGGCCGAGTTTGTGGTTCCCGCGGGCACCGTGCCGACCCCGCCGACCGCGTTCGACCCAGGAACGGGCGCACCGTTGCTATACGTCGTTCCACCATTGGTCGAATACTGGGGGGCCAGTGAGGGTGGCAGCTGTAACGACCCGGGGACGTAGGTCTGCCCGCCCACGATCGGATCCTTGATGTTGACGGCCGCCGACGCACCGGTGTTGTTCGTGTACGACACCGCCCACTTGATGACATTGCCCGGTTGGGTCGTGCCCACCGTGGGGGTCTGTGCATTGGCGGTACTCGCCGTCACCGCGTCGGTGCCGGTCTTGGTCAGCGTCGATGCCGCACTCGTGTCGGCCTGAGCGACGTTGGTCGAGGTCAGGTCAGTCAGGGTCAGCGCCAATAGCGCGACCACAAGCCCCATCCTGACGAATCGTACGAACTTGAGTCGACTCAGAAAGCGCTGCCGTGGGGCGCGCGCGTGGCGGGCATACCCAACATCAGCGTTCATCGTTGGCTCCGTTTCGCCTGATGGAACTCGGGAAGAATCATCGGACAACTTTCAACAGTACGCCTCATTCCAAAGTTTGGCGGAGAAGGACGACTACTCAGACGTCCCACAAGGGGGGTAGACAAGTCAGCACCCTTGTGCGGTGTGGTCGCCTTCCTAGGAGCGAGGAAGTTGACTATTTTGCGACGCAGCAGACGTTGTTGACCGCGTGTCCGCTCCGCTGGTGCGAGAATTTCTCTTCATCTATCGAGCGGGAGATCGGAGTCACCGACGTCCTAGCTGCTGGCGCAAAAGCAGCTTTTGTCGCCCGTCCCGGCATGGTGCTGGGTCCTCTGGGCGCCCAACCCGACATTGTCAACCTCAATCTCGGCGATGTTGTGGCAGTACTTCTTGAGCGGGACGCTGCCCCCTGACACAAGAGGTTGAGCACGGTGCAGACCGCAAGCGTGCCGCCAGGACCGGGCTAGAGCCGAACGAATCGTCCGCCGATGACAACATCGCCCCTAATTGATCAGAGGTCAACAGGTCACTCTCTCGTGGCCGAACCGCACATGCTGCGAGAATCGGTGACTAAAGAGTGGGCAAGCGCGGGCACGACACGCCCGATGTGATTGCAGGGTCGCCAGTTCCCGCTCGTCGACGGTGCGAAACGGACCGTCGATCTTCACGCACTCGGTCTTATAGAGTCCGATCGGTGACTCGTCCCACGAGGACATCTGCCCAAGGAAATTTGCTCGGCGAAATTCTGGGGAAGTTCAACTCACTCACGCGGTGAGATCGCGCTACTCGTCGATGACGGTGGCCGATCCATCTCGGCTGCGCTCCAACGCTGCCACGATCTGGGAATTCGCGAGGATCCGCTGCTCAATGTGGCTAACTACCGACGCTGGATCCAAGATGATGCGCCCGTTGGGTTCTTCTTGGATTAGGTAGACCTTACTAATTGCCCGGCCGGCCAGATTTAGTCGATCGCGACTGTCCAGGGTTGCGAAATGATTTGTCGTTGTTCTTGCCATCTCATTTGCTCTTCTCTCGGGCCCCCTGGACCTTACGCATTCGAGCTTATGTGACGAGTTCACAACAGTCAAATGTAACATTGTTACAGTGGACTATCATCCAGTCATGGCTTACAAACTGTCGTGGGATGCCGCTGCGCTTGACGCGATGAAGCACTTTCGCAATCACCAGCCCGAACTCGCAATCGCCTTTGAGCGCGTGCTCGATCGGCTCCGCCTAGATGGCTCCGTCTCTGGAAGTAGTTATTACGGCGACTCGATCTCAGCGCACGTAGTTTCCGTTTTTGTCCATGGCTACGCCGAACAGACCGTGATTTGGATCCGCCAGCCCGACGATCGTCCTCGAATCGTCTATGTCGGTGCGCTTGATGAATAGTCCGCGGGCTGACGACAGCACGATGACATTCGCGTCGGACGGAGAATCCGTGCAAAATGTCAGTCGCGGATCGCGAGCGCCCACGCAAGTGATCGGCCGCCACCCGGGCACACAACGGGCCATTTCTCGTGGTGCGCCCGGACCCTACGTGTCAGGACACCGCATTCGATTCGGAGAGGGCGTTGCGCGCGAGACACTAAGTCTGGAGAAGCTCAGACGCGGTGCCGTTGATCGAACAAGCCTTGTTTACCCACATAAACGATAGTATTATCGCGTATGTGAATATCAAAGCGCCGACTCTCGCGCCGCTATTCCGCTCGGGCGCGCAGGGTGAAATCCTCGCGAAGCTGTTCCTGAACCCGGAAAGATCCTTCACAATCTCTGAACTCGCGCGCGGAGCCCAGACGCCCTACGCAAGCGCACACCGCGAAGTGTCCCGGATCGCGGGTATGGGGCTAGCGACCACGACCAAGCGCGGTCAATCTGTAGAGGTACAAGCTCGGCGCGATACGCCCGTCTTTCGGCCCTTGGCCGAACTGCTCAGTCTTACCTATGGACCAGCGGTCGTGCTGCCGAACTACCTCGCCGGGATCCCCGGCATTGAACGGGCCTACATCTATGGATCGTGGGCAGCCCGCCAAGCCGGAGAACCGGGCAACGCCCCAGGCGATATCGATCTGCTCATCGTCGGGAATCCGTCACGAGCCGAGGTCTACGAGGCCACCCGCCTTGCCGGTTCCTCGATAGCGCGGGAGGTCAATGCTCGCATTGTGAGCGTCGACCTGTGGGACTCGCCTGACAGCGATCCATTCCTACGCACACTCATGCAGCGTCCACTCGCCCGCCTGGATATTGGGAAGGAGACACCGTGATGAACCGCTGGGAGCGAGGGCGCGGTGAGATCGATCAGCTCATTCAGCAAGGTCGGCTCACCCGCGTCGCAGCCGACCGGGAACTCGCCGAAAGCCACCTGACCCAGGCACGCACCCATCTTGCGGCCGCCGTGACCCTTCGCGATCTCGACCCGGCCGGAGCGTTTACTCTCGCCTACGATGCCGCTCGCCTCGCGCTGGCCGCTTTACTCGTCAACCAAGGACTTCGACCACGCGGCGAGGGCGCGCACGCAGTTCTGCTTCAGGCAGCAATTGCGCAACTCGAGCCGCCTCGCCAAGCAGAAATTCGCGAGTTCGACTGGATGCGCCGCCTTCGCAACGATACCCAGTACCCCGACACCGACCGACCCTCCGCAAGCGCCGACGATGTCGATCAGGCCATTCCCTCTGCACAAGCGATCGTTGATCGAATAGCTCAACTGGTTGAAGTGATGCCGCCCTATTGATCAGAGGCCAACAGCTCACTCAGTCGGCACCTAAGCCGCACATCCAGCACTTTTTGGTGCGCCCGGAGGGATTTGAACCCCCGGCCTATTGATCCGTAGTCAATTGCTCTATCCGCTGAGCTACGGGCGCAAACCCTGGGTTGGGGCGAACCCAACCTGAAAACTATACCGTAGTGCCGCGCGCGTCGAGGGCTGTGAGTTGTCGCTTAAGCGCCACTTGACGATACGAGGAGTCGATCAGCTCTGCCAGTTCCGTCCAGTCGGTGTCTGGCCGATCGATGTCGATGCCGAGCCATCCGTTCGAGCCGCCCCAATACGGCGGGTCGAAGAAGCGAGAATCCTGCTCGAGGGCGAGCCGATCATCCGGATCTGGCTTGAAGACGATGCACAAGTCGCGGTTCATCGCCGACCCGACCAGCACGAATACACGCTTGCCCGCGCGGAAGGTCGGTCGACCCCACGCCTCAACCTCGACCGCTTCGGGAAACGCGAGGCTCACATCCCGCACCCGCTGAACGAGCGGATGCTGGGGTTCGACAAGAATCGGATGGGGCCGAGCCATTCCAACACACTACGACACGGGGTCTGACATCGTCCCGCTACCATCGACGCATGCCCGAATCGCTCACTATCGGTGCCGTCATCGAGTCTGGCGCGCCAGCCGAATTGTTCGCCAAGCGCTTCAACCGTCACACCTTCTGGTGCGGACAGAGCGGTTCAGGCAAGACCTATGCGCTCGGGGTCGTGCTCGAGCAGATTCTTGCGAACACCGGGCTCCCGATCGTGATCCTCGATCCGAACGCTGACTTTGTGCGGCTCGGCGAGGTGCGACCCGAGACGGCTGGCACCGACATTGCGATGGCGCTTGCGGCTCGCGACATTCGCGTGCTCAGACCCGGCGGCGATGGCGCAGACGGCGCAGACGGCGCTGGCACACTACGAGTGCGGCTCGCGTCGCTGCCGGTGCCGATCAAGGCGGCCATGCTTCGACTCGACCCGTTGGTCGATCGCGACGAGTACAACAGCCTGCTTCATATCGAAGAGCTGGTCGCCAAAAGCGATCAGCGCAGCATGATTGAGCGGTTACGCGCGAGTGAGGACGTGACCCACCGCGCGCTCGCCCAACGCGTCGAAAACCTCGGACTGCTCGATTGGGAACTCTGGGCACGCGACAAGACCACCGTAACCGAGATCATTGCCGAGCGACCGGATGCCACGGTGCTCGACCTCGGCGGCTTCCGCTACCCCGAGGAACGGCTCGTGATCGCGCTCGCGGTACTCGACGATCTGTGGACGCGCCGGGAGGAGCGCCGACCTGTGCTGCTCGTGATCGATGAGGCGCACAACCTGTGTTCACCCGACTTGGATAGCGCGCTTGGTCGCGCGGTCCGGGAGCAGATCATCCGCATTGCTGCTGAGGGTCGCAAGTACGGTCTCTGGCTCTTGCTTTCGACCCAGCGGCCGTCGAAGGTACACCCCGGGATCATCTCGCAGTGCGACAATCTGGCGCTCATGAAGATGAGTTCGCCGCTCGACCTTGCCGAACTCGGATCGATCTTCGGGTACGCGCCGTCAGCGCTCCTCGCACAGTCACCACTGTTCTCTCAAGGTCAGGCCCTCTTCGCCGGCGGCTTCATCGGTGAGCCGACGCTCGTGCAAATGGGTGCGCGCATCACGTTCGAGGGTGGCGTCGACGTGGGAGTTCCACTGCGGTAGCGTGCTTCGCTCGCGGGATTCGATCTGGTCGGGTCGAGCGCCAGACTCGCCGAATCGCCGTCGGGCATCCCGAACCCCGCTCAGATAACAGCTTCACAACGGATGCCCGTGCGGACGCGCCGCGCCTTGCCAGCCGCGCCCGCGACCCGCTACGTTAAAGCCTCGCCAATCAACGAAAGGAGCCGAGCGTGATGATTACAGCATTCACGGGGATGATCATTCCCGCCACCGCCGGCTTCGTCGGCGTCCTCACCGCCTAGTCGGCGCCACTCTCGCTACCGACTCCCACGGTGGCGACGGCTGCAAAGCCCACCCGGCTTCGATCTCTTCTGCGTGCCGGGAAGCCCCCCTCGCCGGTCCGGTCATCCGCGCCGCCACCCTTTCCGCCGCCACGAACGGCACCTTCAGGCTGAGTCGAGAACACCGCGCACGCCGCGCACATCGCACTCACCGCGCATCGTGAGGAACCACCACCGTGAACACTGTGTTGACGACCAGACCAGGTCGCCTCGACCGCCAACCGTCCCCGACGCACGCACCGCCACTCGCGGTTCGGATGCGGTTTCAGCTCCGGGTTCTCGACCGGATCGCATTGCACGCCGGCCTCGCCCTCATCACTTGGAGCAGGCGCTCGCGTGCTCTTGAGTCACGTGAACGACGGGCCAACCGCGTTGAGCAGCAGCTTGCGATCCTCGAGCGAGAACGCGCAGCAGAACGGATGCTTCGACTCGCGGTTCCCCTGCGCTGATGTCTGCGGCGCCGCCCCGGCCGGGCCAGACCCTATGCTGACAGGTGAGCGCGGAGCCCTCGCCCACAGCGCATCCAATCGATGGGAGACACCGATGTCGAGCACCCCTGTTATCGCGAGTGGCTTCGGGTCAGTCGACCTGACGAGCATTCCGGCCACCGAGCCGTACGAGCTCAGTGACGTCTTTGAGGGTGACCCGCAATCGCACTACGTCGATGTCGCAACCGTCGGAGAAACGACACTAGGGGTCTGGCAGGTGACCGAAGGGTCGTTCACCTCGACCGGTCTCGACGAAGCGTTCGTCGTCTTGAGTGGCGCAGGCACACTGACCTTCGTAGAGACCGGCACCGTCGTCGAGCTCAGGCCCGGCGTTCTCGTGCGGGTGACCCCGGATGCCACCATCGAGTGGGAAATCACCTCGCTGATCCGCAAGCTCTACGTCGAATAGCGGCAAGCCCGCCAGCTTTGCCAGTTCGGCTCCACTTAATGGATCTCGGCGGTCGTGTCTTCTTTTGCGCCCTCGACTTCCGTCTTCGCCGTCTTCCGTGTCTTGAGAAGGCTCAGCACTGTCGCAACCGTGATCGTGAGCGCGATGAACGAGAGCGAGAACCAGATCGGGATGTCAGGAATCCACTTGACCGGTTCGCCGCCGTTGATGAACGGCAACTCGTTGACCTTGAGCGCATGCGACACGAGCTTGATGCCAATGAACGCGAGGATGACGGCCAAGCCTTGGGCCAGATAGACGAGACGCTCCAAGAGCCCACCAATGAGGAAGTACAGCTGGCGTAGTCCCATTAGCGCAAAGGCGTTCGCAGTGAACACGATGTAGGCCTCGTCCGTCAGACCGTAGATCGCGGGTATCGAGTCGACCGCGAAGATCAGGTCCACGAATCCAATTGCGACAATCGTGAGCAGCATCGGGGTGAAGAACCTTTTGCCGTCGATCTTCACCGAGAGGCGATCACCGTGGTAGTCGTCTGTGAACGGCAGTATGCGGCGGGCGAACTTGACGATCCGCCCTTGAGTGGGGTCATTGTCGTGAGAACCGAATGCTTGACGATAGGCCAGCACGAGCAACAGAGCGCCGAAAATGTAGAAGATCCATGAGAAGTTATCGATCAGCGCTGCGCCAACGGCAATAAACCCGCCGCGCATGATGAGGGCAATGGCGATTCCGATCATCAGCACTTTCTGCTGGTAAATCTTCGGAACCGCGAATCCGGTCATGACAAGGAGGAACACGAAGAGGTTGTCTACCGACAATGCCTTCTCGGTCAAATAGCCGGCGTAGTACTCTCCGCCGAACTGCCAGCCGGAGACCGTGCCGATACCAACTCCGAAGAGCAGGGCGAGGCCGATATAGAACGCCGACCAGCGAGCGGACTCACCAATCGTCGGCGCGTGCGGCGTGCGCACGTGCACGAAGAACTCGTAGACGAAGAACGCGATCGTCACCGCGATGGTGATAATCCAGATGAGGGGCGTCACGCCCATGGCAGTACTCCTTGGTCGGTTGCTGATCAGACCAAGGTCTCTTCCGCCCCGATGAATCGGAGCAAGCCGCCCGGAACACCGTTCAGTGTTCGTATTGACGAGTCGGCTTCGAAGGAATACTCCCCTTGCTCCGTCTACTCTACCGGGCGCCGTCGGTCATGGCGCGCGGCTGGGAATATTGCGCTCTCAGCCGACGGCCTTCGCCACGAGCGCGGCGATTTGCTTCTCGACCGCATCGGTCAGCTCAACTATCGCGAACGAGGTCGGCCACGCGGCGCCGTCGTCGAGCATTGCACGTCGTTGAAGCCGAAGGTTGCATAGCGCGCCTCAAACTTGGATGCCGCCTGAAAGAAGCAGAGAATCTTGCCGTCTTTCGCGTAGCTGGGCATCCCGTACCAAAGTTTGGGCGCGAGCGACGGTGCCGTGGCGGTAACGATGGCGTGGATGCGCTCGGCCAGACCTCGATCCGGCTGCGGAAGCTCGGCGATCTTCTCAAGCTGCGCCTGAGTCGACTCTTCTCGAGTCTGCTTGGCCTTAAGTTCCTTGGCGCGTTCCTTCATCGCAGCTTTCTCGGCTGCCGTGAACCCGGTGCCGGTCTTCTTTGTCTCGCTCACGATGTTGCTCCTATATTCGGTGCTGCAGTCCACTCTACGAAGGCGTGGAGAGCGCGGCCTTCTCGGAACTCTCCGCCCCGTCGAAGTACTGCGCTGAGATGAGTCGGTAGGACCGAGTGAAGAAGGCGGCGATCGCCGCGATGACCATCAGGAGCCCCGCGATGAAAAACACCAGAGCGATGCCGCGGGCTTCGCCGTCCCCGAGAAGCCAGCCGAAGGCATCCTGACCGGCTGTTGACTCCATGTACGGGATGATGAGGAACTCGGCGATCGGGGCAATAAGGAACGCCGTGATGGGCGCCGCTGCCGACTCGAATGCTGCAGCGAAGCCGAAGACCCGACCCTGCGCGCGAAACGGCACGACCTTCTGGATCACCGTTTGCTCGGCTGCTTCGATCGCCGGGATGATCAGCATGTAGAGCCAGATACCGACGACGTAGAGCCACCACCAGTCACGGATGGTGAAGAACGCGCCGAGCAGCCCCATCGCCATCACGAGGAGCAGCATCGTGCGGATCGGGTTGGGACCTAGACCAAACTTCGCGACGAGCAGGCCACCGATGATGAAACCGGTCGCCGTGACGCCCAGCACAACGCCCCAGATCTGCACGGGGAAGAGCTCAAGGCCGTACGGGTCCATCAGGGCCAAGTACACGCCGCCGATGAAGTTGTTGAAGGTGGAGAAGATGATGAGCGCAAAGAGCCCTGTCGCGGCCCTGACCGCGGTGATGCTACCGCGCAGATCGATGAGCTTCTCGCGCCCGGGCGAACGCTGCGGTTGGTCCTCAGGGATGCGCAGGAAGAGGAGGTGCACGAGGGCCGCCGCCGACAACACGATCGCGATCACAAGGGTCCAGCCCATTCCGAGAAAGCCGATTGCGAGCCCGCTGAACACGCTCGTGACGAGAAAGGCGAGGCCCTGCACTGTGCCGACCAACCCGTTGGCGTTGGCGTGCCGTTCCTCGGGAACGAGAAGGGTAACGGTCGTGGAGAGCGCGATGTTGCGCATGTTCTCGACGACCGCTCCGATGAGGATGATGCTCGAGAACGCCCAGAACCACGGCTGCCCCAGGTCGAGCAAGGTCGCCTCGGGGAACAACGAATAGAGCCCCCACCCGAGGGCGAAAGCGATCAGCGTGAATGCTCCGGCGAACACCATAACGCGGTGCTTGCGGTGCCGGTCGACAATCGTGCCGAACAGCATCGAGAAGATAGCCACGAGCAGCATGTACGCGCCGCCGATGATTCCGGTGGCAAGCACAGAGCGCGTTTCGAGGTAGACCCAAAAGGTCAGTGCGAACCACAGAAAGCTGGTTGTCACGTTCGCAACGGCCGTATTGACGAGAATCTGGGCGAAGGTTCGGTTGCCGCCAGCGGGCGGGGTGTGCGCTGCCTCATTGACGGGCGGCTCGTGTGTGTCGGCGGCGGGGTGCACGGTTCGTCCTCTCGGCTGGCTCGGACGAAGGCAATCATCCGCGACCACTATTCTTACCGGATGCTGCTGCGCCTCGTTCTCATCTCGCGGCCGGTGTTGTGGGTGAATACGGTTGGAACGACCGCTCTCGCCATGTGGCTCACCGGCGAGCTGTGGCGGTGGGATATCGTTCCCCTCTTACTGTGGGCCACGCTGCCGTTCAATCTTCTGATCTACGGCGTCAACGACATCTTCGACCAAGAGACCGACGCCTTGAATTCGCGCAAGGGCGGCGTTGAGGGTGCTCGGATCGCGTCATCCGAGTCCGAGCCCATTTTCGCGGCCGTCCTCCTGACGAATACGCCGTTCGTTGCCTACTTCTTGTTCACGATGCCGCTGGACGCGCTCGCGTGGATCTTCGCCTACATTGTCATCTTCGTGCAGTATTCGACGCCGCCGCTGCGCTTCAAGGCACGGTCATACTTGGACGCCTTGAGCAACGCGGCCTATGCGTTCCCGCTCGTCTTCGTGCCGCTCGCCTTCGGTGAGCAACCGGTTTGGGCCGCGGCGATCGGACTGATGGCCTGGAGCGTGGCAAAGCACACGTTCGACGCCGTTCAAGACATCGACGAGGACCGCGCTGCAGGCATCGTCACCACCGCGGTGCGTTTGGGGCCGAATCGGGCTGCATTGTGGAGCGCCGTGTGGTGGTTGGCGTCGACGATCTGCTTCGCGTTCGTGAGCATCCCAGTGGCTGTGGTGAACGCACTGATCGCGGGCTGGCTGTTGCTGCGCCTTCGCCGCGATCCGACCCCCACCGGCGCGCGGGGCCTGTATAGGTACTCGATCGCGTTCCCCTATGCGGCCGGTTCGGTTGCCGGTGTGCAGATTGTGGCTGCATTGCTACTCGGGCTCTATCCGTGACCGCCGTGACACCACGGCGGATCGTCGTGATTGGAGCTGGAATCGGAGGGCTCGCGGCTGCCGCGCTCTTGGCGAGGGCCGGGCACGACGTCACGGTGATCGAGGGCAATGACTGGGTGGGTGGCAAGAGTCGGCGAATCGAGGTCGGCGGACAGCGAATCGATACCGGCCCTTCCCTCGTCACGTTTCCTGCTGTATGGGACGAGTTTGGGCGGCGCTACGACGAGCTTGGGGCGGGCGATGCCGCTGGCGATTCGTCGACCGCTAGGCTCCAGCTGCGGCGACTGCCAGAGGTTGGGCGCTACTTCTACGGCGGGCAGACAGTCACACTGCCGGTCGAGGAGGGACACCCATGGCGGGAGGCGTGGGAGCGCTTCGATCGCGAGCACGGCGGTCTCGGACCACAGATCACCTTGCTGCTCACCGCCGATCCGATCGACCCGAAAGCACTTCCCGCAGTGGGCGTTCTCGCCCGCCTCTACGGCACCCGACTCACGACCAAGCGCTTTCTCGACGGTCTGACTTGGATGCCAGAGGGATTGCGAGAGGTGATTGCCATTCATACCCTCAATGCGGGGGTGCCCCCGACCCAAAGTTTGGCGCTGTATGCGAGCATGCCTGCCGTCATGGCGAGGGATGGCGCCTGGGTCCCGGAAGGCGGGGTGTACGAGGTGCCGCTGGCGATACACCGGCTTGCGCTTCAAGCCGGTGCAAGCGTGCACACCGGCGAGACCGTCCTGTCGGTCGAGCGTTCGCGCGTTCGCACGGTGGCGGCCGAGTACAACGCCGACCTGGTGGTGAGCGGGATCGATCCCGGTGTGCTCGCCGGGCTCATGGGCCGCGCGCCAGTTCCGCAGCGGGGCCTGACCTGTTCCGGCGTGGCAATCTACGGAGTGCTCGACACGCTGCTGCCAGACGCGACGGCGACGCACTCCGTCGTGATGCCGGATGATCCAGCCGCCCTGCATCGCAGCCTCGCTGCCGGGCTCGCGCCCGAGCAGTCCATGGCCTTCGTGAATTACTACCGTCCGCACGAGATCTACCCAAACGACAAGGCAACCGTCGCGGTGCTCCTGACGGCACCCGCCGACGGCCACCGGTACGGCCTCGACGATGCCTTTGTGAGTCGGGAGATCTCACGTATCAGCGACGTGATGGGGCTCGATCGGCCCATCACCGAGTTGCTCGGTGCACACGAGATTCTCGACCCCGAGTACTTCTCCG
>Ga0163151_10006369_pt1 | contig 14409 bp, 10 predicted proteins | sample OliLakLV19MP5IB2_FD_145596 | JGI IMG/M metagenome (GOLD analysis project Ga0163151, IMG submission 145596) | Freshwater microbial mat bacterial communities from Lake Vanda, McMurdo Dry Valleys, Antarctica - Oligotrophic Lake LV.19.MP5.IB-2 | ecosystem: Environmental > Aquatic > Freshwater >...
GTGGCGGGCCCAGCGGCGGCGCCACGTCGTATTCGACCAACCCGGTGTCCACGCCGCTCAAGCCGATCCCGGGGTTGGCCTCGTCCATCGCGAAGGTCATCAGCCCGACGTACTCGCTGTCGAACGTGCTCGGCCTGTTTGCGATCACCCCAGGCTCGTCGCCGAAGGACGTGTCCACGGCCAAGAAGTCCCTCAACCTGAACAAGCAGCAGCTTGGCAACGCGATCCGAGCGGGCGACTCGATCTGGTTGTTCCAAGATCCGCGCGACCCGGGCAAGGTCATCCCGGGCAAGAACCCCGACGGCAGCCCGATGCTCGCCTTGCCCGCGCCACTCAAGCCGATCCCGGGGCTGGCCTCGTCCATCGCGAAGGGCAGGCCCCAGCCGGTCATGGTCGCCGGGTCCGCGTACCTGCCCGCGTCGAACGAGGCGTACTCCAACCTCCTGACCGTGGAGGCGTCCAACTGGCAGTCGGCGGCCTCGCTCTCGCTGTCTCGCGGGAAGTACGGCGACTATTGGTACGGGCTCCAGCGGGCCGCCGAGGCCCTCGACCAGGCGCGCTCCGCGGACTCGCAGGCACGCGCCCAAAACTGGGACTCGTGGTTCAAGCAGACCTCGGTCGCGGTCGACCACCTCACGGCCTCCGGCGATTACGGCAAGGCCGCGTGGCTCGCCACCGACCTCGCCAAGCGACTCGCGAGCGAGTCGACCCTCCCGTACCTCGACGACACCCGCAGGGAGCACCTCGAGACGCTGGGCGAGAAGCTCGCCGACAGCTCGCTCTTGGTGTCTGTCAACCCGGCCACGGGCGCCATCATGGAGGGTGCGTTGGTCCTGTCTGAGCTCAAGTCGGGGCGGGTCGTGCTGAACCCAGGCTGGCACCACGTCCTCAAGGCGGACGAGGCCGGCCGACCGGCCTACGGGCCGGTCTACGACGACAAGCAGGACGGATCGTGGGAGGCCGCGCACGTCACCGTCCACACCGCGTACGGCGGCAAGACGATCACGGGCGCGGTCAAGTGGTCGAAAGCGGACATCACGCCGAAGGTCTACATCACGACCCCGACGGGCCGAGTGGCGATCGACTACGGGGGCGAGGCGCAGTACATCTCGTTCGTCAACGAGAACGGAAAGCTCGTGCGCGCCTACTCCCTCGACGGCGAGACGTGGATCAGCCCACAGCCAGGCGCACCGGTGCCGTCGATCGAGATCAACGTCCCGCTCACCGCGCGCGTCGGGGTGACGGGCACGCAGTATGTCGACCAGAACGGTGAGGTCGCGTTCGAGCAGGGCGCCGATGGCTCGTGGGTCGACGTGCCTGAGTTCTTCGCGGCCAACCCCGGCGCGCAGGATTGGTACGGGGCGGCCGCATGGAGGGGGCGCAAGGACGCGACCGCCGCGTGGAGGCGCGACCAATCGAGGCGCGGCGAGGCCCTCGGGTCGCCCCTGCTTGACAGGGTCGACAACAGGGAGACTGGCGGCCCTGGCCAGCGGATGATGCTCGTGACTGCGTCCGCGTCGGGGATCGTCAACTTGCTGCCCGTGCCCGAGTGGATCGGCGGCCGAGGGCGTGGCGGCAAGGGCTTCGCGGACGCGGCCACGGCGCCGCGCGTGTCATCGTCGATCGCGCGCGACACGCGGCCGGTCGTTACCCGCGACGAGGCGGCCGCTCATCGCGACCGCGAGTGGGCCGACGCGTTCACGACGCCGCGCGTGTCGGCCGCCACCGGGTTCGTCCTCCCGCCTGACACTCCGGCGCGGTACGAGCCCACCGTCCGGGCGGCTGCGAAGTCGACCCGACTCCCGCCACGCGCCAAGACCCTCCCCGCGCTCGCTCCGCTCCGGACGATCAGGCCGCTCAAGCCGCTGCCCGGACTCGCCTCCTCGATGGCACGAGTGGTGCCGCCGACGATCAAGGGCACGGCCAACAAGGCCATCGCCAAGGGCGCCGTCAAGAAGCCGGCGCCCAAGAAGGTCGGCATCCTGCCGAAGCCGCCGGCCAAGACGCCGGTCAAGACGCCGGCCAAGACGGGCGCCCAGGTCCAGGCCACGAGGGCAGTCTAGTGTCGTGGTGGGACGACTTCGCCGTGATGGACAGCGTCCTCTCCTCGGCCCCGAAGCCGAGCGGCGGCTACACGACGTTCAACGACCGGTTCGCGTGGGCTGCGCCGCCGAAGGGCAAGTCGAAGTCGACGACGAAGAAGATGGATTGGTCGTCGCTCGCCTCGGGCGCGATGGCGCCTCGCCTGGGCGCTCCCGTCACGGGCAAGGCCGGCCTCGCGAAGGCTGCGGTCGGTCCCGTGATCGACCGGATCAATATCAACTATCCGTATTCGTCGACGCGACCCGGTAGCCCGTACGCACCGTCGGCGCCCGACGCCCCCCGCTCGACGAAGGGCGACCTCGTTGGATCGTTCGGTGACGCCACGGGCAGCGTCGTCAACCAGCTCAACCTGGGCAACTTCATCCCGTACTTCATGGAGCGCGTCAACGTCCTCGCCGGCGACCTGGCGGACGCGGACATCCCGCTCGTGTCGGGCGCAGCGGCAGGCGCGGAGTGGGCGACCGATCGGTTCATCGACGGCGTCAATGCGGTCAGTCAGGTCGTCGGGCCGATGCTCGACGCCGTCCCGACATGGATCCGCGACGAGCAACTCAAGGGCCGGGCGCAGATGTACCGCTCGCTCGCGGCCGGCGAGACGGTCGACCAGTTCGGGACGTGGCTGTCGGGCGTCTCGGCGCCGCTCGCCCACCTTGGCCAAATGGCCTCGATCGTCTCCAACCCCGTCGCCTCGGGGATACACTACGCTCAAGGCCGGCCTGTCAATATGCTCCGCGACCTCACGGGCGAGGTGGTCAGTGACCAGGCGCGGCAGATCGTCTACTGGCAGGACGAGCTCAAGAGCGCCATCGACCCGGACGACCGCCTGACCGCGCAGCAGATGATCCAGATCCTGCGCGCGACCGTGGACCTCCCCGACTCGGTCAAGTTCGCGCTCGAGGCCAACCCGGGCATGACCGACGACGACGTGGATCGGCTCCTTGACGAGGCGCCCGAGGGGAAGCTGTGGTCGTACCAGCCGGGCGTCGGCGGCCTGGTGCAGAACGCGGCCAACCCGATCGCGATGTACCTCCTCCAGGCGCGCCTCGGCGGCTCGATCGTTGGCACGGCCCGGACGGCGGCCCTCACGTCCGGCAAGAGCGCCCTGATGACCGGCGCTGCCGCCGTCGGGCAGGGCTCCTCGATCGCGCTGCGTGTCACCACGGCGGCCACCGCGTCGGGCGTGGGCATCTCTGGCGTCAACGCGGTCATGGGCGGCATCGCACGCTACGTCGGCAACGAGGAAGCGATCAAGTGGTGGGACAACGCCAACCGGACGACCGAGTTCAGCGACGACCCGATGGTGCAGCTGGCGACCGGTTTCATGGTCAACCCGTTCGCCGCAGCCAAGAACCTCAAGCAGGGGGTCGTCGCGCTCAAGCACGGGCTCGTTGACGTGCCGACGGGCATCGCTCTCGGGAACCGGCTCAAGCAGTTCTACACCACGGACGACGCCCTGCACGACATGACGCGGCGGATGTTCAAGCTCGGGTCCAAGGAGCAGGCCGCGGCGTTCCTCGACGAGACGGAGCTCCGACCGTACGCGCACGACATGATCGTGGGCAACGCGCTGGACATCGTCCTCGACCGGCTCCCGAAGTCCGAGCGCATGACGCTCAACGCCACCTTCACGGACCCCGTTGAGCGCGCGGCCGTCGTCCTCCAGCGATACGGCCGGCAGGCCATGGATCTCATTCAGAAGGATCCCGACCTCGTCGCGGCGCGGTTCCACACGTTCGACTGGCAGAAACGGATGATGGCCGGGCCGTTCGAGCCGTACATGGCCGCGAAGATCGCGCGCGACTACCGGCGCAACGTCGACCTCACCTACGATCTGCGCCAGGAGCAGAACCTCGTGGTCGGCTACCGCGAGTCCTTCCCGCCCACAGCGCAGACCCTCGCCCGGGAGGCGCTCGACCGCAACACGACGCCAGAGGGCACCGTGTCGCTCTCGACGTTCCAGGCGCTCCAGGTCGACTTCCCGGTCCTTGGTCGGTTCTGGGGCGGCATCATCCGCGCCGACGGTGCCCCGCTCCAGCGCGCCGACGTGGACCGCGTCCTCGAGGCGGCGTCCGTCGATTGGGCAGTCAAAGCCAAGCGGAACCCGGTCAAGGCCGCGACGGGCAAGGAACCGGTCCTGGACCCGGAGAGCCCGACCATCGTCGCCGACGAGGCGACCGCATTCGGCACGAGCCCCGAGGCGATCGAGGCGATCAAGGCCGCGGACCTCGCGAACAACTCGAGCGTCGACCTCGTGCGCGACTTCCTGCGCGACAAGGGCGTGGGCGACGACCTCGACGTGGGCTACATGACCCCGGCGCAGGTGTACCAGCGCGCCCAGCAGTACCTCGACGAGGTCGGCAAGCCATGGCGCGACGGCGGCGTCCGGCAGCGAGCCCTGACGAAGGAGATCCAGCGCACCACGGACGAGATCGCCCACTACCGGGCGATGCCCAAGAGCGCAGAGCGCGACGTGGCCATCGCCGAGGTTGAGCGCGAGATCCACCTCCTCCGGACGCTGGCCGACGACGCGGACGCGGTCACGCCGTTCAGCCAGTCAGTCGCCATCGCGCAGGCCAATCGCCGGTTCCTCACCCGGATCAACAAGATGAAGCCGGGCCGTCCGGCTCCGCTCGAGGTGGAGACTACGGCGCCCGGGCCAGATGTGGCGTTCTCGGTGAGGGCCAAGGATGTCCTCGATGCCGGCGTCCCACTCGACCCTGGCCCGTACGTCTACCACGGGTCGCCTGTCGCGAACATCGACTCGATCGCCACCAAGGGGCTGCTCCGCCGTCCTCACGATGGGGCTGACGTCGTATTCGTCGCAGACAGCGCGCCAGCCCTGATGGCCTTCCTGCCGCGGCGTGGGCCCGTCGCTCTGTTCCGGATCAAGCGGGCCGATGTCAAGGTTGAGACGACCCTGAACGACCTCGGCGAGCCCGTCCTCGGCCAGTTCCATGTCTACTCCGACATCCCGGCGAGCGCCATCGAGTTCAGGGCGGCAGACGGCACATGGAAGCCGATTGCCGCTGACGCGATGACCGCCGCCGAGCGGGGCGAGCTGTGGAACTACCTGGCCTCCAGCGGCAAGTCGGTGGAGGGCTCGGCCGATGACCTCCTCGCCCGCGCGAAGGCGTCCCTCGATGAGCCGACGCCGGCGTTGGACCGGGCGATGCGCGACCGAGCAGAGCGAGTCGTTGAGGCGCGCGAGGCGCTCGAGCGGCTGGACCTGATCCAGACGCAGATGGACACCCTCGGGGCCCCCGACCTCCATCGCATCTTCAATAAGGTCGAAGGCCGGTGGATGTACTCGGGCGGCCTCCCGTCGCTGTCGCGCGCGTTCCGTGCGCGCATGTCCACCGGCCTCGCGAACACCGGCCACAAGGGCGCGGCCCGCGAGGCGCAACTGAACAGCGACTACGACCTCTGGCGGTTCCTCCTCCGCCACGAGGACAGCGCCGCCATCCGAGAGACGCTGACGCCCGCCCAGCGGAAGATGGTCGATCGCGTCGACCGGGAACTCAGTGGGCGGTTCCCGAAGGGCGCGGACGAGTACGCGACCCGCTGGGCCGACCAGGAGGGCATCGCTGCCGCGCAGGACGACTCGTGGACCGAAGTGGCGTCGCGCCTCCTCGGGGAGCGTGAGGCCATCATGGGCGGGCGCTCCGTCGCCATCCTGCGATCGGTCGCTGGCGCTCGGCTGCCACTCAAGTTCGCGCAGGAAGCCGCCGAGCGCGGGAGCGCGTGGATGGAGGGCCCGCTGTACGACCCCGAGTGGGTCGCCGTCGTTCACCCGCGGAACATCTCGCGGCTGGCGGTCGCCGCCGATGCAGCGGCCGCCGCACCCGACGCCGCCGCGTTCGCCGTTGTCCGCAGGATCATCGACGAGGACGACATCCTCCGGGCCAAGTTCTACGGCTCCGACCTGTGGAGGCAAGTCGACTCCCTCGGCGGTTGGGATGCGATGGACGCTGACCTCGCGCCGCTCCTGTCGGCGTACATCCGCCGCGAGCTCATCCCTGCCGACTTCGTCCCGCCGACCCCGGGCGTCGTCGGCGCCGAGTCCGCGCTGGATCAGGCCATCCGGAACGCCAACACCGACGCTGTCCAGGCGGAGATCGCGCAGGCCCGCACGCAGTCGCGGACCATCGCGCCACTGTCCGTCCCGCGCGGCGAGGTGGCCAAGGTCATCGAGGTCGCGAAGGCCCGCCGGCTCGCGACTCGCTACCGGCGTCGGATGGCGCAGAACGACGGCGACATGGTCGGTGTCCCCGACGAGGCGATCATGGCTGACCCCGTGAACCGGACCGGCATGGACGTGCTCTCGATCCTCAACCACACCATCATCGGCACCCGCCCGGCGACCATCCGAGGCGTGCTGTCGCTCCTCGACGAGATCGAGAATGGCAACGCCTCACGTCTCGGCATCGGGACGGCGTTCCAGGCTGAGGGCCAGCGGGTCGCCCGGGCGTTGCTGGACGACGCGGTCAGGAAGGCGGAAGGTGCGGCGCAATCGACTCGCCGCGGCCCGGAGCCCATGACCATCGCCATGACGACCGCCGACGACACGGCAGTCTTTAGGGACGCCATCGCGGCGGACCCGCAGCGCGAGGGCTACGGATACCACGTCACGAGGGCCGACTCCTTCCCAGCAATCCAGGAGCGAGGTCTTGCGCCGAGGGATCCCCGGAATGGGGACGACATCGGCGTCTACTTCGGCGAGAGCTCCCGGGCTCTGGACGAGTATGTGCCTGTCGGCAACCGAGGTGGCAACGTGCTCCTCCGAGCCAGCCAGGAGCGGCTGGAGCCAACGGGCCAAAACTTCGATGAGCTCATCTCGAGGGACACCATCTACCCCGATGAGATCGAGTTCCTGGGCACGGACGGGGCGTGGCACCCCCTATTGCCGAGCGGCCCGAGGCTCAAGCCGTGGATGGAGCCTCGCAAGCAAATGTGGGACGAGGACACAGGCGCGCGGACCGCCCCGCCGCAGCCCCGCCGCCCTCCGCCGGACCTCACCGCCTACCGTCGCCCTCCCGCAGCCGACGATGTCGGCGTGTTGTCGCAGGGCGCGTTCGACACGAGCGACGGGGCGATCGCGGCCGCGATGGACGACCTCATCACCTTCGACGGCACGAACCCGCTGGGCACCCTCCAGTACGGCCTCAAGAAGCGCCCGAAGGGCGCCGTGGTCATCGAGTGGTCGAAGGTGCCGGGGCTGGCCGAGGAGCTCATGTCCAAGCGGTTCCAGCCCTTCGAGGAGCGCGTGTTCACCACCCACGTCCGGCAGGCATACAACTATGTGTTCGGGCCGCGTTCCAACGGCGCCGTCCGCGCCCAGGCCAAGGCGAACTTCATCGAGCGCACCGGACGGGAGGGCATCACCCCCTCGACGGCGGATGCGATCTGGTCGGCGTGGCAGCAGCGGGCCCACGACTCGCGCACGCCCCTCCTCCGCGTCTCCCGGAGCGGCCGGCGGACGTACGAGGCGGGCGATAATCCGCTGTACGCAGATATCAACAACATCCCCAACTCGAACCTCGACGCGGTGGTCCATGGCTTCGGGACCGAGAAGGGCGTGCTGCGCGAGCTCTCCGACATGGTCGGGCCCGACCAGATCAGTCTCGCCGAGCTCGCCCGGGCCAGCGAGGTCAACTTCGCCCGTCTGTTCCGGGAGTCGACCTCGTTCACCCGTGGCCACCTTGCCGACTCGCGGATCCCGCTCGGCCGCGCCCTCGCCGACGCGTACGGCGCGGTCGCCCATAACAGCGTGGTCACGACTCTCTACTACTGGTTCCGCTTCAGCCTCGACATCCGGTATCACGCGATGAACTTCTTTGAGGCGCAGATCCTCTACTACGGCCGGGCCGGGCTTCGCAAGGGAGAGATCGACGAGGGCCTCCTGGGGCAGACCGAAGGCTACCTTCGCAAGATGGACGACGACCCGGTGTCGAACACCGGCTACTCGTTCAGCCGGGACCGGATGGCATGGGCGTACCGGACCTTCCTCAAGGAGCAGCCGGACGCACTCCGGGGCGGGCTCAAGGGCCTCGCGGCCGAAGATCCGGCGCTCATGCAGAAGGCGATGGAGCAGCTCGCCCGGACCGACCCGCAGTTGCGCGACATGATCGAGGCGATGGGCGACAACCCCGAGAAGTACCTCGGCGAGCTCGACGCCTGGCACCGCAAGATGCTCGCCAACATCGACGAGGCGGACGACGCCGTGACCATCGACGACGCGATCGCCGCGCAGATGCGCGACACCCCCGAGCTCCAGGAAGTGTTCGGGCTCCTCGCCCAGAAGAACAAGGATCTGTGGGGCGACATCCGGGGCACGTTCTACGGCAACCCCAACCGGTCGCGGGCCGAGCGGTTCCTCAACTCGTACCTCCTGTTCTGGCCGCTGTCCTACCAGATCAAGAGCACCAAGTGGTTCATGCGCGTCCTGGGCGACAGGATGGGCGGGCTGCCGACCAACGCCCTCGGCGCGGTCATGCTCAACGAGGCGGCGGAGGGCCACAACCGCCTCCTCGCCACCGACCCCGAGTATCGGGACTGGTTCGAGAAGCACGATACGCTCGTGTTCGTCGCCCAGATGATGTTCCCGGTGTCGTTCGAGTCGACGGGCGTGAGCCTCAACCCGATCCTGCGCTCCATCTTCTTCGACCGGACGAAGGCGGGCATGGAGGTCGGTCCGATCTACACGTTCACCGATGTCATCGTGCCGGCCGCGAAGGAGGCGTACGTCTCCCTCTACCCGACCATCGGCGACCTCCCCGGCTTCGACGGCGTGTATCGCGCCCTGACCGGCCGCCGGGAGCCTGACATGGATGGCTCGCTCGCACCTTGACACCGTGTGGTCGCTCTGTATGCTGCGTGGCAGACAGGCCGCCCTACCGCGGCTGACAACGAAAGGGCAGCATGGCGACCACAGACCCCCTCGACGCGGACCTGGACCCCTCAGAGGACACCCCAGAGCCCGAGGACGAGGACACGGCGGAGGCCGACGACGCTGGCTCAGGCGATTGGGAAAGCCGATACAAGGAAGCGCAGAAGCTCATCAGCCGTCAGGGCCAAGAGCTCTCGCTCCTCCGCCAAGACGAGCCCGAGGAGTCCGTTGAGGACGACGAGGACGACGAGGACGGATCGGACGACGATCTCCCGGATCCCGCGCTCTCACGACTGGAAAGCCAGTCCTGGGATCTGGTCCGTCTGACCTACGGGGAGGACGCGGTGGACGCCTACGGGGCGTTCTATCGCGTGTTCAACAAGGCGCAGACGCCGGCGGACGTGGTCGCGGCGCTCGAGGCGTACGTGGACGTTCGGTCGGGCAAGACCAAGGAAACGGCTCCGCCCAAGAAGGTCGCTGCCGAACCGGGGACACGCGGCGGGCGCGTGGATACCAATCGCACCGAGCCGAGCCCTGACTCCGACGAAGCATTCGCGGAGGCCAGGAAGTCCGGCAAGCTCGAGGATTTCACCAGCGCGGCATCCGCCGCTCTGGGGTTCGGTCCGAGCCGCCGCCGCTAACCGGCCTCCCTCAACGAAGGGAGACAAGACATGGCCGTCATCACCGGCTCTCGCTACAGCTACTCCGACACCGCGAACGCCGCGATCGACATGAGCGACACGCTCAACATGATCTCGCCGTTCGACGTGCCGCTCCTCCAGATCATCGGCAAGGACTCGCTCCAGTCCCCGTGCGTCGCCGTGAAGCACGAGTGGCTCGAGGACGAGCTCCGCCCGCTCAACTCCGCGAACGCGGACACGGGCGAGTTCAACAACACCACCGACCCCCTGACGCTGAACGTCACCGCCGGCCACGGCCTGTACTTCCGCGCCGGGGATATCGTCCGCGTCGAGTCCGAGCTCATGCGCGTCACCACTGTCTCGACCGACGACATCACGTTCGCGCGCGGCCACGGCGGATCGACCAACGCCGTCCATACGGGCGTGCAGGCCATCGAGATCATCGGCAACGTGAACCTCCAGGACGCCGGTCAGGGCGCCTCGCGCACCACGACCAAGACCGGGAAGTTCAACTACACCCAGATCTACGAGGACACGGTCAGCGTGACCACGACTGCCCAGGCGATCAAGAAGTACGTCGAGCAGAACGAGATGTCCGGCCAGTTGATGCGGGCCCTCCGGACCGCGTGGATCCAGCACAACCGAACGCTCCTGCACGGCCGCAAGGTCGCGCCGGCTGCCGGCGTCGCTTCGGCCATGGACGGCGTCCTCCCGATCATCGCGACCAACGTGTACGCGAAGGCCGGGGCGACCCTGACCGAGGAGTTCGTCCTCCAGGCGCTCCAGGACATGTGGGCCGCGGGCGGCGAGCCGACGCACCTGTTCGCCAACGCGTTCCAGAAGCGGCAGCTCAACAAGTTCCTCGACAGCCAGCGCATGACGACCCGGACGGACCGGGTGGCGGGCGCCGTCGTGGACACCTACACCTCCTCCTTCGGGACGGTCGACATCGTCCTGGACCGGAACATGCCGACCGACACGCTCCTCCTCATCGACAAGTCGAAGATCGGGTTCGGCCCGTTCCGCGACCACTCGCTCTCGGCGGCCCCCGTCGAGACGAGCACGCGCCTCCGGGATGCTGTCCAGATCATCTCGCAGTACACCTCCGAGACGCGGAACGAGAAGGCCCACGCCAAGCTCACTGGCCTCGCGGTCAGCTAACCCGAGCGGGGCGCCGGACTCCTCTCCGGCGCCCCGTCTCCTCCATAGGAGACGCTCATGCCCCGACACGCTCCGTACGGCTGGATCCGCGGCCAGTTCAACATCTACATCCCCCTCCCGACCGGCACAGGCGCCGTCGAGCCCGTGACCGACTACGTGCCGGCCTTCGGGCTCGTCATCGAGAAGGTCGAAGCCGTCGTGGCCGTGGCCGGGACCGGTGCTTCGGCGTCGCGGACCTTCCGCGTCGTCAAGGGCGCTGCGATCGTCGCTGCGACCAGGACGCTCGTCCTCGCCGACACCGCCGCCGTCGGCCAGCGCAGCGCGTTCACCGTGGCCCCGGCGGACGCCGAGTTCGGTGACGCCGACACGCTGACCGTCGACTTCGCCTCTGGTGGCACCGCGTTCACCGCCGGCGCCGTCAACCTCATCATCCAGTTCCGCCAGCGCGCTCAGCGCGAGCGGTGATCTGACGGGGCGGGCGACCGAGGTAGGCCGGTCGCCCGTTCACCCCTCGCCTACCAGACAGGAGCCTACGGAAATGGCCAAGGACATCACCCTCTACTGCGCCGAGGCCACGGGCCTCAAGCTCGGCCCGGGCACGATCGGCCAGGAGTCGTCCGCGGACGGCCAGGTCATCGTGTTCGTCGGCGGATACGCCTCGTTCGACCCCGACGCGTTCCCGGAGTGGGAGCGATGGGTCAAGGCGCCGGGCACCCCGTACATCCGCGTCCTCGACGCGGAGGAGTCCACGCCGGACGACGACAGCCACGACTGCGCGGTCTGCGGCAAGTCGTTCAAGTCGGCCCGCTCCCTCAACGGCCACCTCCTCTCGCATCGCGGCCAGTAGCCCATGGCGACCCTCGCCACGCTCCGCGAACGCCTCAACGGGGAGATCGGCGTCGACACCGACGGCTCCACGGCCCCCTGGACGACGGCGGTCCGTAATGCGGCCATCGGCGATGGCTTCGCGGAGTTGTGGCGAGTGGGCGTCTGGAAGCCGGTGATCCAGTCGATCGCGACCGTCACGGACCAGTACGTCTCCGCGCTGACCTCGATCCGGCGCCTCGAGCGCCTCGAGCTCGTCGACTCGTCGAGTCGGATCATCTCGATGCCGCGCGGCATCGTGGAGGACGACGGGTCCGGCGCGTGGCAGTTGCGGCTCGTCAACCCGATCGCGACCGGCTACACCCTGCGTGTCCGCGGCTGGACGGCGTACAAGAGCGCGTTCTCCGGGGACGCCGACACGGACGACCTCCCAGCTGAGCACATCCGGGTGCCGCTTCTCAAGGCCAAGGCGATCCTCTACCGCGCGCAACTTGGTCGGGCCGCGCAGTACGCCCAGCGCCAGGCGCTCCCACCCGAACAGGGAACCTCCGTCGACCAACTCATGTCGATCGTTGCGGCGGCCGAACGTGAGTTCGCCGAGGAAGCTCGGGTATTGTCGGGCCTGCGCCCGAGGTCAAGCCAGGCCCGAAGGCTGTAGTGCTCCGCTCCCGCATCTCCTGGGGACATGGGCCGCTCGTCCTCAACGAGCACGTCAATGTCGACGGCACGTTCGATCAGGCGAAGGTGCTGGACACGATCGTCGTCGACGACCGTTCGTTCGACCCCTCGTTCCGAGACGGACGGGAGGCGCTCCACCTGGCCCAGGGTGGCACGCTCGGGCGAGTCCACAAGGGGCTCGCCTACCTCCAACTGCGCGGCCGCATCCTCGTCCCGGACGCCACTCGCATCACGCGGCTGGCGGACCGGGAGCGCGACCTCCGGGCCGCGTTCGACCCGTACCTTTGCGCCTTCGACTCCCCGACCACCGACGGCGCGTACACGCTGTCGTGGAACGAGCCCACGGCCGACGCGGACTTCCCGTCCGGCGTCATCCCGATCCAGGTGTACGCCCGCCCGACGGTGGCCCCGCGGATCGACGAGTCGGTCGTGGATCGTGAGATGCGCCGCTTCGCGGTCGGCCTCGTGACGGCCGACCCGCGCATGTACCACCAGTCCGAGTCGACGCTCGTTCTCACGCCGGCCGCGGCGACCGGGGACGTTATCAACCTTGGCAATGTACCCGCGCCGCTCAGCGCGACCATCGTCATGTCCGGGGCCGGCCACGCCTCGTTCACGATCACCCGGGCTGGCGTGGCGTTCATCATGTCTCTGACCTCGATGGTCAACCTCGACCAGGTCGTCGTGATCCACGAGACGAGCGGGCCCTTCGGCCGAGGCAAGTACATCACGAAGAACGGGACCGAGAACTTCGCCCTCAAGACCTCGGGTGCCGACACATGGCTGTCCGCCCCGGTCGGGACGACCTCATTCGTGATGACGAACCACACCAACGTCACGAGCTGCACCCTTGCGTGGCGCAGCGCGTGGGCGTAGCATCCGCCCCACAGCAGACAGGAGGCGACCAAGTGGCAGACGGCATCCGGATCCAGCACCCGACCGCACGCTCGGTGACGTTCACGATCACTGACGCGAACCGGCCATACCCCGCGCCGCTCACCTGCATGGCCGAGATCATCGACGCCGGCGCCAGGCGCCCTTGCGCGCGGGTCCATGTCGCCAAGACCTACCACCTGAACCTCGACGAGTCGGGCGCTGCGGTCGTCAGTACCACCGTGGCCGAGCGACTCGGTCGCATCCCCGGGCAGCCGTTCCGCCACGCGAATGTGGTCGCGGAACCGCCACATCAGACCATTTTCGTCCCGACCCTCACCCTCCGGCCACGCGCCGCCGCTCCAGGAGTTTGACCATGTCGAAGCCATCCAGCGACGCGGCCGTGGCCGCGGTCGTAGCCAGTCTCACCATCGAGGAGCGTGGCGCCCTGCCGGCGCGACTCCGGGCGATGGTCGCGGACGAACGGACCCTCGCATGGCAGGAGGCCAAGGGGGCTCGCGACGCAGAGCGCGAGGCGGCATGGGGGATCGAGGACGTAGAGGAGCGCGCCACCGCCCTCACGACGGCCAAGGAGCGATGGTCCGCGTTCAAGGCGGCCTTCGCCGCGTCGGAGGACTGACCCAATGGCCAACTTCTTCCCCAACAGCGTCAAGAACAACGTCTGGAACAGCGGGATCCCGGACCTGACCACCCTGACGATCAGGGCGATGTTCGTCGACCACGCCGATGACACCCCGGCGGTGGCGGACGACTTCATCGACGACATCCTCTCGGCCGCGCGCGTGCCGGCGATCGCGTCGTGCCCGGCCCTCGCGTCCAAGACCAACGGCACCGTCGCCGTTGGCACCTTCGATGCCGCCGACACGGTGTTCACGTCCTTGACCGGCGACCAGAGCGAGAGCCTGATCCTATTCGAGGACTCGGGCGTCGAGTCAACGTCGGACCTCATCTCGCGCTGGGACACGGCAACCGGCCTGCCGCTCACGCCCTCGGGCGGCAACGTGACGGTCGCCTGGAACGCCTCCGGCATCCACACGATCGCATGACTTCCACCGACGACTCTGCCGCCGTCACGGACTACTGAAATGAGCACCTACCGTCAGAAGCTCGGCCCCGGCGAGGCCATCGAGGTCACGACCGACGCGCCGGAGACGCTCACCACAGCCCGCTATGCCAAGGGCACCCGGCTCATCCGCATCAGGGCGTCCGGGACGATCGTGC
>Ga0163151_10006371_pt1 | contig 14408 bp, 13 predicted proteins | sample OliLakLV19MP5IB2_FD_145596 | JGI IMG/M metagenome (GOLD analysis project Ga0163151, IMG submission 145596) | Freshwater microbial mat bacterial communities from Lake Vanda, McMurdo Dry Valleys, Antarctica - Oligotrophic Lake LV.19.MP5.IB-2 | ecosystem: Environmental > Aquatic > Freshwater >...
GAACCGACACACGTCAAGTGGGCCATCGCCGGCACCCGGTGTTGGCGAATCAGCCGATTGAGCACCGCCAGCGACGCGGCGCGATCGGGCCCGGTCGGCCGGTAGGTCACCGACATGAACTCAGGCTGCACAATCGTCAGTCGCTCGAGCGCATCGAATAGGCTCGCTTCGGCCGCAGCCGACCGTGGCGGGTACAGCTCGAAGGAGAACGTGGCTTCGCTCAGACGCAGAGAATCGACGTGCAACTCAAACCCCTCCGGTAGCCAATCACTCCGAGTGGGCGGGTGCCGGGCTCGGCTGTCGCTCCATGCCGACTACAAGCGTCGTTAAACGAAGTTTAGACCAGCTTGAGAATGGACCCCCGACCTACGCCGTCATGTACTGACGCAGTTCGTCGAGACGCTGGGGATGAACGAGCGCGGTCACGCGAGTGCCCGCCTCGACATAATCAGTGCTGATCACACGACCCTGCACGTGCAGGCGCGAGATCACCTCGCCGCGGTCATACGGCACCAAGAGCGACACTTCCACTTCTGGCGACGGCAGCAACTCGGCTATGCGTTCGAGCAGTTCATCAACACCATCGCCGGTGCGTGCGGAGACGAAAATGCCGCGCGGCTCAAGCCCGCGCAGCAGCAACTGCTGATCGTTGTCAGCAAGGTCGCTCTTGTTAAAGACGACGATCTCCGGGATGTGTCGCGCATCCAGCTCGCCAATCACATTGCGAACGGTCGTCAACTGGGCCGCGGGGTCGGGGTGCGAAGCATCAACGACGTGCACGATCACGTCAGACTTGCCGACCTCTTCGAGTGTCGACCGGAATGCTTCGACCAATTGGTGCGGTAAATTGCGCACGAAACCCACGGTGTCACTCAACGTAAACAATCGACCATCGGCCGTCATTGAACGCCGCACTGTCGCATCCAAGGTTGCAAAAAGCGCGTTCTCAACGAGCACGCCAGCCTTCGTGATTCGGTTCAGCAGGCTCGACTTGCCGGCGTTCGTGTACCCAGCGATGGCAACACTCGGTACAGCAAAGCGATCGCGATTGGCTCGTTTCGCCTCGCGTGCCGGAGCAAAGCCCTTAATCTGCTTACGCAAGCGCGACATGCGAGTGTGGATGCGACGGCGGTCGAGCTCAATCTTAGTTTCACCCGGTCCGCGGCTTCCCATCCCGTTTCCGGCCCCGACCTGACCACCGGCCTGCCTGGACATCGACTCACCCCAACCGCGCAGTCGCGGCAACAGGTACTCGAGTTGGGCTAGTTCGACTTGCGCCTTGCCCTCTCGACTCGTCGCGTGCTGGCTGAAGATGTCGAGGATGACCGCTGTGCGATCGATGACCTTGACGCCGACGATGTCCTCGAGTGCACGGCGCTGACTCGGCGCGAGTTCGGTATCTGCAATCACGGTGTCAGCACCGGTTGCCGCGACCACGCCCTTGAGTTCTTGCGCCTTCCCCTTGCCGAAATAGGTGCTCGGGTCCGGGTGCGGGCGCCGCTGCAGCAAACCGTCCAGCACGACCGCTCCCGCCGTTTCGGCAAGTGCGGACAGCTCGCGGAGCGAGTTCTCTGCGTCACTCACCGTGCCCTGCGAGTAAATGCCGATGAGCACAACGTTCTCGAGGCGAAGCTGGCGGTATTCAACCTCGGTGACGTCTTCGAGTTCGGTGGACAAACCGGCAACACGTCGCAAGGCCTGCCGGTCCTCACGATCGAACTGGTCGCCATCCCGATCGCCGTCGTAGTGCGCGTCGGTTTGTAGCGCCTGTGCACCGCTGCCAGCCGATTTCGATGACTTCGACAATTTTGACGATTCCGACAATTCGGACCCGAAAACGGTATATCCGGATGCTCGGCGCGCGTCTGTCGCGAGCACGCGATCCACAACATCCTGCTCGTCGACGGTGTCGATATCGGAGTTACTTGTGTCAGGTTGAGTCATTGGGTTAACCCTAGTTCTCTCGTGTTCGGTAAGTTCTCTGCATGGCCAATGAGCATTACTTCTCATCGACTCCATCTGGTGAGCTCAAGCGCCGCACAATTACGGCGAGAATCGCGGGTTTCGATCGCGAACTCGTAACGTCTAACGGCGTCTTTAGTCCCGAGCGAATCGACACCGGTACGGCCGTCTTGCTCGGCAATCTGCCTGCGCCGCCGCCCGGTGGAAACTTGCTCGACCTGGGCTGCGGGTGGGGGCCAATCGCCCTCACGTTGGGGCTCGAATCTCCGCGAGCCACGGTGTGGGCCGTCGACGTCAACGAGCGCGCGCTTGATCTCGTGCGCGAAAATGCTCAGAGAATGTCCATAGACAACATTAAAGCAGTAACACCTGACGAAGTTCCGGATGACCTGCAGTTCTTGACGATGTGGTCGAACCCACCTATCCGAGTGGGTAAGAACGAACTCCACGCCATGCTCGAGCAATGGCTTCCCCGCCTCGAACCCGGATGCGACGGCTGGCTCGTCGTACAGCGCAACCTCGGCTCTGACTCGCTGCACCGCTGGTTGCAGTCAAGCTTTCCGAACGACTTCAGCGTGACTCGGACCGCGACGAGCAAGGGCTACCGAGTGCTCCGTGCGCGTCGGCGCAGCGGAGCCACAGAACCGGTGCGAATCGTCGGCAGCATGTAGCTAGCGCTGTGGGCCTACGACAACTCGAGTGCGCCGGTGAAAACAAACTCTGCTGGTCCGCTGAGCGAGACGTGCTCGCCATCCTCCGCCGGAAACATCCGAACGCCGACCGTGCCGCCTGGAACATCAACGCGCCACTGGTGCGGTGCTCCAGCACCGGCATAGTGCCTCACAGCAAGCGCGGCTGCGGCCGCACCCGTACCGCATGAAAGAGTCTCTCCGCTGCCGCGTTCGTGCACGCGCATCCGGAAGCGCCCGACGCCGTCGCGAACGAGCGGATCCTCGACGACCACGAACTCGATATTGGCGCCATCGGGCTGGTCTGGGTCAATGACCGGAATGTAACTGAGATCGATGCCATCGAGTTCCTCGACCGTGGCCAGTGCGACAACGACATGCGGGTTGCCGACATCGATACCGAGTCCTGGTCGAGCCACGGCAAGTCCCTTTGCTCGAACCAGCGTCTCGTCGGTGCCGAGCGACCACCGCCCGAGATCGACTTGGTAGCCGGTCGCGTTGCGCTGAAGGTCGCGCACTCCCCCCCGCGTTCCGATCGGCAGGGTGTCCCCCGGCTCGAGAGTTGCGAGACCCTGCTCGACCAGAAACTTTCCGAATACACGGATGCCGTTGCCGCACATCTCCGAGGCCGAGCCGTCGGCATTGTGATAATCCATGAACCACTCAGCGTGCTGATCCTCTTCGAGCGCGCTTGCACCATCCGGAATCCTGGCGGAACGCACTGCGCGCAGCACTCCATCGGCACCGACGCCGAAATGGCGATCGCAAATCGCGGCGATCTGGGCAGGGCTCAGGTCGATCTCCCCATCGGGGTCAGCGAACAGCACGAAGTCGTTGCCGGTGCCGTGACCTTTGGTGAACTCGATCATTGCCATTACTCAATCCTCCCGCACTGCCAAGGGCAGAGCCACCCGAAGTGCCGTTTCGCGACGGCGCGCATCCTCGAAGTCGATCCAGTGTGCATCGCGGTACCGCGAGAACCAGCTCACTTGACGGCGAGCGTAGCGACTTGTCAGCGCGACGGTCTCAGCGATTGCGGCATCCTCATCGATTCGACCATCGAGCTGTGCGATCGCTTGGGCATACCCGATTGCGCGGGCCGCGGTGACCCCGAAGCCGGCAGACAGAAGCCCACCCACCTCATCGAGCAGGCCCGATTGCCACATTCCGATCACGCGCTCGGCTAGTCGCGGCAGTAACGCATCTCTGGCAGCCATGATGCCGATAATCGTCGCGACGCGCCACGGCTCCCGATGCTCCGGTAAGCCCGCAGTGAACGGTTCGCCCGTCAACTCGACAACCTCGAGCGCACGCACGATTCGGCGACCATTGTGGGGCCCGATTGCCTCGGCCGAAGCGGGGTCGACCAACGTAAGTCGACTGTGCAGAACGAACGGTCCGAACTCGGCGAGCTCAACCTCTAGTCGATCGCGAATGACCGGGTCGGTACTCGGGAACACAAAATCTTGAACGACGCTCGACACGTAGAGTCCGGAACCGCCGACCAAGATTGGCACCGACTGGCGCTTCTCAATCTCCTCGATTGCCCGGCGCGCGCCGGTTTGGTAGTCGGCAACACTCGCTTCGTCCCGTGGCTCAAGAACGTCGAGCAGATGATGGTGGATGCCACGGCGCTCGCCCAATGGAACCTTCGCGGTGCCAATATCCATCCCCCGGTACAACTGCATCGCGTCGGCGTTGACGATCTCGACACCCTGACCACGCGCGATGATGTCCTCTGCCAGATCGAGGGCGAGCTGCGATTTACCGGTGCCGGTCGCACCGACAATGACGACGAGCCGTGGCCTGCGCCCCGCTGCCTCGGGTACTTCTGGACTCGGTGTTTCGGCAACCACTGCTCAGCGCAGTTCGTCGCTCGGGTCATAGATCGGGGCGGTCACGGCGCGAATGGCCGGAAGCCCGAGGGAGACTTGGTGCCTGCCATCACCGACCGCGCCGCCCGACGGGCTTACCGGGACTGCGCACGACTCTGCCTCAGCTCGATCCCACGCGTCACCGGCTCGGGTTCGACGAACGACCAGTGAACGGCCGGGTGCTGCGTCGGCAATGAGGTGGAACGGTGCCGCCTGGGTGATCTCTACACTGACAACGTCACCCGGCCGCGGGGCGTCGTTGCCATCGGGAACGTCGAAGTGCACGAGTCGACTGTCTTCGGCGCGACCGCTCAAGCGCCGAGTCTGGGCGGCTTTGCGCCCGTCGCTTGCCGTGACCAACACGTTGACGGTGCGGCCGACCAGCGCCAGATTCTCGTCCCACGAGATCTGATCCTGCAGGGCGACAAGCCGCTCGTATCGTTCCTGCACGATTGCCTTTGGCACTTGGCCGGCCATGGTCGCTGCGGGAGTGCCCTGGCGAATCGAATACTGGAAGGTGAAGGCTGTTGCAAACCGAGCCTCCTCCACGACGCGCATCGTCTCGAGAAAGTCCTCTTCGGTCTCGCCAGGGAATCCGACGATGATGTCGGTGCTAATCGCGGCGTGCGGTATCGCCGCACGAACGCGGTCGAGGATCCCGAGGAACTTATCGGAGCGGTAGCTGCGGCGCATCGACTTGAGGATACGATCCGAGCCAGATTGCAGCGGCATGTGCAGTTGAGGCATGACGTTCTGAGTTTCTGCCATCGCCTCGATGACGTCGTCTGTGAAGGCTGCAGGATGCGGGCTCGTAAACCGCACGCGCTCAAGGCCTGCAATCGAGCCCGTCGCGCGCAGCAACTTGCCAAAGGCGTTGCGATCGCCGAACTCGACACCGTAGGAGTTGACGTTCTGACCAAGCAGCGTGACTTCGATTGCACCATCGTCGACGATGGCTTGGACCTCGGCGAGGATGTCACCTGGCCGACGATCCTTCTCCTTGCCGCGTAGCGCTGGCACGATGCAGAACGTACAGGTGTTATTGCAGCCGACGGATATCGACACCCAAGCGCTGTGGGTCGACTCGCGGCGCGCAGGCAGGGTAGACGGAAACACGTCGAGGGATTCCAGAATCTCGAGCTGTGCTTCGTTGTTGTGACGGGCACGTTCCAGCAGTGTAGGAAGCGAGCCCATGTTGTGGGTGCCAAAAACGACATCGACCCACGGCGCCTTCTCAAGAATCTTTGCCTTGTCCTTCTGTGCAAGGCATCCACCGACGGCGATCTGCAAATCCGACTTGGTCTTCTTGACCGCAGCAAGCATGCCGAGATTGCCGTACAGCTTGTTGTCCGCATTCTCACGGACTGCGCAGGTGTTGATGACGACAACATCAGGAGTGGCACCGTTTGCCTTGACGTAGCCGGCCGCCTCGAGCGAGCCACTCAGCCGCTCAGAATCGTGGACATTCATCTGACAGCCATACGTGCGCACCTCATAGGTGCGCGGGGTGGTCATGGCTGCGGTCATGACAACAAGCTTAAGCCGTTTATGCCACGTGCCGCGGCGGCCGACTCCAAGCGATCAAGGCAGATGTCCGTTAGCGAAACACGGGACCGGTCGGCTCGAGCGCGCGGGCGACTGCGGTCGAGATCACCGAGCCCGAGTACCCCCGGCGCTGCAGGAATGCTCCCAGCCGCCGTCGTGCGGTAACCGCATCCAACGAGCGCAACTGGGGCGCCCGCTTCTGCGCGATTGCGATGGCTCGGTCGAGTTCGTCACCGGCCTCCAGCTTTTCGACCGCCTCTTCGATTGCAGTGGAATCGACTTTTCGGCGGCGGAGTTCCGCCACGATCGAGCCACGCCCGAGCCCTTTGCGGTCCGTGAGCGTTCGCACGAGCGTCTCGGCAAGAGCGAGGTCATCGAGCAGCCCGACACGCAACAGCCGGTCGCACTCAAGTTCGACCTCGCCGTCCTCGAAATCACGGCTCAGCAAGTAGGCAATCATTTCCTGTGCAGACATGCTGCGTCTCGCCAGCGCGTGCATGCTGATGTCGCTGATCGACGTGAACCCACCACGGCGCTCGGATGGCGAATCGTCGCTGCCGTCCGACAGCGTGCCGTCCGACAGCGTGCCGTCCGACAGCGTGCCGTCCGACAGCGTGCCGTCCGACAGCGTGCCGTCCGACAGCGTGCCCTCCGACAGCGTGCCCTCCGACAGCGTGCCCTCCGACAGCGTGCCCTCCGACAGCGTGCCCTCCGACAGAACTCGCTCAGGCAGAGCCCGCTCAGGCAGAGCCCGCTCAGGCAGAGCCCGCTCAGGCAGAGCTCCAGCGTCGGTAGACGCTGGGGTCGCGCCGAACAGGTAGGTCACTGGAGCGAGCTGCTCACCGTCCGAGGCTGACACCGCTATTCGCCGACTGCCTGCAGTTGGAGCTCGGGCTCCAACTCGGGCTGAGGCACCAGCTGCAACTCTGCGTCCACGGTCGAACCGACTGCGAGCACGGGTGCCGCAGACTTCGCCGCCGCCTTGGCTTGCTTCGCCTCGAGAGCGAGCTCTGCGTCGGCTGCCGACTTGAGCTCACGAACCTGAGCGGCTTTGGCCTCAGCACCAACTCCGAGCTTGAACATGATCTTCTGTTCGATCTCGTCGGCGATCTTGGGGTTCTGTAGCAAGAAGTTGCGCGAATTCTCTTTGCCTTGGCCGAGCTGGTCACCGTCGTAGGTGTACCACGCGCCAGACTTTCGCACGATTTCGTGTTCTACCCCAAAGTCGATGAGGCTTCCCTCGCGCGAAATCCCGACACCGAACAGGATGTCGAACTCTGCCTGCTTGAACGGCGGAGCCATCTTGTTCTTGACGACCTTGACGCGCGTACGGTTGCCGACAGCATCGGTGCCGTCTTTCAGAGTCTCGATGCGGCGAATGTCAAGACGAACTGAAGCGTAGAACTTGAGCGCCTTCCCGCCGGCCGTGGTCTCGGGGCTGCCGAAGAACACGCCGATCTTTTCGCGAAGCTGGTTGATGAAGATCATTGTCGTGTTGGTCTGGCTGAGACCACCCGTGAGCTTGCGGAGTGCCTGCGACATGAGCCGGGCCTGGAGACCGACGTGCGTGTCACCCATCTCACCCTCGATCTCGGCGCGAGGTACCAGAGCGGCTACGGAGTCGATGACGATCAGATCAATCGAGCCTGAGCGTACGAGCATGTCTGCGATCTCAAGCGCCTGCTCCCCAGTATCTGGCTGCGAGACGAGGAGCGAATCGATGTCGACCCCGAGCTTGGCCGCGTACTCCGGATCGAGTGCGTGCTCTGCATCGATGAACGCGGCGATGCCGCCTGCGCGCTGAGCGTTCGCGATTGCGTGCAGGGTCAGCGTCGTCTTACCGGATGACTCTGGGCCGTAGATCTCAACGATGCGGCCACGCGGCAAACCTCCGATGCCGAGCGCGACATCCAGAGCGATTGAACCGGTGGGGATCACCTCGACCGGAGCACGCTCGTCGCTACCGAGGCGCATGACTGAGCCTTTGCCGAACTGGCGGTCGATCTGGGCGAGAGCGGTCTCGAGTGACTTCTCGCGGTCTGCTGCTGATGGCATGTGCTTGACTCCATTTGTCGTAGGTGGCTGCCCATAGGCTGTCGATCTTCTGTTGGTCGATGCTGCAAGACCCCCAGCCTCCCGACAAAGGCTGGCGTTCATAAAGCTGGCGTTCATAAAGCTGGCGTTCATAAGGCTGGCGTTCATAAAGCTGGCGTTCATCTCGAACGATGTGATTGCCACGCTACGCCCGCCGACCGACATTGCTGCGGATCGCCGTGCCCGTTGTGTCAATACCCGTCTTCGAGAGGACGTTAGGGAGAAGCTAGCACCAATCGAATAGATGTTCGATACGAATTGCGGCGTGTCTTAACCGTCGTTGGTCTTGCGCGGCTCGCGCTGACCGACTCCGTACCACCGCTCATCTGGCACGTCGGTCGCGCGACACAGCGCGAGCCAAATTTCGCGGGCATCGCGTCCGTCAAGGATCGCCTGAGCCGCGGTACGCCCGCCAAGCTCAGCGAGCGCGAGGTCTTGCGTCAGCACTCGGCCGTATGCCTCACCGAACTCATCCGATACAGCGAGCCGGAACTCACTCAGGCGCATATCGTCATGATCCTCGTAGGTGCTGCGCGCGAGTGAGCTAGCGTGAAACGAGCCCGGAATCGAACTCTGCGACCATGTCATCCGGAAGCGTGTCTGGCACGGGGCTCAGCCCCTCGATGATGGCGAGACGATCGCCGACCTCGCGCATGATGACGGAGATCGGGATGTCTAGCGCATCAGCGACCGAAGCCAGAATTTCAGAGCTTGCCTCTTTCTGGCCCCGCTCAACCTCGCTGAGATATCCCAGTGCGACGCTCGCCTTGCTCGCGACCTGACGGAGCGTGCGCCCCTTCTGCAGACGGAAGTCGCGCAGAACGTCACCAATTTCCTGACGTATCAGAACCATTTGACTCTCCCTCTCTCGCAGTCGTCTTGTTGAAGAACTCTAACCAGTCGTAACTGTGGAGCACTTGTGAACTCGCCAGTTGTAACGAGATAGAAACGAGGGGTATTCCCTCAATTCACGAAATCAGTCGAGCGAGTTCATGAAGTGATTCGGCGACGACAGCCTGGCGGATGTCTTCGCGGCCTCCAACAAGATTCAAGCGGGTTGCGTGCACCGCTGTTCCAACCGCAAAGCCAACGAAGACAGTGCCGACCGATTGCCCATCCTGCGGGTCTGGGCCAGCAACACCGGTTGTTGCGATGCCGATGTCTGCTGAACGCCCACCGACCGCCAATGCGAGGCGCACGCCGGTCGCCATTGCACAGGCGACATCCGGATGCACCGCGCCGACCCGATCGAGCAGCTCGCTGTCCACACCAAGGAGCGTGTGCTTGAGCTGGATGTTGTACGCGACGACTCCGCCGAGCACCGCTGCAGAAGCACCGGGGGTGCGGATGAGCTCAGCCACCAAGAGTCCCCCGGTCAAGGATTCCGCGACTGCGATCGTTCGCCCGCTCTGGATCAGAGCAGCGATGATGCCCGCACTTATGCCCGCGCCGAGGCCTGCGCCCAGGCCTGCACCCAGGCCTGCGTTCGACTCAGGCGTCGAGATGGTCCCGACCTCGAGTCTCGCTGCGATTCTGGCGCCACGCCTGCCACAGATAATCGAAGCCGGTCACAACCGTGAGCACGAGGGCGACTGCCATTACTGTCCAGTTCAGCCAGAGAATCCACTCACCGACGACGGTATACAGCGGAACGAGGAACAGTGAGATCGCGACGGATTGCGCGACGGTCTTGAGTTTGCCCCCGCGCGACGCCGGGATCACGCGCGAGCGTAATACCGCAAAGCGGAACGCGGTGATGCCAAGCTCACGCACAAGAATGACAATTGTCACCCACCACCAGAGTTCGCCGAGGACCGACAGCATGACAAGAGCCGCCCCAATGAGTACCTTGTCGGCGATCGGGTCAAGGATGATGCCGACATTTGTGATCAGGTTGCGGCTGCGTGCGAGGGAGCCGTCTACACCGTCCGTTGCGATCGCGAGAATGAAGAGGCCGGCCGCCACCCAGCGAAGCACACCGTTCTCGCCGTTGTCAGCCACCAACAGCCACACGAATACCGGGGCCAGCAAAATGCGAACGACAGTGATGATGTTGGCCACGTTGCCGCTACTTGCTTTGGTGTCGCCACGGCTCGTGACGCGGCCCTTCATGGACTCTTTGACAACGTTCGCCCGCTGCGAGTAACTGGATCGCTTGACCGACTGCGCCTCGCCGCCCGACTGCGCCTCGCTATCTGACTCAGAGGTCACGCCGTCACTCCCGATCAGTCAGGCCCCAGGCATCCTCATCTGAAGTGCCATCAACGACATCGTATCCGCTGAGGTCATCGCCGCCGCCGCGCAAACGTTCGAGTACAGCGGGCAGCTGCTCGGCGCTCACGAGCACGTCGCGCGCCTTGGAGCCCTCCGACGGACCGACGATCTCGCGCGACTCGAGCAGATCCATGAGTCGACCGGCTTTGGCGAAACCCACCCGCAGCTTCCGCTGCAACATCGAGGTGGAACCGAACTGGGTGCTTATGACGAGTTCGGCGGCTGCAAGCAGCACCTCAAGGTCGTCGCCAATGTCGGCGTCGATCTCTTTGCGCTGGGCGATCACCGTGACATCCTCGCGATACTCGGGCCGCGCCTGCGCAATGACGTGCTGAACGACCAAATGCACCTCGCTCTCGGTCACCCAAGCACCCTGAACACGAATCGCTTTGGATGTCCCCATCGGCAAAAAGAGCGCGTCGCCTTGCCCGATGAGTTTGTCTGCACCTGGCTGGTCGAGGATGACGCGGCTGTCGGTCATGCTCGACACGGCGAATGCGAGCCTCGACGGCACGTTGGCCTTGATGAGACCGGTGACCACATCGACCGATGGCCGCTGCGTCGCGAGCACAAGATGAATCCCGGATGCTCGTGCAAGCTGGGTGATGCGCACAATCGAGTCCTCGACATCGCGCGGCGCGACCATCATGAGGTCAGCGAGCTCGTCGACGACGACAAGCAGATACGGGTACGGGCTGAGCTTGCGCTCGCTGCCGACCGGCAGCACGATCTCACCAGCAACGACAGCGCGGTTGAAGTCGTCAATGTGGCGGAAGCCGAACGACGCGAGGTCGTCGTAGCGCATGTCCATCTCTTTGACGACCCACGCGAGCGCCTCGGCGGCCTTCTTCGGGTTCGTGATAATCGGCGTGATGAGGTGCGGCACGCCTGCATAAATCGAGAGTTCGACTCGCTTGGGGTCGATGAGCACCATGCGCACTTCGGCGGGCTTGGCGCGCATCAAGATCGACGTGATCATCGAGTTCACGAAGCTCGACTTTCCGGAACCGGTCGACCCGGCAACGAGCAAGTGGGGCATTTTCGCGAGGTTCGCAACGACGAACCCGCCCTCGACATCCTTGCCAAGCCCAATCGTCATCGGATGCTCGGAGCGGCTCGACGCGCTCGAACGCAAGACATCGCCAAGCGTCACGATCTCGCGATCCTTGTTCGGAATCTCGACCCCGATCGCGCTCTTGCCCGGGATCGGAGAGAGAATGTTGACTTCGTTGCTTGCCACGGCGTAGCTGATGTTCCGAGCGAGAGCGGTAACGCGCTCGACCTTAATGCCGGGGCCGAGTTCGAGCTCGTAGCGCGTGACGGATGGCCCTCGGCTGAAGCCGGTGACGGTGGCATCCACTTGGAACTGCTTCAGCACCTCTGTTATGGCGGCGATCACCTCGTCGGTCGCGGCGCTGTGTGTCTTGGGCGGCGTACCGTGCGTCAACAGCGTCGCCGCAGGAAGGCGGTATGTGGCACTCGAGGACGTGGCTGACCGTTTCGGCGCATCGAACTCGCCGGCCGTGCCGCGCTCACTTGCCGTCACGAGGAACCCTGGCAGGACGCCAGCCCCATCATCACGAAGCCCGGTTGCTCCGGTCTCGACTTCGCCGGTGAAGCGTTTGACGGCGTCTTCGGCGCGCAACAGGTCTTCGAGCAACTCGATTCCGAAGGCGCCCGCGGTATCGGTGCTGGTTGACGAACCAGCGGCAATCACTTCAGTCAGCTCAATCGGTCCGGTCGGCACGTCACGCGAGACGACCGGGCTGTCGAATGCTGAATCGCCGGACTGCGCAACTTTATTGCGTCGCCACCATGGTATCGAGGCTGGGTCCTCGTCCAAACCGAGATCACTCAACGAGCCGAACTCAAGCGAGTCGTTGGCGGCAGCGCGACTTGCCGCGCGCTCCTCGTCAGAAGGCAGTTGAGCCCCGAAGAGGTAGGCGTAGAGCTCACGCAAGCGCGAGCCGAGCCGGTTCGGCGGAGTCTTGGTGATGATGAAGAGGGATAGCACCGATAAGAGGATGATCACGGGCGTAGCCAAGGCAGTCGTGCCAACGTAGATCAGCGGTCCAGCGAGGACCCAACCGACGATGCCCCCGGCAAGCGCTAGCGCCTCCACTCCCTCGGTCGGAGACGGTTCACCACCGAAAATGTGGCACAAGCCACTAATCGTGGCAATCAGGAGGGTGACGCCGATGCCGATACGAGTGTTGTCATGCACGCTCGACGGATGCCGGAACAGCCAGATCGCGAACAGCAGCATGATGACCGGGAGGGCGAACGCGACGCGACCGAATAGTCCGCCAAACGTATAAGCGTCGAGTGCGATCGCCACCGGATCCGCCGGGTTGAACCACTCGACCACGGCACCAATCACCGCGAGGATGAAGATTAGGAACGGAACTCCGTCGCGCCGCTGGTCCTGCTCAAGACTCTCTTTGCCAAGCACCCGAAAGGCACCGCCGGTCGCGTGGGCCAGGCCCATCCAGGCTTTGGTGAACAACCCCGGCTCCTCGATGACCACCTGCTTGGCACGCGGCATCCGCTTCGTTGGCTGATTGCCGCGACCACGAGCGGTGGACGTGCGTGCGCGCGACGTAGACCTCGTGCTCGTTGCCATGCGCTCAAAGTTACCTGCGGTGCCCGCCACCGCTCAGGAGCGACACAGGAGCAACACACGAGAAACATACAAGCAAAGAGCTTCTCGAAGGTAGATTCGATGCGCCGTTCTCTACATGCAGACGGCACTTGGCGGGTGATTGCTCGGGCGACCAAGGGCCAAGTCAGACGTAAGCAACCCGATGAGCACGATTTTCTCGTTATCGATGGAATCCGAAGAACCCGCTACCGGAACATCAAAGAACAGATTCGCTGGTGAACCGTAGACAGCGTAACGATCTCTGAGGGCTGACGTGCTCACGACGGCGATTCCCGGGTAGGCGGCGATGAGTTCGGCGCGCGAGGATCCGACTTGGATGCCCTCGACCGTGCGGGGTCCCGAGGCATAGACGTGCACGAAATCAAACACGTCACCCGGAAGGGATCCCGATTCGAAGGCAGGCCGCAGACGACCATCCCCCCCGATCAGAGCGCCTTGTTCGGGAAAGTTCGCCTGCCAGAGGGTGATCGGTACGCCATCCCCGCAGTCTTCTGCCCTTGACGCGAAGATGGAGAGTGTCGGATCCAGGGATGTCAGGACCGTGCCGACAGAAACCGGCCCGAGCCCTCCGTGGCTGATGATCAATTCGGCAAGCTCGGGCTTCGCGGCGACCGTCGGTAGGGGATCCGGGGTCGGGATCGGGGAACTCGGAGCAGGCGAGCTCGACGCCGCGGAACTCGGGCTCGGCGTCGGATCCACTGCTGTGCCACCAGAGCCAGGTGCGCAACCGGCCAGCAATACCACCACCACAACTGCCGCCACGTAAGCCCTCATGCGGAAAGTAAACCACGACGATTCGCTCAAAGCTACGCCTCGATCGAATCGGCGCCCTCTGGGAGCCCAATGACTATGGCTGGTCGAACGTTACCGCCGAGGCCCCGCTCATACGTTGCCCTCACAGGAGCTGGGAGGGTGATAACCTCGCGTCACTGAGTTCGCTGTAAAAATGCGGATGCTCGCTACCTCATCGGTGTCCACAAAACCGATTCCCTCGGGCCCTTTAACATCAAAGGCCAAGTTCGCCGGCGCACCGAACAGAGCGTAGGTGTCATTGCCGTATCCAGCGCTCACCACGGCAATGCCTGGGTACGCAGCGATGAGTTCGGCCCGCGAGGATCCGACTTGGATGCCCTTGTCGGTGCGGGGTCCTGGCGAAAAGATCGCCACGTAATCGAAACCACCGTCCTGAACTCCAGCATCAAAGTCTGGCACGAGGTTGCCCTCGGAAAGCCTTGAGAGGGGGTAGTGCGACTTCCACACCGTTTCGATCACTCCATCGCCGAAGTCACACGCCGATGACACAAAGAT
>Ga0163151_10006372_pt1 | contig 14405 bp, 10 predicted proteins | sample OliLakLV19MP5IB2_FD_145596 | JGI IMG/M metagenome (GOLD analysis project Ga0163151, IMG submission 145596) | Freshwater microbial mat bacterial communities from Lake Vanda, McMurdo Dry Valleys, Antarctica - Oligotrophic Lake LV.19.MP5.IB-2 | ecosystem: Environmental > Aquatic > Freshwater >...
CTTCGTCAACGGCGCTTCCATTCCCAAACGACCGCAACCCGTGGTTTGGATCAACCGGCCCAAGAATTCGGCCTCCACAATTGCCCCAGGATCGTCGCAGCCGAGCCTGCCCATACCGCAGGCTACCGAAAGTTCGCGGCTAACTGGCCAAACCGGGTCCGCTCTCTTCCAATTGCTCCCTAAACTCCAACCCTCGGTGTCTCACCCGTGTTGACACGTTCCGTCACCCTGCATCGGCGAACAGAGTCCATCGCCGCAACTCGCTGGGCAATCTCGTGCACAACGATTCGGGTTCTCCCCCGAATCGCAAATGCCGTCACCGCAGCAGATCTGAAGGTTCGGGGGAAGGTCCGTGAAAGTCGCAGGTCGGCGCTGTGCAGTCGGATGAGCAGTTCAGAGCGTTTTCCAGCGCATCACATACGCCGTTGTTGTTGCAGGCTTCCCCGCCGTCTCCAGAAACGGTCACGAACACAGGGTCGGAGAACTGGGTGGTGAAGCACTGAAGGTCACCCTCTCATCACCACGGGATATGTGCCAGGTTCGTACCACACCGCAGGGGGCTCGGGCCAGAACGCTAGTCAGAGTCGAGTAGGATTTCGAGTCATGTCGACCCGATACCTCCTCGCGCTCCTCGTTGTCGCGATCTCTGTTCCAGCGTTCGGCCAGCCTTCAACAATTATCGTCCTCAGTTCCAACGCAACCAAGGCTCTGGTCGAAGAGCTCGGCCCGCAGTTCGAGAAAGCCGCCAAACAGAAAGTCGTCCTGAAGTTCGGCAGCTCGGCGGACCTCAAGGTCCGCATCGAGAAGGGCGAGGCCTTCGACGTCGCGATTCTCACTACCACGCTCGCCGGCGAACTCATCACGATCGGCAGGCTGTCGGCGGCGACACGGACGGATGTGGCGAGAACAGGCACCGGCATGGCGGTGCATGCGCAGGCGACCAAACCCGATATCAGCACGACCGACGCGCTCAAGGGCGCGCTGATCAACGCGAGGTCGATCGCCTACGTCGGCCAGGGCGCCGCTGCCCCGATCATGCGAGGCATCTTCGATCGACTCGGCATCCGGGCGGCGATCGACGCGAAGACCAGGCTGGTGCCCAACGCCGCTGCCGCAGTCGCCGCGGGCGAGGCCGAGCTCGGGTTCACACAAATCAGCGAGATCCTCAACGTGCCGGGTTCGGTACTCGCAGGACCGCTCCCCGCCGAGTTGCAGGTCTACACGACGTTCCAGGCGGCGGTGAGTACCGCGTCAACGTCGCCAACGGCAGCGGCATTCATCAAGTTTCTGACCGCACCAGCGGCGGCCGGGGTGATCAAGACTAAAGGCATGGATTTGCCGAACCCTGACCGCTTGCCTCCGATGGTCGACGCACAGCTGACGCCGGCACAAAGACAAGCGGTGGCCGACTTCAAGACCGCGCGCGGGGTCGAGATCAGCGGGCCGTTCTATCCCCTGCTGCGCAGCCCCGAGCTGATGACGCGGACCCGCGCGATGGGCGATTACCTGCGCTACAAGAGCGCGCTGCCGCCGCGGCTGAGCGAGTTCGTGATCTTGATCACGGCGCGCGAATAGACGCAGCAGTACGAATGGAAACGCGCACTACCAGATCGCGCTAAAGGCCGGCGTGAGTGCAGCGGTCGCAAACGCGATCGGCGAAGGGCGCCGGCCCGCTGCGATGTCGGACGAGGAGGCGATCCTCTACGACTTCTGCCAGGAGCTCCACAAGAACAAGGGAATCAGCGACGCGACCTATGCGCGAGCGATGGCCACGTTCGGCGAGCAGGCCGTCGTCGACACCGTCGGCATCAGCGGTTACTACACGATGCTGGCAATGGTCCTCAACACCGCGCGCACGCCAGCTGGACAGTTGAGCCTCCGCCACCTTCAGGGACGAAGCCGCCGCATCCACTCGGGCGCCGCGCTGCCCGCCGATCTCGATCTGGGCGTGCACGCTGTAGTCGAGGCTCTGGCCTGCGGGGCTTGTCCGCGGGCCGGCGCCACGCGATAAAGGCGAGCGTCGAGTGAGCAAGATCGTTGCAGTAGGCACGGCGATCGGGCTCAGGCAGCGACGCCGCGTCCGTCCGGCCTGTCCGTGGCCTCATCGTCACTCCGGGACTCGCCTATGCTCCGACCGGTAACGTGCAGATGAGCCTCGACATCGTCCTTCTCTTCGGGCCGGAAACCGCCGAATACAAACTTGCTCCAACCCGGCGCGCCTTCCAGGCCCGGCAGAGCAGTTCGCTTGTCCCGTGCCGGAACCGGAGGAGCCGCACGCCGTCCGAGTTCATGATGGCGAAGCAGGCGGCTCAGAAGATCAGCTTCGCCTGGACCTGGATCACCCGGCCCCCGCCGCTCTTCGTCCGGACAAGGCCAAAGTCCGTGCTCGCAAGACTCAGGTTCGGATTGCTCCAGATCGGGTGATTGAAGACGTTGTTGGCGTCCGCGCGCAGTTGGAACCGGAAGCGCTCGTTCAGGCGGAAGTTCTTCATCAGCACCGCGTCGGCGAAGAAGCGGCTCGGCCCCCTCACCGCGTTTCGGGGCAGCGTGCCGAAGGGGTAGGGATTCGACGCGCTCGGAACCGGAGGGTCGGTGAGGCCGGCACGGGTCACCCACGAAAGCGTTCCGTTGGGGTTCTGGGTTCTTACGTACTCGAGGTCTCCGGTCCCGTCCGGCCGATCGGGGGTGAAGCCGTCGAAGTTGTTCTCGCGACCCAGGATGATGTTGAGGCGCTCCCCATCGTTCCAGGTGAAATTGCCGCCGACCTGCCAGCCTCCGGCGATCGCGTTGAGCGTCTTTCCGCTCAGAGTCGGAAGTTCGTAAACGAATGCGCCGCGCACGACTTGGCGCGGCGTCACCGGGGCGTACTCCGTCTCGATGCTGCGCGGATTGTCGGTCCAGCTCGCCGTGGCGTTGCTGATGCCGACTTCGATTCCTTCATCGTCGCCGGTGGTCAGCGTGCGCTGGAGGGTGTAGGTCAGCCGCGCGTACGCTTTGGCGCGTTTCAGAGTCGCGGAGAACTGGGCCGCGTCGTAGGCTTCCTTCGCGTCGCTGGTGATGAGGTTGATGCCCCTCCAAACCGGGTTGGGCCTTCGGGCATTCAGGTTGCCGTCGTTCGCCCCGGGGGCCCATAGCGCCAGATTGTCGTCGCGCGTGGTCAGCCCGTGACGCGCCCGGTTGCCGACGTAACCCCCTTCGAGGGCCAGGCCCTTCGCCGCTTCCCACGCCGCCGAGATGTTGTATTGGAACTGATAGGGCGTCTCCAGATCGGGACTGAAACCGGTGATGTTGCTGGGGGGGAAGGTGCGCCGGGAGGGATCTCCGCTGAAGCTCGGAGCCACGCACCCGGCGAACTGGCAGGCCGTGTCGCCCGAGTTGTTGCGCGAGGTTCCCCAGGGATCTGAAAGGAATGCGTGGTTCCCTGTGAACGTGGGGGCAGCCACGATTGTCGTCAGCTCCTCGGTAATGGAGAGAGGCGGAAGCGCGTAGTAGATCCCCGCGCCCGCGCGCAGCGCCAGCTTGCCGTTTCCAAAGACGTCATAGGCGATACCCAGCCTCGGGGCGACGTTGTTTCGGTCCGGCGTGCTGAGTCCTGAGGGAATGCCCTGATCCCCATTGAAAGCGAGCCCGAGGGGCGCGTTCGGGAACTGAATGGAACGGTGTCCGTCGACGTAGCCGGCAAGGATGGCGGTCGATGTGGGAGTCCCGTACAACTCATATCGAAGGCCCGGGCTCAGGGTCAGGCGATCCGTGATCCTCCACTCGTCCTGGGCGAACACGAAGAAGGAGCGCTGGCTGATGTCGTTGTCGGAAACGCCGGTGGCGACCACGCGGCTGAGGCGGCCGAGGAGAAAGTCGGCCCAGGAGTAGGCGAACTGATTGTCCCCCGAGGGTGTGCTGAGGGTCGGCCACGGTCCGTTCACGGGACCGGCGGTGTTCGAATAGGCCCCGGTGAAGAAGAGCTGACCGTTGTCGTAGTTCAGAAGGCGCGAGAAGTTCTGGTACTGGCCTTCGACGCCTACCTTGACGTTGTGGCGGTCGTGACGCCAGGTCAGGGTGCTGAGGGCCCGGTAGTTCTGCTGGAGGGTGTCGGAGTACTGCCCGCCACGCGCGGTGGGGCCGCCGCTGAAGAAGATCGAGGGCATGGTCTTCTCGGCGCCGGTTCGAACCTCCGGCCACGGCACGCCCAGGCTCCCGAGGTTCTTGTCCTTTTCGGTGCGCTCGCGTCCGGAATCCAGCCGGCCCATGGCCAGGCGCGACTCGATGATCACGTTTGACCCCTTGATCCAGGTGTGCCGGAGCGAGGCGGTGTGCTGGCGCGCATCCACAAGGCTCGTGCCCCCGTAGCCCGGAACGCCGTTTTCCAGACCGCCGACGTTATCCGGCCGATCCTGCTGGCCCTTGGTGGTCATGTACGACAGGGCGATCTGGTGGCGCTCATTGAGGCGATGGTCGACCTTGGCCAGCGCTTCGTTGTTGTGGACATTGCGCTCGAAGGCCCAGATGTACCGGAGGGTGTTGTTGTAGGCGTCGATCGTCGGGTAGGCGGTCTTCAGTTGCGCAGCCACCGGGTTCAGGAGGTACGAGGGGATCCGATTTCCGATGGGCTGACCGGTGCGGGGATCGATGGCCCTGATCGAGAAACCCGGTATCGCGCTGAAGTCGCCGTTCATCATGGCGGGCGTCGGCATCCGGGCGTTGTCGAGGGTGACCGCCTGGTTGTCCTGATACCGCTGGTACGACGCGAAGAAGAACGTGCGGTTCTTCCGGATCGGTCCGCCGATCGTGGCGCCCATCCACTTCTGCGTGTCATCGGGCCGGGGAAGTCCGGCCCGGCTGGCCGCCCAGGTGCTGGCGTTCAAGGACCCGTTGTGGGTGGCATAGAAGGCCGTGCCGTGGAGCGTGTTGGTGCCGGACTTCGTCACCGCATTCACGCTGATTCCGGGTTCCTTTCCGAACTCGGCCGAGGCCGAGGAGGAGATGACCTGGATCTCTTGGACCGTGTCCGGGTTCGGCATCTGCAGCGCCTGATTCCGGCGCGATCCCATGTTCTCGGAGCCGTCGAGGTAGAAGGTGCTCTGACTGCGCCTCGTGCCATTGCCCAGGCTGTAGTTTCCCGAGAGGTCGACGACCTGGGAGCCGCCTGAGGTTGTTCCCTGGACCGAACGCGCTCCGGGAGCCAGTTCGACGAGGGCGGTGATATCCCGGTTGATGTTGGGGAGCTCGACGATGGCGCGCGCATCGATGTTGGTGGAGACCTGGGTTCGGACCACGTCGACGGCGGGCGGAGCGTCCCTCACCTCGACCACCTCGTTCAGATCGCCCACGGCCAGGGTGAGATCGGCCTTGACGCTCCTGTTCAACGCGACGTCAACCCTCAGGGACGAGCCGCGAAACCCCTGCAGCGCCGCCTTCAGAAGGTAGGCGCCCGGCTTCACCGCGTTGAAGGCGTAGATTCCGTCCGCCCGCGAGACCTGGGTCAAGGCGATGCCCGTCGCGGCATTGAGCAATTCAATGGTGACTCCCGGAAGGACGCCGCCCGAGGAATCGACGATCTTTCCTTCGACCGCGCCCGTCAGTTGCTGGGCCTGAGCGCCCTGCGGAAACACCATCGCCGCGATGACGACCGCCGCCAGCAACGTGCGTCGAGTGATCCGTGGTTTCATGTGATTGCTCCTGCGTGCCTGGGTTTGAGATGGAAGCGATCCGGCTACGGCCGGCGAAGTGGAGGGCTTTGAAGGGCTCCGCGGTCCGCGATTTCCGGGACCGGAACCCCGAGCAGATCCCGTTCGGGTCTCGGGCGGATCGGGATGCCGGAAGCGGCGCAGGGCGATCCGGGAAGGAGCCGGTAGCCTGCGGTCGAGGCGATTCCCGAAGCCACCGACCCGGGATCGGCGAATTTCGGGGCGCCCGTTTCCTTCCTCGGGTCCTCGGGTTCGCTCAGAGGATGTGAACCAGCGAAGCAGTTGGCCTCGAATGACACGTTCGTCGCCTGGCCCTTGACGTACGTGCCCGCGCCCTCGTTCACGAAGATGTTGTTGACGATGCGTACGCGGTCCGCGTAGCCCAAGGACTTCCCGAAGACGTCGAATTCCACGATGCGCGGGGCGAGGCCCTTCGAAACGAACACGGTGTTGTTGTGGATCAGGGTGTTGGTGGCGGGGCCGTCGAAGGCGATCACCCGATCGGTCTCGTCGCGGCTTACGTTGTAGCGAATGATCGTTCCGTCGTTGTAGCCGCGGGGAGGGCTGGCGCAGATGTTCGCGAGGCCGCCTCCGTTCTCATGGGAATAGTTGTACTGGATGATCGTGCCCTCGCTGTTGAAGTCGCTGTCGTAGGCGGCCCCCTCGAGACCGTCGTAACGGGTGTGGTGAACCTCATTCCCCTGGATGAGCGCGTTCTTCGAGCCGAAGACGTAGATGGCGTTGCCGTGGAGGCGGGAAGCGGCCCGGGCGACCAGGTTGCCCTCGATGAGTGGCGCTTCGCTCGCGCGGACCACGATGGCGTTCTTGCCGATGTCGTCGAGGCGATTGCCCCGCACCACCACGTTCGTGAATCTCAGTTCGGCCCACCTCGGATGACGCGGGTGGGGCCCTGGCTCCGACCAAAGGTAGATCCCGACGTTGTCCACGCGTTCGACGCGGCAGCGTTCGATCCGGAGGTCGTCGAAGCGGCCGGCCTGCTCCACGCCCCTGGCCTCGATGCCGATGCCTCCGGTCCGCTTGGAGACCATGTCCGCGCCGAGTTGCCCGGCGACGTCCGTCACCTCGAGATCGCGCAGGTGAATATGGGACAGCACGCCCGCTCTCTCCGATACGACAAGGACTCCGCGCCGCAGGCCGGGGGTCCCGGCCGAGTTCGTGATCTTCAGGTTCGCAATCTCCCAGTACTGCTGGTCCTTGAGGAGGACGGCCGCCATGGCGCCGTTTCCGTCGATCCTCGGAAGCGCTCCGGTTCCGTACCGATCGATCAGGATCGGCCGGCCAGGCTCTCCGCTCCCCTGGGGTGAGAGGGTTCCGGTAAACACGCACCCTGAGCGCAGGAGGAGCCGGTCGCCGGGAGCGAAGGTGGCGCGGTTCGCCCGGTCCAGCGTCTTCCACGCTTCGCCAGGAAGCGCGCCGCTCCCTTCATCCCCCTTCGCCGCGCAGTCCAGGTGGAAGTCCCCGGCCTCGACGCGAGGAGAAGGGACGACCCCCACGGCCATGGACCAGAGGGCCAGGGCTTTGAGAGCACGCGCGCGGCGGGAGGCAGTCATGGGGGAGACGGTGGCTTGACCGTGTCGCGAACCATCCCACCAGAATGGAAACATGTCAATAGCTGGACTGACCTATTACGAGATAGGCTATTCGAAATACGTGACAATGGCGGTGCTCGTCAATATTCTGAAATTGTCGTGCGAAACAAGTTGCGTCATTAGGTCTGACCTATTCATTTCCGAGGAGCGAGGCGTGAAGATCAACGGAGCCCCCTGGGCCGCTATTCGCGAGGACGGGATGTGTCCGTAGGCACCGCCGGCGTCGTGACCGGTCGCGGGCTGGAGACGGGGTTCCTCTCGGCCACGGAAGTCCAGGCGATCGCGCGAGAGGGCCTCGCGCAACTGCCGCTCGACGGCAAGCGGGTGCTGGTGCTCATCCCCGACGCCACGCGCACGATGCCGATGCCGCTGTTGTTCGACGCGTTGGAGCAGGCCGTGGCTCCGCGCGCGAGGGCGCTCGATTTCCTCGTCGCCCTCGGCACCCACCCTCCGATGAGCGACACCCAACTCTCGAAGCTCGTCGGCCGCACCGTCACCGATGGCCGGACCGGCGACCGGCGGATCTTCAACCACCGCTGGGACGACCCCGCGACCTTCGTGACGCTCGGGACGATTCCCGCCCGCGAGATCGAGCAACTGACGGGCGGCCGCATGAACCGCGACGTGGCCGTCACCCTCAACCGGCTGCCCCTCGACTACGACCACCTGCTGGTATGCGGGCCGGTCTTCCCCCACGAGGTGGCGGGCTTCTCCGGCGGAACCAAGTATCTGTTCCCGGGCATCGCCGGGCCGGAGATCATCCACTTCACCCATTGGCTGGGCGCGCTGATCACGAACTACGAGGTGATCGGTTCCAAGGCGACGCCGGTGCGCGCGGTGATCGACCGCGCCGCCCGCCTCCTTGATCGGCCGATGTCCCTCGTCGCTCCGGTCGTGCTCCACGAAGGCGTCGCGGGGATCTTTTGCGGCCCCATCGCCCTTGCCTGGTCCGAGGCCGCCGACCTGTCGGCGCGGCGGCACATCGTCTGGCTGGACCGGCCCGTCAAGCGTGTGCTCTCGATCATGCCCGCGATGTACGAAGACCTCTGGGTCGCCGGCAAGGGCATGTACAAGATGGAGCCGGCGGTCCAAGACGGGGGCGAGGTGGTGATCTATGCCCCGCACGTGCGCGAGGTGAGCCACACCCACGGACGCCTGATCGAGGCTCTCGGCTATCACTGCAAGGACTACTTCCTGAAGCAATGGGAACGCTTCAAGCATGTCCCCGGCGGCATCCTCGCCCACTCCACCCACGTCAAGGGCCAGGGCCGATTCGATCCGGAGACAAACACCGAGACGACGCGCATCCGCGTCACCCTCGCGACCGGGATCGGGAGAGAGCTCTGCGAGAAGATCAACCTCGGTTACCTCGACCCGCAGGGGATAGACGTCGAAGCCTGGAGGCGCGAGCCCGACACGCTCGTGGTCCCGCGGGCCGGGGAACTGCTCTACCGCGTCAAGCCAAAGGCGTCAGGAAACAAATGAAATACGGACTCGACATCAAGCCCGCAGGCGCCCTGGACTTCGTCTCCCTGGGCGCTCTCGTCCACCGCTTCGACCCCGGAATCGTCCCGTTCCGCAAGGCGACGACCTGCCGGATCCACGTGAGCGGCGGCGAGTTCAACTGCGCCGCGAACCTGGCCGATTGCTTTGGCCTCAAGGCCGGCATCGTGTCCGCCATGGTCGACTACCCGGTCGGGGACCTGATCGCCGAGCGGGTCAGGGCGATGGGCGTCACCTCGTTCTACAAGCGCTTCGCCCACGATGGCGTGCGCGGACCGAACATGGCCGCGGTCTATTCCGACCAGGGCTTCGGCGTGCGCGCACCGGTGGTCTTCTACAACCGTGCGAACGAAGCGGCGGCGCTCTTGAAGCCGGGCGATTTCGACTGGAAGGCGATCTTCGCGGGGGGGGTCCGCTGGTTTCACAGCGGCGGCATCTTTGCAGCACTCTCGCCGACCACCGCCGACCTGATCGTCGAGGGCATGCGGGCGGCGAAAGCCGCGGGGGCCATTTGCTCCTTCGATCTCAATTTCCGCGAGAAGCTCTGGAAGGTCTCGGGCGGCGCCGAGCGCGCGGTCTCCCTGGTGGCCCGCATCGTCGAGAACGTGGATGTGCTCGTCGGCAATGAGGAGGACCTGCAAAAGGGGCTCGGCATTCCCGGCCCCGAGGTCGCCGCGAAGTCGAAGCTCGACCCGAGCCGCTTCCTGGGAATGATCGAGAAGGTCGTGAAGAAGCACCCGCAGGTGAAGATCGTGGCCACGACGCTGCGGGAGGTCCACTCCACGACCCGTCATTCCTGGAGCGCGGTCGCCTGGATTGACGGGAAGAACCACGTGGCCCCAACTGCGGAGCTGGATGTGCTCGACCGGGTGGGCGGCGGTGACGGCTTCTCGTCGGGACTCTTCTACGGTCTTCTTTCCGGCGCCGAACCCGAGGAAGCGTTGAAGCTCGGCTGGGCCCACGGGGCTTTGCTCACCACCTTCCCTGGCGACACCACGATGTCGACGGTAGAGCAGGTCCGGGCCTTTGCGCGGGGCGACTCGGCCCGCATCCAGCGCTGACCCACATTCGCGAATCAAAAACACTCCAAAGCCCCACGATGGAACCGATCGAATCTGTCGAAGCCCGACGCCGCGAGGGAACCGCGGCCCCGGTGAAGGCGCGCGTGATCGAGCGCATCAAAGACCTGGTTCAGCGGCGGCGCCTGCGCCCCGGCGACCGCCTGCCCACCGAGCGCGACCTGGCCAAAGAGTTCCTGGTCAGCCGGCCGACCGTTCGCTCCGCCTTGCAGGCCCTGGCCGCCATGGGCGTGGTTCGATCCCGCAAGGGCGCCGGGACTTTCATTCAAGGCGGTCCGCCGGCTCTCGGCGGCGAGCCGCTCAGTCTGCTCGCCGCCCTCCACGACTTCACCTCCGCAGAGATGTTCGAGGCGCGCGGTGCGCTCGAGGTGGCGGGGGCTGGGCTTTCCGCCCTGCGGGCCACTCCGTCGCAGCGAGAGCAGATGGCAACCGAACTGGCCGGAATGTTCAGCTCGCTCGACGACCCGGAGGCGTTCCTGGTCCATGACATCCGCTTCCACCGCGCGGTGGCGGCGGGCTCCAACAACGCGGTCATCGCCGCGCTGGTGGAGATGGTGTCGTCGCTCGTCTGGGAGCGGCGTCGCAAGACCATCGCGCGTGCGCGTGACCTGCGCGAGTCGGCGGAAATGCATCGCCGGATCTTCGATGCCGTCCGGGCGAACCAGGCCGCCCGAGCACGAACCGCCATGGCGGTCCACTTGAAGCTCGCGCTTGAAGGCTGGTCGGCGGAGGCGGTTCGGGCCTCGGCCCGCGAGAAGCTCAAGGTCGCGAAGGCGAAGGTGCGGCGTCTGGCCGTTCTTCCGAAATAGGCTGGACCCCCGAAATAGACCTGAAGAAGAGGAGAAGACAGATGATCCTGACGACGATTCTCATCAACCTGCTGGTTCCGGTTGCCGCGCCCCGGGCGGAGCCCGAGGTTCGGGTGATCGCCGATATCCCCTACCTCGTGACCGGCCGAAACGAGCGGCTCGACCTGTATCTGCCCGCACTCGACGCGCATGCCCGTCCGGTTCCGGCCGTGGTCATGATCCATGGCGGAGGATGGACCGGCGGGGACAAGGCGCAGGCCCGCGAACAAAGCCTCGGTCGCACCCTCGCCGGGGCCGGATACGTGATGGCGAGCATCAACTACCGTCTTGGACCGAAGTCGTTTCCCGAGAATCTGCTCGACGCGAAGAACGCCGTGCGCTTCCTGCGCTCCCACGCCGCCGAGTATCGGGTCGACCCCGAGCGCATCGCGGTCATGGGCGGCTCGGCCGGCGGCCATCTCGCCCTGATGGCCGCCTACACGGAGGGAGTGAAGGATCTCGAGCCCGAGCAGCCGTACCCGGGAGTTTCGAGCCGCGTCCGCGCGGTCATCGACCTCTACGGTCCAACGAATCTGCTGACCCGCCAGGAGGTCACCAGGGAAGGTGTTCCGAAGGGAACGTTGCGCGACGCCAACACTCCCGAGGTCCTCGGGGCTTCCCGGACGGAGAATCCGGCACTCTGGCGGCAGGCCTCTCCCGTATCGCACGTGAGGAAGGATGTCCCACCCACTTTGATCCTCCACGGCAAGGCCGACGACACGGTTGACTACGAGCAGTCGATCGAGCTGGCGCGCGCCCTCGAGAAGGCCGGCGCCATCAACGAGCTGGTCCTCCTTGACGGTGTGGGCCACACCTTCGATCTCATTACCTGGCAGCGAAAGCCTCTCCCTCGCGATCTCCGTCCCGTCGTGTTCGAGTTCCTTCGCAAGCATGTGGGGGAGGGCTATGCGCGCCGGTAACGCGCGGTCGGTCGTCGCGGTGGTCGCTCTCGCGGCTCTCACGCTGACATGGCTGCGGGACAAGGGCGTGGGCGCCCAGGAACCGCGAACCGCTCCCTCCACGGTCACCCCGCTGAAGGCCAGCCTCTATCGCGACGGATGGATCGATCTCAACAAGAACGGCCGGCTTGATCCCTACGAAACCCCGTCCCTTCCCGTGGAACGACGGATCGACGACCTGCTCGCGCAGATGACGCTGGAAGAGAAGACCGTCCAGCTTGCGACCCTCTACGGGTTCGCCCGGGTCCTGAAGGACCCTCTTCCGACCGCGGCCTGGAAGTCCGCGGTGTGGAAGCACGGGATCGCGAACATCGACGAACACTTAAACGGTGTACGCGATGTGCAGGATCCGAACATCGGTCCGCCATCGGTTCACGCGCGCGCCATGAACGAAGTGCAGCGTTTCTTCATCGAGGAAACGCGCCTGGGCATTCCCGCCGACTTCACCAACGAGGGGGTGCACGGGCTCTGTTATCGAAAGGCCACGAACTTCCCTTCGCCCGTCGCCATCGGGGCGACCTTCAACCGCGACCTGGTGTCCGAGATCGGCGCGGTGGTGGCACGAGAGGCGCGCGCGGTGGGTTACACCAACATCTACTCGCCCATCCTCGACCTCGCGCGGGATCCTCGCTGGGGCCGGGTGGTGGACGACTACAGCGAGGATCCCTTTCTCGTCGCCGAACTGGGGGTGCGCCAGGCCCGGGCCCTTCAGAAGGGGGGCGTCGGTTCGACCCTGAAGCACTTCGCGGTCTACAGCATTCCGAAGGGCGGCCGGGACGGCCTCGCGCGCACCGATCCCGGAGTGGCTCCCCGGGAAATGGAGACCCTTTTCCTGAGGCCGTTCGAAAGGGTGATCCGCGAGGCTTCGCCCCTCGGAGTAATGAGTTCGTACAACGACTACGACGGCGTGCCCGTGTCCGGCTCTCGCGAGATGCTCATTGACCGCCTGCGAAAGGGCATGGGATTCCTGGGCTATGTCGTCTCCGACAGCGACGCCGTGGCCTTCCTCTTCAGCAAGCACCGGGTGGCGGAATCGCCGAAGGACGCGATCCGCATGTTCATCGAGGAGGGCGGGAATGTGCGCACCGAGTTCAATCCGCCCGAAAACTTCGTTCTCCCCCTGCGCGAGCTCGTGCGCGAAGGCCGGCTCCCGATGGCCACCATTGACGCCCGCGTGCGCGACGTCCTGCGTGTGAAATTCATGCTGGGCATGTTCGATCGCCCCTACGTGGAGGACGCGGCGGCCGCGGACCGGATCGTCCATTCCGAGGCCCACCGCGCTGTGGCTCTGCGCGCGGCCCGCGAGTCGATCGTCCTCCTCAAGAACCAGGGTGGCCTGCTGCCCTTGTCGAAGCAGCTCAAGCGCATCCTCGTGACCGGACCTAACGCGATGTCGACGCGGCACTCCCTCGATCGCTACGGGCCGAACGGCAGCACCGTCATCACCGTGCTCGAGGGAATCCGCGCGGCGGTTTCGCCCGACACCCAGGTTGTGTACGCGAAGGGAACCGAGATCGTGGACAAGCGGTGGCCCGAGTCTGAGATCCTTCCCGAACCTCCATCCCGAGACGAAGCGCGCCAGATCGAGGAGGCGGTTCTTCTGGCCCGGGATATCGACGTGATCGTGGCCGTGCTGGGAGAGAGCGAAGACACCATCGGCGAGTCGAAGAGCCGCACCGACCTGAACCTCACCGGCTTCCAGAACGATCTGGTCAAGGCGCTCCACGCCACCGGAAAGCCGATCGTCGCCGTCCTCCTCAATGGGCGCGCCCTCACCATCAATTGGATCGACCGGAACGTGCCCGCCATCGTCGACGCCTGGTTCGGCGGAGAGTGGACGGGACGCGCGGTGGCCGATGTTCTCTTCGGAGATGTCAATCCGGGCGGCAGGCTTCCCGTCACCTTTCCTCGCACGGTCGGCCAGGTTCCGTTTAACTTTCCCTACAAGCCCGGCTCCCAGGTCGGGCAGAGTCGCGAGAATGACCCCAACGGTGTGGGCAATACTCTGATCGAGGGAGCGCTCTACCCGTTCGGCTATGGGCTGAGTTACACGTCGTTCGCGTACTCGGACCTCAGCCTGACGCCGGGTTCCGTGCCGGAGGGCGGGCAGGTGATGGTGTCCGTCGCCGTGCAGAACACCGGTTCGCGCGCCGGAGACGAAGTGGTCCAGCTCTACCTTCAGGATGTCGTCAGCAGCGTCACCACGTACGATAAGATGCTCCGCGGCTTCGAGCGCGTGTCCCTCCAGCCCGGCGAACGGAAGCGTGTGACCTTCCCCCTCGGCCTTCGCGACATGGAGTTGATCGATCGCTCGGGACGATGGGTGGTCGAACCGGGAGTGTTCAAGGTCATGGTGGGTGCGTCCTCAACGGACATTCGCCTGGAGGCGGATTTCACGGTTCATTCCTCGCCGCCCAAAGTGTCTGGCCGTTGATGATCGGCGCTTGATCAACGAGGGGCAGTCCTGCCGGTCGGACACTTCGTCCACCTGCCGAGCGCGGAGTGCCTCAGAACAGCCAGACGAGGGGACGGGGCTCGGTCGACGAGCCGCGCACCGGCTTGCGGATCGCCAGCCCCTGCTCCGCTAGCGGCTAGCCCGGATTATTCATGAAGAAGTGAACTGAGCGGGGCACCGCTGCGTCCAAAGGGTAGTGAATAAAGGCCCAAGTAGACACGGAGGCACCCCGCGTGAATGATTCTGCCAGAGCACAGTGTGTTTTGT
>Ga0163151_10006376_pt1 | contig 14400 bp, 8 predicted proteins | sample OliLakLV19MP5IB2_FD_145596 | JGI IMG/M metagenome (GOLD analysis project Ga0163151, IMG submission 145596) | Freshwater microbial mat bacterial communities from Lake Vanda, McMurdo Dry Valleys, Antarctica - Oligotrophic Lake LV.19.MP5.IB-2 | ecosystem: Environmental > Aquatic > Freshwater > Lake...
TCGAATTGTACTTGAAGGAATGTAGGGCAAATCGGTATGGGACTCTCTAGCAATTCCCAAAAGATTTCCTTCTTGGGTTGTACCACCTGTATGTAGAGGGGATAGAAGATAACAGTAAACTAAATTCATATATACTCCTTAATATTTAATCCACAAAATTTCTGCATAACCTAATTCTTGCCATCCCTTGACACTCTTTTTATCTTTGTGTTCTGGTGAATCTCGCCAAAGTCCTGAAGGTTTATTTAGATAATATACGCTTCCCGCAGGGGCGGCAAAAACCTGTGGGGCGGCTACACTCTCATTTACATCATTACGAAAACGGCAACTTATTGGAATTGGTTTCTCAGTTGCTACACTCACCAACTCTCCTTTTATTTGATTTTTGTTAACTGTGTGTGCCAGTTTCCATTCCCATGGGTAAGGACGACACATGGAAACTCCATCATTTAACCGTTCAAATACCCCATTTGTGACCATATAAGCAAGCAATCGCCCACCTTTATAGAAATTTAGACCAGACAAGGTTTGTAAATTCTGCCACTGTAAATCTAATTGTGTCGCCCTTTCCATCAATACTCGATGCCCCTCACCACCTAAGCGCATTACTAAATTATTTCCGAGGGCTTGTAGTTTTATGTCAGTCTGTAAGTCAACAGCGATCGCCAAACTCCACCCATCTTCTAAACGAATTCCATTCTCAATAAAATAGCCATCGCTATCTTTTACCTGTTTTGTTCCTTCTCGCATTGAGTTATGCGATCTGGTCTCAATCTTAAATGGTTTAATCTCGCCTTGATTTTTAGACAGCCAGTGCTTTTCGGCAATATGACCAGTAGCTAGTAATTCGGAGATCGCTTCAAAGGGTAGATACTGTCTATACTTCCTTTGAGTTGCCTCATTATCTTCATCCTTGTCACAATCGAGATTATTTATTTTCACTAAAGGTACTGGCTTCGTTCTATCAAATTTCATCATTCGGTAGGATGAATTATTTGGCTCTAACCATTCAATCGGTGTTAGCCGAGTTTGATTCACATAATTAAATGGACGAGGGAAATAAAGATTGTCTTCGTAACTAAGAAAAGCTCCTTTTAGCGTAATATGACTCTTATCTTGTAATGTTGCTCTAATTGCCCCAGCGATCGCATGACCATTTGGAGGAAATACATTACCACCCGCCCAAGCTCTTTCTCCTGGAGCAAAGGGTTTAGCGTCTCTAAGTAAGAGAATATCTAGGGGGGTAAGCTTATACCAACAATAGTTTGTCATTAATTTTCTCCTATTTTGATATCACGCTTACGGAGCATAAATGCAGCTAATTTCAACCAATTTTGAACATCAAAGTCAAGAGATCTTTTCTCAGTGTTATTCCAAAGATTTATCAAGAATTCGGATAGAGCTTTGAGAAAGTCATCTTTATTATCTGTGAGTTTTTCACGGCGATCGCAAAAAGCTTCACACCAAGATTTAATGGCTTCAGGTATTGGTACGGGATGTTGTTCCCAAACTATTGCCGCTTGCTCAAATATTGCAGGTTCTAGGTTAGGCATAGATAATAGTTTTTGCCAAAGATGGAATGTGTCAAATTTGCAAGTTGCTTTAAGAGTATTCCCATTGCCATAAATTACTCGAACTTGTACAGCATCTTTTAGTTTTCCATCAGGCGACTCATGTTCTTTAGCTTCGGCTTCGGCTTCCCACATACTTTCAAGAGCGATCGCTAAAGGTACTGAATGATGGGCAATGACAATACCAAAACTAATCGTAGCTTTACTTCCCATCGTAAATAATGGACGAGCAACTAAATTATCTGGAATCTTAGCAATATCCTTCCACCGCCAATAATCGCCTTGATCGTCAAACTCTTTCTTGGGATCGGGCTGCCCTCTAAAGCACTCTCGTATATCCCACAGCCACCGATCCCATTCCCACAGGTTAGTGTATGCTAAGACATCATCTCCACCACCGTAGATTAGCCTGCCAGCATAGCGTCGTTCAGTCAAGAAAGGTACAAGTTGATTAGAAAAGTCTAGTAATGCTCTGGATAAAGCACTGTGAGTTGAAGGTCCCATTCGTTTAGTTTGATTGAGAAACTCTATAAATAGATCGGCAACTTCTTTCTCTAATCTTTGTAGTTCTTGGTTTTCTCGCTCTTTGTCCCCACTTTCTCTAACCTTAGCCACCAATTTATCAGGAACATACTTACCATAAGTATTCATTTTTGTTCCTTTCAACCATTCGCTCATGCTGTCCCCATCACCTGCTGCCATTACATACCAGTCCGCAGGATTATTTGATGGATAATACTTAGACAAAATCTGTTCAAATCTTTTTCGCAACTCTACTTTTTCTGCATTGCTTTCAAACTTAATATCTTCTAGTAACCATCCAGTATTTAGAAGGCGAGGATGATATTTTTCTCTGGAGCGATCGCTAGAAATTAAAGGTTCATCTGCATAGGGGATTCCCCATTTCCCAGACATGATCTGAATCACTCGACGCACTGACCTGCGAAGTCTCCTCTGTTTAGTCTCATCTGAATCCTCTATCTTTAATACAGCAAAACAAGCATCTTGATAATTCAAAATAGCTTTGGCTCCATCTCGATCATGTTTTTCACGGGAAACTTTGAGATAACCAGCTACGCCTGCGGTTAAATCTGGATAGGTGGCATCTATCCGCTCTTGCTTTGACAAAAAAGCAGGAAAAATTCGAGGTAATACTTTGTGCAGAGATCGTTTCAGGGTTTCGGTGGCATTCAGCATTTCACTACCATCGAATAGCCCCGCTTGCCTTACCCAATTATCTTTAATACTTTGCTCATTCATCTTTCGATTTGGATGCAAAGCCGATCCAATGCCTGAAACTGTCGAACGTACTCCAAAAGCCGTAGGTAGTTGCCAATCTCTTGCACTTTTTACCGAATTTAGTCCAAATCTAACTTGATCAAAGGCATAAGCCCACCACGAACCAACGTTAGCGTTGAATGGATAGCGATGCTGTTTGATTTCACGTAGCTTTCCAGCTTTTTGTAGAAATTCTCTTTCATTATCTAAAAATAAAGCTTTCTTATCGGATAAGTTGTAGAGCTTATTCTGTTGTGCTATCCAATCAATTTCTGAACTTCTGAGTTTCAAGTTAGGATCGCCAATCGGATAGGCTGACCAGTAGGTTTGCCATTGGCTTTCTAACCATCCTTTCCATGTTTCACTATTTTCTGTTAATCCTGGCATCCAGTTAGGACATAGCTCGCGAATTTCTTCTAAAGATAGTTTCCCTAATTTTTGCCATTCATCCATCAGGGTTTGTTTTGCCATTTGCATTGCTGCTTCCACCTTGGTTTCGGGTAAAAGTACAACCAATACGTTAGGAAAACCTGCTGTCAGTAATGAGCGATCGCGTGGTTCAGGAATTAATTTCTTAAACTCTGTAATTTCAATTTCTGACCATTTTGTTTCATGCAAAAGCCAATAGTCAATTAAGGGTTGAGCGTATAAACTTGGATAAATTAAAGAGTCAGGACCATATTTCCATGCTAGTGCCCAAGATACTTTTGCTGAAAGGTAGTGCAAAATCCAAGAACCTGCCCAAAAATCTCGCATTTTACGGCTTGCTTTGATTAGCTCTTGCACTGGTGAGAAGCTAAAAGTTGCTAAGTATGGTCGAGATTCCTTCTTGCCAATTGTCCAATTGGCAATTTCTTCTAAGGTCAAATCATATCCTGCTAAAGCTCCTGCCATTGCTGCTGTGAGGCTAGCATGATTCCAGATTGAGCCATCAGGAATTCTAGTTTCTGCTGGCATGAGTAAAAGAGATTGATCGTTAAAGCGATCGCAAGCTGCTTGAGGGAAACAACGCCAAAACCACCAAAATACAAGTTGTGGATTAGTTGATTGTTTAATTACATCTGGGATTAGATCTGCTTCTACAGTTTTGAGATGCTCTGCTCTTTGTTTAGGTAGAAGTGCTAATAGTTCATGATGTTTAGAGTCTTTAAGCTTTAAATTTAATTTTTCTCCCGAAAGTAAATGAGAGATTTCTAAGCCATCAGTTTCATAATCAATGCCTTCGCTCAAACTACCTATGGCAGAGCGATCGCTTGCTGAAGTAATGTAGTCAGCATCATGAATATGCTTTAGAGCTGTACGAGCATTATTGTCTTCTGGATTCCAGCTATTATCTTTCCAGTCTTTCATGACTGCTAAATCTAGCCAGAAGCTATTTCCACCACGTCCATAATTATTATGCAATGCCTTTAGCACTGGATCGTGTAATAATCCCCAAATCTTTGCTTGCCAGAATGCTTTAGACTCCATTCCTTTCTTCCTGCGATTTCTATTGCACTCTAGCAGGAAATCCAGATTTCCCGAAACAATAAGTAATATTTTAATTAATTAGTAATATTACTTAAAGCTTTTATTTTACGCGCTTTTTCAGATTTACTATAGGATTTAGTAAATATCATATTTTACTTGACTTCTACCTGTATAGTGCCTAAACCTTCCCAAGCTCATCCCTACAGCGATCGCCAAGCGTTTGAACGTTTGATACTTTTGATTACCACTCTTGTAAGATATCCTGGCATTGGTAGTGCTGATATTGTCCCGCCAATTACCAAGAAAAACGATCGAGATACTGAAACAACCACAAGCATAGAGGGCAAGGGAAAAGGTATTAAACCCAAAGCAACCCATGACACTTTAGAAGCTGTCCGAGAAAAGTTGCAACAGGTAGCACGGGAATATGGTTTAGAAGTCAATAAATGCTCAATACCGACAATTCGTAAAGACTTAAAAACATTACGAGACTACGGCATCCTCGATCGACAAATGTATCGTTGGGGCTACTACCTCGGTACAGGAGCCATGACCAGAGAAGAATTGGGGTTCGCGCTTAATGCCCTAGCTTCTGTAGCTGAGTACCAGAAATCACCTCAAGTAATGCGGATGTATGAATCTCTGGTTAAGAGATTACACGGGTTCGATCGAGCTGACGATCTCAAATTGCTATATCCTGTGCGATCTCAAATCAATCGGGCGATCGTACTCACCGACCTTGAAGATATGGCAAGTCAGCAAAAGTTTAGCGATACTCTATTTCACTGCCTCGATGCTGTTGAAAGTGCTATTTTGGCTGGACAAGCATTAGAACTGCGACTCCACTCCAATCCCTATAGCGGACGTACTGGATCGATCGAGGTTTATCCCCTGCAAATCCTCTATCACGATATAGCTTGGTACTTACTTTATGAGGAATATGACAACGCACACTTCGCAGTTGAACGCATAGATCGCTTTGCAGACTGGTGTAAGCCACTTGAAGCGCAAACACGTAGCATTCAAGTCCAGAAGTCCAGCCTAGACATTGCCCATAAACTACTTAAACAAGGTTGGGGCTTATTCTTAGGTGAACCTGAAGAGCAAATCCTAGAACGTAACGGACAGGTTGATTTTGAGCTTGTCAAAGTGCGATTTTTTACTCCAGTTATTCTATTTATTGAAGAAGGACAAAATCGCCATCCCACCCAAAAAATAAATCCAAAGGGTAAGCCTAAGTTCCTAGACTATCAAGTTGAGTTGCCACCTCGGTCTTTAAAAGAGTTTAGTTATTGGGTTAACCGCTTTGTAGATAATGCTTTGGTGTTATCACCTCAAAGCCTAGTAAACAGACACAAGCAGGCAGCACAAAATCTTGCTCGGCTCTACCAAGTCAATTAGTAGCAACTGGTGGCAACCGCAGGTTTTACAGGTGAGATCGCTTTCTTCGATTAGAACTTGTAGCCACAATGCGGACACACGCAGATATTTTCTGGATTCGCTTTCCTAACCGCCCGAACTAAATCTGCCTTTAACGTTCGATCGACTCTCTGCACCCAGCACTTTTAACCTTCATCACAAATTCAGAGGGGCGATCGCAAGTCATTAACAACTACAGAGAATACTGTACCTGATGATTATCCCCTAGAACAAATTAACCAGCTAACTGCTTGAACTTACCCTCAACCGTTCGTAGTCGATCGACATTACAGAAACAGCGCACGGCTGAACACATTGCTGGCAATCTCTATGCTATCCACGAACTGTCGATCGATTGGAACAACCCCTAGAACGGATCGATCGAGATGCGCCTAGATGAAAGAAAATCATCCAGCAAAAGAGACAAAAATCGTATCTTCTGATACAAAAATCCGTGAATACACATTCTGATTTTCTGTCAATGCGTAAGTCTTAGGGCATTCTGATAGAGTGCAAGTGTCACATTAATTCTTTGCAGTCAAGAAGATCAACTTATGAAAACACTCAAACAGGCTTGTAAGCCTCGCGAAAGCGTATTTGATCGTTCTAAGCAAGATACTGTTCTTGACCTGACAAATTTATTGGAAGGTCGGATTGACCCCGAAAATTTCTTTAGAGAAAACTATGTGACTAAAGGGATGCAGTCTCTTTTTCAAGGAGCTTTTCAAAGGTTTACAGGGTTTTCTGATAATGGGGTTTTTTTGTTAAAGCAATCAATGGGTGGGGGGAAGACCCATAGCATGATCGCATTGGGATTGATGGCAAGATATCCTGAAATTAGATCGGCTGTACTAGGCAGCTTGTATAACGTTAATTTTGGGGCAGTGCGGGTAGTTGGATTTAGTGGTAGAGAGTCCGATGCACCATTAGGAGTTTGGGGGGCGATCGCCAATCAGCTTGGCAAGAAAGAAGTTTTTAACGAATATTACTCACCGCTACAAGCGCCAGGGCAAACTGCATGGATTAACTTACTCAAAGGTGAGCCGTTACTGATTTTGTTAGATGAGCTTCCGCCTTACTTTCAATCCGCAAAAGCTACACAGATTGGTAATACCGATTTGTCTTGGGTCACGGTGACAGCACTGGCAAATTTATTTGTGGCAGTAAGTAAGGAAGAATTAAAAAACGTCTGTATCGTTATTTCCGATCTTAATGCCACCTATGACGATGCCAGTGAGCAGATTAGTAAAGCATTGCAGACACTCTCGGCTGAGGTTGGACGCGGCGCGGTGCAGCTAGAGCCAGTGGGGATGAATACCGATGAAATTTACCATATCCTCCGCCAGCGCCTATTTAAAGAGTTGCCTGCTGCTGCTGATATTTTAGAAATTGCTAAGGCTTATTCGCTGTCCGTGCGTGCTGCAAAGCAAATGGATATCACTAACGCATCACCCGAAAAGTTTGTGGCACAGATTCAAGAATCCTATCCTTTTCATTTTGGGATTCGCGATCTATATGCTCGATTTCGCCATAATTTAGGATTTCAACAAACACGCGGGTTGATTAAGCTCATGCGTGCAGTAGTAGCAAATCTATATGACCCAAATCGAGATAAAGCCGATCGCCAATATTTAATTCATGCCCACGATATTGACTTGAATGATAGCTGGATTACTCAGGAAGTCCAGAACATCAACAATACGCTCACAGAAGCAATTTCCCATGATATTGCCTCAAATGGGGGCGCGATCGCCGAACTCATGGATGCACATCTAGGCAGTACCGATGCTCAAGATGCTTGCAAGTTGATCTATGTTGCGTCTTTAGCAAATGTACCTAACGCCATAGTTGGTTTATCTTTGGCTGAGATCGTTTCCTATCTCTGTACCCCTGGACGAGAGTTATCGCGATTGACTAAGGATGTACTCGGAACCCTATCTACCAAAGCTTGGTATCTGCATTCTGATAACGACGGCAAGCTTTATTTTAAGAATGTGCAGAACTTGGTTGCCAAACTAAGTAGTTATACAGCATCGTTCCAAGGCGAGGCTTCGCGCAAGGAATTAAATAAATTTTTGACCGATGCTTTTACTCCACCCCAAACATCATTACGGGATTGCTATCAACAGGTTTTAACTTTTCCATCCCTTGATGAGATTAAGCTATCATCCGATAAAATCACTCTGGTGATCGTCGAGCCGCATCAGGGAGGATTAAACCCTGATTTAAAGAAGTTTTATGACGACCTTGACTATAAAAATCGCATCCTGTTTTTGACAGGAACCCGCACTACCATGAATGCTTTGTGGGAAAACGCGGCGGAGTTAAAGGCAATTCGCTATATTTTGGCGGAGATGAAGTCTAAAAAATTACCAGATAGCGATCCACAGGTGGCTAGTGCTAAGGATCTAGAGGGAAAAATTTTATTTGCGCTACTCAGTGCGATGCGTGAAACATTTTCGACATTGCATTACCCATCGGGTGAAGGGTTACTGACAGCCGATTTTGTGATGAATTTTTCTGATAATGATTACAATGGCGAGCAACAAGTTCGCGAAACGCTAAAAAGCAAACAGAAATTCACTGAAGATATTTCCAGTGAGACGTTTCAGAAAAAATGTGAGATGCGTCTGTTCACTCAAAAAAATATGTTGTGGACAGAGGTAAAGCGACGTGCAGCTAGTCAGTCACAGTGGCAATGGCATCGTCCTGATGCGCTCGATCGCCTCAAAGAAGATCTAGTCAGTAAAGATCAATGGCGTGATTCAGGTGGTTATGTAGAAAAGCCGCCCTTCCCTAAGCCTGAAACCGCAGTCCAGATTACGGTTTTGCAACGCAACGATGAGACTGGCGAAGCAACTTTACGCATTGCTGCCATACATGGCGACACAATTTATTACGAAATTGGCGGCAAAGCGACAACGGGTTCGATGGTTGTATCTGAACCAAAACAGTTTAAAACCAGTGAGCTAGAGATTTCGTTTCTCTGTGTAGACTCCAAGGTTGAGCATGAGACTGGATCGGCGCAAACATGGCGAAATACGATTACTTTGAAGTCCCGTGAATATCAGCAGGGCAGTGACAAAATGATCGAGATTCAGTCTGCCCCACCTGCTCAAATTCGCTATACAACCGATGGCTCTGACCCAAAACAAAATGCTGGGCAATACGATGCCCCGTTTCTTGTGCCAAAGGGGACAACCCTTGTATTGGCAGTGGCGGAAAAACATGGCATTGTGTCTGAAGTGCATCAGCGCAAAATTAGTACCAACGATCGTAAGACTATCGAGATCGATCGCACTAAGCCTGTGGTATTTGAAAGAGCGCAAAAGTATGTCACCAAGCAAGAGTCCTACGAATTTCTCAACCGTCTGAAGAAACATCAGGGTAAAGCAGTGGGCATGAGGTTAGAAATCCAAGAGGATGAAAATCACTGGCTAGATGTATCCACTGCGGCTAATTTACAGTTAAGCGCTGAACAACTAGAAAAGTTGATTGCTGAACTGCGATCGCTTTTACCCAATGGCGAAATTACCATTACATCTGACTCCCTTAATTTTGAGACAGGACAGACATTGCTTGACTGGGTGACAGAGGCTAAAACAGAATTAAACCCTGATGAGATTAAACAATCATGACGGTTCCCACCAAAACTAAGGTAGAAGGATTTGGCTTTGCTCCCACTGAGTCTGAGCATCATTTTTTAGTGACGATCGCCGCTAATAAAAAAGATGATGTGATGATCAGCGAACATCTGACATGGGATGAAAATGTGAATAAGCGCGAACTAAGTTTTGCTTTGGGGCAGAACGATAACAAAATGCGGGTAATTCTCAATCGTCTTAAGTGGGATGCGATCGCCGATCCCGTCAAAGCTGAGTTTAACCAACGGCTAAAGCGGACTGGTCAAAAATCTGGACAGTGGAAAACGGGTCAAATCCCAATATCAAGGCTATTTGGCAAGGAATTAGCTTTATTAGCATGGGCGATCGAAGATGCTGACCCTGGTTTAATTTCGACAGCAATTAGAAACTGGCTAGGACTTACGCCCGAAGAGCGTTGGTGGTTATTTACGATGACCAATGCCGCGACTGGACACGCTCTGACTGGTCGCGGCAAGGGTTGGCGCAAAGCCGTGAGGTTTGCTCTGACCGAAAATCCTGTATCTGACTCGATTTACTTTGATGAAAGGTTTAATTTGCCGATTTTTGACGCGAATAAATCACCTGCAAAGATTGCGTCCACAATCTTTCAGCCAGACAAGCTAGATCGTAAAAGTGATGAACCTAGTGAGAATGTGAATAATGGCGATCACAAACCTCGTAGTAAGGAAAATAAGTAATCAAATTTATCTATATTTATGACAACTTGTCTTTCAATTCCAAAAATTTGGAATGCTTCTGGAGATTACAACAAGCTTTTTAAATTGTGGGAGCAAATTTCTAATTCACCTTTCGATGAAGATTTTGAATTAGACTTCAAAAATTGTAAATTTTTAGGACATAACGGGGTTGCATTTCTTGGTGGGCTTGCACACTTTATTCAACACCGTGGCGGCAGAGTTAATTTCTTGTGGCATACCATTGCACCAAACATAAAAATGAATTTAGCTCAGAATAGATTTTTATACTATTTTGGCGAAAGCCAAGAACCTTGGGATGGTAACTCCGTACCCTATCGTAGTGATCGTCATCACGACAAATCTGAAATTATGGCGTATCTTTTGGAAAAGTGGCTAGGCAAAGGGTGGCTCAATATAAGTAAGCCTTTACAAAACGAGATCGCAGGGCAAGTCTCAGAAATTTATGGCAACGCTTTTGAGCATAGTGATTCAGAAATTGGCGTATTTAGCTGTGGACAGTGCTATCCAAATAGAAATTATCTAGAGCTTTCAGTAATTGACTTTGGCATTGGTATCCCCACAAAAGTTAGAACGCTACCCACAAATTCACACTTTTCATCTAAAGATGCCCTAATGTGGGCGCTTGAGTCTGGTAATACTACAGTTATGGGTGTGCCTAGAGGTCTAGGCTTAAATCTTCTCAAAGAGTTCGTTAATTACAATCAAGGGACTCTCAAGATTTTTAGTAATGACAGTTATGTCAAGATCGCAGATAATGATGTTACGTATAGTAAACAAACGATTAATTTTTCAGGAACGTTTATTAATATCACCCTGAAGTGTGATGAAGCTTACTACTGTTTGGCATCTGAGGATTTGGATGCAAGCAGCATTAGATTTTAAATAGGGAGAACGAAAATGCTTTGTAAAGTATATGAAATTACAGGTAAGTTTGCTACCGATAGCGATAGCGGACAAAAGCTATATGAGATGATTTTTCCTCATCTAGAGAAAGGTGAATCTGTGCAACTAGACTTTACAGGCGTTGGAGTCTTTGCTTCTGCATTTTTTAACTATGCGATCGGTCAACTTTTACAGAACATTGATTCAGACGATTTCACTCGTTTGCTGGATTTTAAGGAAATTCCTCAGACAGGACTTAATGTACTCAAGCGAGTGATCGACAATGCAAAGCAGTACTATGCCGATCAACAGTATCAACAAGCTGTAGATACTGTAGTTGAGGAATATGCGGCTAGTTTTTAGACATGACGATCGCCCTTAATGTCCAAGCAGATGTAATTGATATTGCATCTGACAGCCCACAGCCAGATGACATTTTTTTGGTTGATACCAACGTTTGGCTGTGGCAAACTTATTCTAGATTTTCTGTACCTAACCTTACGAGATCAGATTTTGCTAGATTTGCAGATGTAGACCCACGAAAAGCGGAAAGTGAAGCCCGAAGAGTTCAAAGGAACCTTAGTAAATACCTTCCATATATCAAAAAAGCTCTTAAAGCTGGTGCAACAATTGCTTATTCAGGATTGATGCTTTCAGAACTAGCCCATGTAATAGAGACTACTGAGTTCAAAATTTATAAAAATAGAAATAACCTATCTGCATTAATACTAAAAGACTACCGAAACACCTTGCTTGAGGAACGAGCTAACGTTGTCGCTGAAGTCCAGTCAGTATGGAGTCAAGTCGAAATGATTGGTGTTTCTGCTGACTTGCTGGTAAATGACAAAGTGACTAAAGCCGCACTGGTAAGATTTGAGACGCAAGCGCTTGATGGATATGATCTCTTTATTATTGAAGCTATTAGTCAAGCAGGGGCAGGACAAATACGAATTATTACGGATGATAAAGACTACGTTACTGTAAATAACATTCAGGTGTTTACTGCTAATGGTGCTTCTATTTCTGAAGCTAGAAGACTTGGTAAACTCCTAACAAGATAGTTTGCTCAACTACAAATCAATTTAACTAATTTATCAAGTAATAACGTGCAGTCATTCATCGAAACCCAGTTACCAATCTCTAAGCTGTCTAAAGAGTCTTACAAAGAGCGAAAATCGAACTATTCGCAAACCTTGACAGGGCTAGGGAAATGGTGGGGACGGAAGCCGTTAATTTTAGTGAGGGCGACGATTTTAGGGTTGCTATTGCCATCGACTGATGATCCGAAGCGCGATCGCGAAATCTTTCTCAAACTATTGATGATGGATGAAGAGGGGCTATGGTTACGGAAGACTAAGGCAATTTCTCTCAAGGAGGTTTGGGAGCGATTGAATGCTAAGGAGCGTCAGGAATGGTTTGCAGAGGAGGGGAAGTTAAGGGCAAAAATTACTAAGGATGAGCGCGAAGCCTTGCAGAAATTGGTTTTCGGCAAGCTCTCCTATGATCACAAGTTAGAGTATTGCGATCGCCCTGAACAGATGGACAATCTATCAGAATCGGCATGGCAAGAGATTAACGCCCATTTAGGAACTAGTGCCGCAAATCTCAGTGAGTTTGTGCAACAATTGGGAATTAAGCGGTTTGGACATATTCCCCGCGTTGGCGATGCCTTTTGTGGTGGTGGCAGCATTCCCTTTGAGGCGGCGCGAATTGGTTGTGAAGCCTATGGCTCTGACCTCAATCCTGTGGCGGCTTTGTTGACATGGGCGGCGCTGAATATTGTCGGTGGTGGTGAGGAGGTTGCGGAACAGGTACGCGAGGCGCAACAGTCAGTTTATGATGCTGTCGATCAGCAAATTAGGGAATGGGGAATCGAACATAATGAGTTAGGATGGCGTGCTGATGCTTATCTCTATTGTGTGGAAACTCTTTGTCCTGAATGTGGCTGGAAAGTGCCGCTTGCGCCGAGTTGGGTGATTGGTGAGAAGACTAAATGTGTAGCGAAGTTAGTCCCTCTTGAAGGCAGTTTTAACATCCTCATCGAGTCAGGTGTATCCGATTCCGAAATGATTGCGGCGAAAAAGTCGGGAACGGTGAGGGATTCTAAGCTCTGTTGTCCGCACTGTCAGCAAGAAACACCGATGACGATGATCCGAGGCGATCGCAAATCAGAGAATAAATCTACTGCCTACGGTTTGCGGATGTGGGAAAATGATGACTTGATACCGCGTCCTGATGATGTGTTGCAAGAACGGCTCTATTGCATTCGCTGGGTGGAGACTTATATTGATGGTAAGGGCAAGGTCAAAACCAAACGCTATTATCGCGCTCCTGATGCAAAGGATATGGAACGCGAAGCAAGGGTTTTAGAACTTCTCAAAGAGCGTTTTGTGGATTGGCAAGATCAGGGTTATATTCCTAGTCGTAAAATTGAAGAAGGTGCAGAGACCACAAGACTTTCACGCGAAAGAGGCTGGACACATTGGCATCATCTCTTTAATCCAAGACAGTTGTTAATAGTAGGATCTCTAAATAAACAAATTATTGAAACGCATAATTTTACTTCTTCAGATATTTGTTGTGGATTGTTAGGAGTTCAGAGAGCTTCAGACCATAATTCACGCTTGTCAGGATGGAGTGCAACTCTTGGGAAAGAGATCGTTGATCATGTATTTGCAAATCAGGCATTAAACACACCATACAATTATGGGACTAGAGGATCAAGTGCAATTGAGTCTGCATTTATTCTAAATTTGAAGAAGTTTCAAAACCAAGGTAATTCTGAAGTATTGACTTATGATGCAAGAAGCTTAGAGAAGGAATTAGATATTTGGATTACAGATCCACCTTATGCCGATGCTGTTAACTATCATGAATTATCTGAGTTCTTTTTAGCATGGCTCGAAAAACATATTCCGAAACTATTTTCAGACTGGTATGCAGACACCAAACGCGCTTTAGCCATCACAGGCAAAGACTCACACTTTCGGGAAAGCATGAGCGAATGTTATCGCAACCTTGCCAACAACATGCCCGAAGATGGAATGCAAGTCGTGATGTTTACCCATCAAGACGCAAGCGTATGGGCAGACCTCGCCCTCATCCTTTGGGCATCAGGGCTGAGAGTCACCGCCGCATGGTGCATCGCCACCGAAACCGACTCCGCCCTCAAAGCAGGAAACTACGTCCAAGGCACAGTCTTACTCATCCTTCGCAAACAAACCAGCGATGAAACCGCCTTTCTCGATGAGATCTATCCAAAAGTAGAACTCGAAGTAAAGCGCCAACTCGATGAAATGTTGCGACTAGAAGATAAAGAAGAACCAAACTTTGGCGATACCGACTATCAACTCGCCGCCTATGCCGCCGCCCTGCGCGTCCTCACCCAATACAAAACCATTGAAGATATTGATATTC
>Ga0163151_10006378_pt1 | contig 14397 bp, 13 predicted proteins | sample OliLakLV19MP5IB2_FD_145596 | JGI IMG/M metagenome (GOLD analysis project Ga0163151, IMG submission 145596) | Freshwater microbial mat bacterial communities from Lake Vanda, McMurdo Dry Valleys, Antarctica - Oligotrophic Lake LV.19.MP5.IB-2 | ecosystem: Environmental > Aquatic > Freshwater >...
CATCCAGGAGGTGGCCGAGGAGATGGATCGGCGCGATCCGTCCGGATCCTTGACTCGCGTGGCTTTGACCGACGGCGAACGCGCTCTCCAGATTCGAGTCGACCAGAAGCTCAGCGTTACCTTAATTCTGGATCTGATCCACGTCTTGGAGAAACTGTGGAAAGCCGCCTATGTCTTCCATGCCGAAGGCAGCCTGGAAGCCGATCTGTGGGTTCTGACCCGCACATTGCGAATCCTGTTCGGCGATGCCGGCCAGGTCGTCAAGGGGATTCGGCAGAGTATCACCAAACGCGGCCTGTCCGGCGTCAAGCGCAAAACACTGGCAGGAGTGGCCGGATATCTTTACCGAAATCGCACCCGTATGCGCTACGACGAATATCTCGCCAACGGTTGGCCGATCGCCAGCGGCCCAGTCGAAGGGGCATGCAAGAACCTCATCAAAGATCGCATGGAGCGCTCTGGTATGCGCTGGACCGAGCAGATGGCCGAAGCCATCGTCCAACTCAGAGCCATCTATCTCTCGGGAGACTTTGATCGCTATTGGGAATTCCACATAGAACAGGATCAGCGGCGCCTCTATCCCGCCGCCTGGACCGTCGTTCCAAAGTAGCCACACCCCCTGGGGAAGGGACCTTCGTGCGAGTTCAACGGGCTAGCCTTCAGACTCCCGTGGGGCGGCATTTAGCGTAAGTGTCGAATCGGCTATTGCCCTGAAAAGAGAGGCGCTTAAGAACTGTTACTTCCGAATCCGAGGTGCGGACAGTAAACCAGGTTCTGAGATCGCCGGAAGCCTTTTCCCGGACAACCACCGCGAACGGGATATTTTGGGCGTCCGTCCAGATAATGGCTCCAAGGAACGGCTCCAGCCGCAGTGGGGAAATTTCTAATTGAGCGGAAATCTCCAAAAACAGATTCGGCGCGGACCACCATCCTAGCCCTGCCACCATGTCTGCCACGTCGATGGCGATCTGCCCGGTCCGGCTTCCGGCGTCCAAGGCGATCCAGTCCTGGGCGATAGGCGCAAGCGGACCGTTCTCCTGCTCCAATCCGTTGATTTCTTGCGCGATGCGGCGGGCGGCGACGCCGGCGACGCGGCGTCGTGAGGCCAGAGGCGACGACTCCAACTGTAGCGGACGCCGCCTGAGAAGAGCAGCCAGAGCGGGGTGGGCCGGGACGCCTATCCCGGACAACGTGGCAGCGGGAAGTACCAGCCCTACACGCTTGGCCTTGGACGATTGCACTGTGTCGGCATTCATCGCCGCTTCCTCCTCGACGATCCGGCGAAGCACGGGCGGCAAGTCGGCAGGTATCGGCCTGGTTTCGCAAACCGCGGCGTACGACGGAGCGGCCGCGATCAGAAACCACGAAATCAGCGTGCGGTAATTACTCATCAGTTGTTACTCATTCGGTGTCAATTTACCGGTAAGTTCCGAAAGTGGGAACGGAGCTTGTTTTTCCAGCATGACCGTCCCGCGCCATTTGCCCTTCAGGCGCATAGTTCCCCCTGGCACCTCGGTATTGCTGTCGTAATAGGCATGCCTCCCCTTGGTTGTAGCTTCGGAGCCAGTACCTCTAGCGTTGGACTCCTTTTCCTCTTTGCTGTATCCGCCTGCGCCCTTGATCCGCGCGAGTTTTTTGTCCGTTTTTTCACCCGGCTTGACAATGCCGTCCGGCTTGGAGGCCAATTTGGCGCTTTTCTGATATTTCTTAATGGCCTTCACGAGCTCGTCTTCCCCGGTCCCGTCGCATTCACCGTCAATCTCGCCCGGCCAGTGGTCAAGAAGCTGTAATATGGTTTGCACCTCAGCGACGTCTTCGGAGTTGTTCACGCCGCCTTGGCCGACACTCGCGTTAATCTTATATTGATGTAATAGCGACGTCGGTGATTCCAGGTTGCCGTAAGGATCGTTGACAATCAGGCGATGAACCTTCCCTTCGTGGTCCATAACGCAGCCGCGCGCGATCATGACATGGCCGAACGACGTCGCGTTGGTGCTGAAAACACCCGGGTAGCCCTTAGCCAGTTTTGTGGCGATGACGGCGGCGTAAGTTCCCGTCCCCCCGGTAAGCTCGAACTCGTCCGCCAACTCATCAATGGGAATGCCGTTAACCTTGTCATTCAGATCGGTTTCATCCGGCTTTAGCGCCTTAATCGCGTTCTTGTGATAATCCCACTTCGTCCAAATTTTGTAACTCCCGCCCGTCTCTGGATCCCTGCGCATAACCCGCCAGTCCGCCTCGCTGATGTCCACCCATTTCATCTCCTTGGAGATCAGTTTCTTTCGAACGAAAGGAGTCCGTCTATTGTTTACCCAGATGTTGCCAACAGACGCCACTGGTGGTTCGGTCCGCTGGGTGAATGTAGGCGGGGTATCCTCCGTGTCGGCTTGCCAATCTCTGATCTCCACCCAGCGCTTAAGCGTATATCCTGCGGCGGGTACAGGTACCGCTGTTTTTAACCAATAGGAATTGGCGGCGGGGTTTTCGGGAGCCTCGGCGCTTTTCACCGCTCCAAGGCCAACGCGGTTCTCAAAGTTCTTAGCGGCCCAGACGTCATAGCACTTTTGGATGACCTCCTCCCGGGTGACCTCATCCTTTCCCCAATACCAGAGCAACATCGTGGTGGAGGAGGCGAAGCAGAGGATGCCGCCGCTGAACTTACCGTCCACGGAGTCACCCCGCACTTCGTGGCTGGAGCCTTCGGGATCCTTTGCGGCGGAGGTTTGAACAGTATCGGTTTTTGAATTCTGGTTGAGGTATTTTACATTCAGCGACAGCGTGGCCAAGTGAATCAGAACATGGATGATGTGTTGCCCGCCGATGTTTTCGTATCGCACTTCGGCCGCCGAAGGAGTGTAGGGATCGAGGAAGTCCTGGTCATCGCGGTTGCCGATGACGTCCCGTATTTTTTTGATTTCATTCGCGGCGGACGCCGAGAACGATCCGCCCGGAAGAACAATGTCCTTGACACTGAGCGCGTACTCTTCCCGCTTGAGCTTTTCCCCGGCGTTGGCGTAGGAGGCGGTCAGCTTGAAGCTATTCAGCGAGCGTAGGGGTGAGTCGGCCACTTTTCCACCCCGGCCGGAGACACCCAGCACGGCATCGCCGAGCGAAACCTTGACCCCATTCACGGGTATTTCGCCCGCTCGAGTCTTTACGGTTACCCGGACGAGATACGGTTCCGTCTTAAGCGGGCAGGCCGTTGAGTTCGATTCCGGCTTTTCATCCGGGTAATCGTCCGCCGCCTTATCGGCCCCGAAGAGCCGTTCCCAAAGGTCGTCAAAAAAACTCATACGGTTCAGCTCTCATGGCCGTCGCTGGCGGGAGGATCGAAAGAAGGCATATCGGAGGAATCTGCCTCATTCGTCCCGTCACGGGCCAGATCCTGGATGACGGCAAGGGCTGTCCGGGAGAGCCGGTTGGCCTTGTCGGAAGGGCGCAAAGGAGATTCGAGGATGCGGCGCGCCCAGGGATAACGCAGATCTCCGGCGAAATCTTCGCCCAGCGCGGCGTCGACGTTGAGCCAGCGGATGAGATCGCGCTGAGAAGAAAAGCCGTAGCCTGCCGCCTTCTGGATACTGCGCTGAACTCGAGCGAGGAGGAGAGAACGGTCAACGAGTTCAGGCAGATGTGGGAAATAGCGGGCCAGATGATCCGCCGCGCGTTTGGCAAAGAAGTCTTTGCGGGAGCGTCCAAGCGCCTCCAGGTGGGCATTGCGAATTCTTAGAACTGAAAATGAACTCATTCGGCGATATCGGCAGCTAAGCCGTTCCGATAGGTTGAGGGCTCCCTGTTTGTCGAAGGTACACACGACATAAGGTCGGCAAACGGTAGGCATGAGCAAACTCGCGGCAAATTGTGTCCATACGATATCACACTACCTGCATTCGGCGGGCAGGCGCGCGGAAGGCCGAGTCCTATCGAACTTTAGCCCGCGAAGGGTGGCTCGCGGTTGAGCGGGGAAAGGCAAGAGTGGTGTCACTCTTAATGCCGCCATTGCCGAAACGGCCGGAGCAGGACGCAACGGCGCAGACTTTTGAACGCCGCAGAAAGATGGCTAGCGTGACTGGCTCCAACACGCTGGTCTGTTTGTTCGGGACCAAGCCTAAGGAAACCGGAGTCTCCGCCGGACTTGCGGGAACCGTGTTTCACCCGATAGATCAATTCTCGGACCAGCGCTACATGGCCCATTTGGGCCGACGATTTACTCGGTGAACGTTCTACGCCGCTTGGCGCCAGAAGTAACGATGATGGAGTCCGCCCAGCCGGGGGCTCGCTATCACCGTTGCCTCCGAAGACTGCCGCTTTTCGACCGGCCGGTGATTCGGGGTATCCTTCCCGAGGCTGTCGTGAATCCGATCATCGTGAAAGTAGGAAACGTAGTCACTGACGAGGCGCCGCAAGAGGTGTTCGTTCAGCGGAGTCACGTAGTCCAGCATCTCCCGCCGACAGCCACCCACCCATCGCTCAGCCGTTCCGTTCTGCCAAGGCGCCCCGACACTCGTTCGTTTGGGCTTCAGTCCCGTTGCCTTCAGAAAGGCGACGACCTCCTCATTGAAGATGGAATCGCGATCGAAGATCACGTACGGATACGGACCAGCTTCTGCGGAAGGCCGCGCGCAGTTGTTGGATCACCCACTCTGCCGTCGGGTGAGAGGTCACGTTGCAGTGCAGGATTCTACGCCTCCCATGCTCGATGACGAAGAAGCAGTAAAGTAACTGGAATGTCACCGTCGGCACTGTAAAGAAGTCGAAAGCGGTGATCGCTTCGCGATGATTCTGTAAGAACGTCCGCCAGCGCTTGGCTGCGTCGCCGCGCCGCCGAATGCCTCGCAAATACCGGGCAACACTCCGTTCGGAAACGACGAATCCGAGTTTCTGCAACTCGCGGTGAATCCTGGGAGCGCCCCAATCGGGATTCTCTTCGGCCAAGCGTCGGATCAGAACACGGATCTCATCGGTGATCTTCGGTCGACCGCCACGGGGCCGGGAACGCCCACGCCAGAAGAGGCGGAAACCGGCACGGTGCCATCCGACGACGGTCTCGGGTTTTACGATCACAAGGACATCCGTCCAGCGGGACCAACAGTGGCGGAGCATCGTCCAGAAGAGCCGGTCCGACGAGTTTACATTTGGGCGCGGCCGTTTCCGTTTGAACACGGCGAGTTGCTGGCGGAGGGCGAGAACTTCGAGGGCGATATCGCTTCGGCAGCGAAAAAAGACTCGGACAGCGGCAAGGAGCGAGAGGGTGAATTCGAGCATGAACTCAACCTTTTACCATGGCCCGCCGCGCCCGGACAGGCCACTACCCTCGATTCCAACCTATTGAATTCTAGGACATCACGGGGTATTGGCTACACACAGCAACAAACAGGTTCGCTAAGTTGTTGATTCTACAGAGGCGCTCGCAGGGAGACCCTCTGAGCCCAAGGCAAGTGCGCTACCAGGCTGCCCTGTGCCCCAACTTTCTACATCCTTGACCCAAAGCCAGTTCTACTAGGACGGCAAACGGATTTGACTCCCACTTGCTCAAAACTGTACCCAATGTCAACGCCGGTTGAATATTCCCCAGTTTCCGCCGATTGAAAAATGGCTCTTCCGCACTTTTGGTGCAGCCCTGCGTCAGAACGCGCTGGGGTACTGATTCTTCTATGCTAATGGGGTAATGGCACCTCCCCCGAGCCATTCGCAATCTCTGCTACCAAATCCGGACATATTGATCCTTGACGGCATCGAACGAGACTCTGACCGGTTTCAGATGATAGTTCATGTCGAACAAGTCCCGGTCTGTCCTGCTTGCAACCAATCCTCCCAATCTAGACACAGTCACTATCGCCGATTCCTTCAGGATTTTCCCTGGCAGGGAGTCTCGGTCATGCTGTGGGTAACTGTGCGGCGGTTTCGTTGTCGAAACCCGGTTTGTCCGCGAAGGATCTTCTGCGAGCGGCTACCCAAGATTGCCCGGCCGCATGGCCGGCAGACTGATCGGACCGCTGAAATTGTGAGGCTCATTGGCTATGTCGCGGGTGGGCGACCTGGCCAGCGACTCCTCGCCAGACTTAGCATTGCTACCAGTGAAGACACGGTAATGCGCCGCGTTCGACAAATGGCATCGCAAGTATTGGACTCCATTCCCATTCGCAACTTGGGCGTTGATGATTGGGCGTGGCGCAAAGGGCAAGAGTATGGAACTATTCTGGTCAACCTGGATCTGCGCCGCGTGGTCGACTTACTGCCCGATCGAGCCGCCGAGAGTTTTTCCGGATGGTTGGCGCACCATCCGGAAATAGCGACAATCTCGCGAGATCGGTGTGGGCTGTACGCGGAAGGTGCTTCGCTCGGCGCGCCACAAGCACAGCAGATCGCGGACCGCTTCCATCTGATCTTGAATCTATCATCGACGATGGAACGGGTGCTGGAGGAGCGAAGCAGGCAGTTGGTCCTTCCTCCGGCGGAAGACTTTACCCTCGATGCCGCCAATCCGGTGATTGTGACGGAACCGCCATTGCCGATACCGGCGCCGCCACCGCCCACACAGTCGCAATTGCGTCGCCAACGACGCCTGGATCTCTATCAACAGGTAGTGACCATGTTCGAGGCAGGTATGACGCAAGCGGCCATCAGCCGCGAATTAAAAATGGAGAGAAAGACGGTCCGGCGTTGGTTGCGACGGGGACAGTTTCCAGAACGGAAATCCCCACACCGACGACCACCCAAAGTAAATGCCTTCGCCGAGTATCTCCAACAGCGATGGAATGAAGGCTGCCATAACGCCTCGCGCCTCTACCAGGACATCCGTCAGAAGGGCTACGCCGGCAAACGAGCCATGGTGGCGCGGTATGTTGCCGGCTGGAGAACGGCGGGTAAAGCTACGCTGTCTAGAGCAGCTGAGCGGATCGCGCCCAAGCATGCCGCCATTCTGGTCACCCGTGCTGCCGAAGAGATGTCCGACGAGCAGCGACTCCTGTTTGAACGCGTCGCCGTTCAGTGTCCAGAAGTTCTCGAAATGCGCACACTTGCCCTTGGGTTCCGCGACGCCCTACTGAAAGCGGATAGCTCCGGACCAATGTACCAGTGGATCGAGAAAGCCAAACGATCGGTGTTCGGCCCCGTTGTTCGCTTCGCGTTTGGCTTGCAAAAGGATATCTCCGCTGTGGCCGCAGCCGTGGAAACCACGTTGAGCACCGGACAAGTGGAAGGTCAGATCAACCGCCTCAAAACTATCAAACGGCAGATGTATGGCCGAGCCGGCTTTGAACTGCTGCGCGCTCGTGTCTTACCCTACTCTCCCAATCCGGCTCCGCCTCCGGGACCCGCTCCATGAGCCTGCACCAAAAGTGCGGAAGAGCCTGAAAAATCCCCACTTCGCCGATTTAAAATTCCCCAGTAGCGCCGGGTGAAAATTCCCCAGGTGCAAAAAGATTGTAGGCATGCCCCGGCGCAGCAAGCAAGGGGCTTGGATGTTCCGGGGCAGAATCAGCATTATTTCGTCTCCCTCATTCCGTCTTTTGGCTTGGCTCACCGTCGGCGGGAGTGCGATCCACCCACATCCTCTCCAGTTGGGCCACTTTGTTCCGCATATGTTTCCAGTAGTCTTCTCCGGCCGGCGATTCGGCAACCTCATTCACAAGAGCGGAGAAATAGTTCAGGCTCGTGACGAGCATGGGAACGGGTTCGCGCCCGTTCAGCAGCGCCACATACTTGCGGGCGCAGCCGAGCCAGATGGCCCGCTGGAGTTGAACCAAGGTGACCCCGCGGCGGTAGAGATTGGCCGCCAGCCGTTCGTCGGCGGCGCTGCCGCTGACGCGCACGCAGGCCGGGCGCGACAGCATCTGCCGGACCTGCTGGACATAGTTGTTCTGGCCAATGCCAACCTCCTCAACCGGCGGCTTTTCATAAGGCCAGAAGCGGTCGCCGATCTCAACGCAAGACCGGTCAAGAGCGAGCGGGTACCGGAGGCAGACCTCTTGCCGGCAGAGTTCCTCCAGCCCGTCGATCACACTCTGGCGGTCGCGTTGCAGCAGATTGGCCACCTCCATCGGTTCCCATATCATCCGCGCGCTGTGCCGGTTTACGCGCAGGCACAGAAAGACATACAGCCGGAACGCCGCGTCGGAAAGCAGCGGCAGGGCCGCGGCCATCTCCTGGCCGGCGGCGAACCAGCCGGCGGGCCTTTTCAGCCGCAAACGGGGTGCCGGGATCATGCGCCACCTCCGGAAACGGCCGGCTCGACGGCCGGTTGCGTCCACACCCCGGCCTTGCGCCTGTCCTTCAGCCGGTGGCTCTCCCCCTTGATATTGATCGTGTGCGAGTGGTGCAACAGACGATCGAGAATCGCGCTGGCGATCACGTTGTCCTGAAAGATCGTTCCCCATTCGCCGTAGCTCTTGTTGGACGTCAGGATCATCGAGCCTCGTTCATAGCGTTCACTGACTAACTGGAACAGACACGTGGTGGCTTGCCGATCCAAGCTGAGATAGCCGATTTCATCAAGGATCAGCAGGCGGCATTTCCGCAGATGGGCCATCTTCCGGCTCATGCGATTTTCCGTCTGCGCCTGCACCAGGCGGTTGAGTAAATCGGGCAAGCTGACAAAGTAAACACTGAAGCCGTGACGGATGGCTTCCAGGCCCAACGAGATCGCCAAGTGAGTCTTGCCCACTCCGGGAGGTCCGAGGAATATGGCATTCTCGTGGCGCTCCAAAAAACGCAGACTCGCCAGTTCGCGAATCTTCTTCTCATCGATGGAGGCGGGGAATTTGAAGTCAAACTGCTCCAGCCGTTTGAGGTCCGGAAAGCCCGCCAGTTGCGTGCGCACTTTGATGTTCCGCTCCTGCCGGGGGTGGGCTTCGCTCTCCAGCACCTGCTCGAGAAAATCGCAGTACGGCAGGTTCTTTTGGGCGGCTTGCTCGGCCAGCGCTTCATAGCCGTGCGCCATTTCGGTCAGGCTCAGACGTTGCATTAGAAGCTGGATGCGTTCAGATTGCAGCGACATCGGCCACCTCCTCGTACACGGCCAGCGATCGCTGCTCCACCTGGGGCGCCAGGAACCCGCGGCCGACTCCCGGACCGGGCGTCAGCTCCACCGCGCCCGGCGAACCCTCCGGCGGCGGCGCCGGTCCGCGCCGGTGCCGCCGCTCGGCCAGCCCCTCATAGTGCGCCGGGTCGATGACCATGGCGCCGCGCCCGGCGGCCAGCCGATGCTCGGCGATGACCTTGACGTCGCTGTAAATCTCGATGCGGCCACCGCTTACCGGTTCCCGCACCAGTAACGTCTTGCTGGCAAAGCGGAACGGCACCGAGTAACGATTGCCGCCATAGCTGAGCAGGCAGTCTTTGGCCACGCGCCGGTCCTCCATGTAGCTGGTGTCGTAATCGGGCTGCTCGTCGAGGAGCAACAGGCGTTCCTGGGGCAACCGCTGGTAAGGAACTTCCCGCGTGGTGGCATGCACCTGGCGATTGACCTTTTCCATCCAGGTACGGGCCTGCTGATTGAGGTCGGCCAGCGAGTCGAAGGAGATCCCCGGCCAGAAGTTTTGTTTGACGAAACGCACGGTCGACTCAATCTTGCCTTTGGTTTCCGGCCGGTAAGGACGGCAGACGCGGGGCACGAAGCCGTAGTAGGCGGCGAACTGGAGAAACTTCTGGTTGAAGTGCAACTCGCCGCCGGTTTGATCGAGCAGCACCGTCTTCATGCGGTCGGTGAGTACGCTTTCGGTCACGCCGTCGAAATAGCGGAAGCCATGCACCATGCAGGAAAGCAGGTGATGGATGTCCTGGCTCTGGGTGAACTCGATGTAGCGCATGCGCGAGTAGCACAGCGTCAGGGCGAAGCCGTAGAGCCGGCGCCCGCCCCAATTGCCGAAGTGGCCCCAGTCCATTTGGCTTTGCTCGCCAGGGCCGGTTTCAAAGCGCACGAAGGCTCGCTCGCGCCCTTCCTCCCGCCACGGGTTGACCGCCTGTTTCAATTGCGAGTAGCCCCCCTCATAGCCGCGTTCGCGGATTTCTTCGAGCAGTTTGTGGGCATTGTGGACGCCCTTTTCCCATCGTTCCCGCAGGAAGGGACGGTAGGGATCGATCTTGCAGGGGGCCGGGTTTTCCCGTTTGTAGCCTTGCGGCGCCTCCAGCAGATGTCTTCTTACGGTCTTGCGGTCGAGGTCGAGCTGTTCGGCGATCGCCGAGACACTCCACCCCTGTTGCTTCAGATCGCGTATGTTCATGAAATCCTCCAGGTTGAGCATTGGGCTCCTTGGTCAGGCCCAACGTATTCCACCCCTGGGGATTTTTAGACCGGCGCTACTGGGGAATTTTCAACCGGCGCTTTTGGGGATTATTAGATCGGCGCTTTTGGGGAATTTTGCACCGGCGTTGACACCCAAACTGCTGGTGAGATGGAAATTGTGCGAAAACCATACAGCTCTGTAATCCAAGGCACTTAACCCCACTCACATACGTTGGAAGGCGGCCGGTTCGAGATCTTTCGGGACGGAGCGATGAAACTCCAAGGCTGCAAATTGGTTCCGACCTCCTCTCCGCCAAACTGCGCAATGTCCGCTAGACTGTCGTTACTGCGATTACTGCGTTTTCTTACTAAGATCAGTTGACGGCGCGGAACTGGTTTATTTTCAATGGTCGGGATGAACGGCCATGAACACATATGTTCTTTATTTTCAATCTATAACCAGCCTTCCAAGCTGTTGGTCGCCGGTTCGATCCCGGTCTCCCGCTCCAAGAATTTCGCTCAGTTCCGGCATTGCTCTAATCGTCGTACCGGTATCGGGGAGGCCGGAGTGCGTGGACACTTTGGAGGCCGGCCCGGTGCCGGCAGGGCGGCCTGGAGCGCCGCCTTATGCGCGGTTTTGGTCCCTGGCGGCTGGCGGAGTTGAGAAAGTAGTACCGCGCTGAAAGCGGATGGCGGCGGCGAGAACGCGGCTGTCTTCGCCGTGGCGGCCGGTGATTTGCAGGCCGACGGGGAGGCCGTTCTTTGTGAAGCCGCAGGGGATGGAAATTGCCGGCAGGCCGAAGAGATTCCATAAGGCCGTATTGCGCAGATAAAGCAATGAGCCGGGTTTGCCGAGCGGGAAAGCGGGGCCGGGCGTTGTTGGGGTCAGCAACAGATCTACATTGGGAAAAAGTGAGTTGGCGGTCGCTCGCCACCGGTCGAGTTCGCGGCGGGAGTGGATGTAATCGGCGGCGGTGACGGCAGCGCCGTTGGCGATATTTTGGCGGATTTGCGGGTGATAGTTGTCGGGGGACTTTTCCAGCATTTGTTTGTGAAAGGCATAGGCTTCGGCGTTGATTACGCGGAGGTAGGGACGGGTGAGCTCGGGGACTTCCGGGGATGGCTCGATTTTAGGGAAAGGGACGTCGTGCGCGCCTTGGAATTGGAGAATGGCGGCTTCGACAATTTGCGCGGTTTCGGAATCGAGTTGGTCGAAGAATGGTTTGCGGGGGATACCGAATCTTGGGGCCGGCGTCGGGGTTGGGCGGCCACCCATGGCTAGGAAGAGGAGCAAGGCGTCGCTCGCGGTGCGGGTCATGGGCCCGACTGTATCCAGGGTCCAGGCGAGCGGCAGGACGCCCTGGGTGCTGAGACGGCCGTAGGTCGGCTTGAAGCCGGTTATTCCGCAGAAGGCCGCAGGCTGGCGGATAGAGCCGCCGGTGTCGGAGCCGAGCGCGGCAAAGCACATGCCGGCGGCCACCGCGACCGCCGATCCGCCGCTGCTCCCGCCGGGCGATAGAGCGGGGTTCCAGGGGTTGCGGGCGGGGCCGAAATGGCTCGTCTCGCCGGTGTAGTTATAGGCGAACTCGTCCATGTTCGCCTTGCCGATGATGATGGCGCCGGCGGCCTTCAGGAGGCGAACGACCTCGGCGTCCTCTGTCGGAACGCGATCTATGTACTGCTTGCTGGCGGCAGTGGTGCGGACGCCTTTGGTGTCGTAGAGGTCTTTGAGGGCGATCGGCATGCCCCACAGAGGACCGCGCGGCTTGGAGTTCTCGACAACCTTAGCGTCGGCTAGCGCCCGATCAGCCATGACGGTGATGATGGCGTTGAGCGAGGGATTCAGCTTCTCGATTTGGGAGAGGCACCGCTTGACGTGTTCGACCGGCGAAAGTTTCGGCGCCGCCGCGGAGGCGGCGAGAGAGGCGAGGAATGCTCGGCGGTTGGGCATCAGGGTTGCTCGAAGAGGGTGCCGGGTCCGAGCCGCCAATCGGGATCGAGGCGGCGTTTGACGGCTTTCATGGACTCGATTTGTTCGGCAGTGTATTGGATAGAGAGGAACTTCGCCTTGCGCTTGCCGAGGCCATGTTCGGCGGCGACGGAGCCGCCGAGTTCCGCGGCTTTCCTGGCGAAGAGCATGAGGGCGGCGGTTCCGGCATCGAACTCTTCCTGCGTGGCGGGGAGCATGTTGACGTGGGGGTGCGCGTCGCCGACGTGGCCGAAGATGCAGTAGTTGCCGGGCATGATCCGGTTCATGTGTTCACGGTAGAAGGCGAACATTTCGCGGTTCTTTTCGATCGGCACGGAGAAGTCGGTGCCGAGGGAAGGGAAGCCGTTTTTTTGCGAGATCGCAAGGGCGGTTTCCGGGAGCGCATGGCGGAATTTGCGGAAGCGTTCGCGATCGAAGTCGGACGATCCAAACCAGCTTTCGGTCTCCAGGGCGCCGGTCTCCTGGAGGCGATTGGCCCAGGCGTCGATGTCGCCATCGGCTTCAATGATTTGCTCCATAATGATTGCGGCGCGGGCCTGTTGGGGAACGTCCGGGTAGCGCTGTTCGATCATGCGGAGGGCGGGATCGTCGACGTATTCGAGCATGCGGATATTGGGAACGGCGCGCCATTGGTCGAGGGCGTCGAGGGCGGCTTCGTCGGTGGGGAAGAAGATAATGCCGTTAAGAAGTTCTTTGGGGTTGGGCAGGAGTTGGACATCGGCTTCGATGACGATGCCGAGGGTCCCTTCCGAGCCGGTGAAGAGGTCAATCCAATCCATGCCGGGGCGGAGCGGATATCCGGCGGAGTGCTTCTTGGCAGAGGGTTGGGGGATGGCGGGGACGTCGAAATCGATAGCATCGCCCCGTCGGACATTGAGGATTCGGCCGTCTACGAGGGCGACGCGGAGGCGCTGGATCCAACGGTTTGTAGCGCCGTATTTGAAACTGCGGGAACCGGAGGAGTTTGCGGCGACGGTACCGCCGAGGAAGGCCATGGTTTCGGTGGGATCGGGCGGATAGAATTGGCCGGTGGCTTTGGCGGCGGCGTGGAGATCGTGGAGAGTGACGCCGGAGCCAACGGTGGCGGACCCTTCGTGAGTTTCGAGGCGGCGGAACTTTTCCATGGAGATGAGCCAGCCGCCATTGGGGACGCGACCGCCGGTGAGGCCGCTGCCGCCGCCGGCGATCGTGACCGGGGCTTGTTCACGCGTGGCGGCTTCGAGGGTTTCTATCAGTTCCGCTTCATTGGCGGGAACGGCGATCTTGTCGGCGTGGCCTTTCGCGCCGCTTGCGTCTTCCAGGTAGGTCCAACTCATTTTCACTTATTGTATGTTGCGGCCGGGGGGATTGAAAGTGCCTCTAGCACTAATGAGACGGCCGGCGGCGGGAAGTCCTCGCGGCAGCGGCCGCACCTTGATCGGCGGATTCTACTCTCCGATGGCGTGGGAGTGTTTGGGCATCCTGCTCCCGGGCTGACAACCAGTGATCTGGGTTCCGGCGGGCAGCATAGCCGGCATGCACCTCAAGCCTGAACTTCAGCCCGCTTTTGACGGGGGCCGTTTACTTATCCTGTCGCCTTTTGGGCCAAAGCACCAACAAATCACCGCCGCGCTCGCGGAAGAAGGGAATCGCTTCGTTGCCGCTCTGGCGGATCGAGTTCTCGTCGCTCACGCTACTCCTGAAAGCCGCACGCTGGCCCTATGTCAAGATCTGATCGCCCACGGCAGGGTGAATTTGCGCTTCCACAGCATCCATTTAGATTCAATGGCTTAGTCTAAAAGCTGGACAACGCCAAAAATTCCTGGTATAAATTCTGGGATGGAATCGACGGAATTCACCAGCGAAGCGCTACAGGAAATCCAGGTACGTCCAGTAGAACGAAGCGAGGAAGCGCGCTATCAAGAGCAGATGGCGCGTCACCACTATCTGGGCGCGCTGGCGAAGATTGGCGAGACGGTCTGGTATGTCGCGATTTGGCGCGAGCAGTGGGTCGCCCAACTAAGTCTATCGGCGGCGGCGCTGAAATGCGGCGTTCGCGATCGTTGGATCGGCTGGGATTTTCGCTCGCAGTATGGCCGGCTGAACCTGATCGCCAACAACAGCCGCTTCCTGATCCTGCCCGGCTGGCGCCGGCCCAATATCGGTTCGCGGGTGTTGTCGCTGACCGAGCGGCGTGTGGTTGCCG
>Ga0163151_10006382_pt1 | contig 14392 bp, 14 predicted proteins | sample OliLakLV19MP5IB2_FD_145596 | JGI IMG/M metagenome (GOLD analysis project Ga0163151, IMG submission 145596) | Freshwater microbial mat bacterial communities from Lake Vanda, McMurdo Dry Valleys, Antarctica - Oligotrophic Lake LV.19.MP5.IB-2 | ecosystem: Environmental > Aquatic > Freshwater >...
GTTTAATGTAAAAGCACCACTAGCTGATTTGATGGATAAGCAAAACGAACATATAAAAGGTATGTATACGAATGATGTTGAACTTTTTGATGGAGTGAAAGAAGTTTTAACTGAGTTGAAACAAAAATTTAAGCAAGGACTAGCTACAAGTAGTGAGAGACATCTTGCAGAAATAGTTTTGAAAAGATTTGGAATTTATGAAGTTTTTGACGATATAACTTGCGGGGATGAAATTGAAAAAGGTAAGCCGGCTCCGGATATTTTTATTAAAGCGGCCAAGAAGTTAGAGATTTTGCCTGAGGAGTGTATTGTTATTGAAGACTCACTCAATGGAATAAAAGCCGGTAAGGCGGCTGGGATGAAAGTTATTGCTCATAAAGTTAAGCATAACCAGGAGATAGATTTCTCTTTGGCCGATTTTATTGTTACTGATTTAAAAGTGATTCCGGAAATTGTTGCGTCGCTTAATGTTAATGACGGTATTTTCTCGCAGAGCTCGAAAAATAAAATTATTGGAATTATTGGTGGGGGGCAGTTGGGGCGAATGATGACAGAGGCCTCGAAGAGTTTAGATTTAGAAATTATGGTTTTGGAACCGATTGAAAATCCTCCGGCAGTTCAAGCAGGAGCTAAGCAAATTATTGGCGGATTGAATGATTCGAAAAAAATAAAGGAGCTTGTAAAAGCGTCGGATTTTATAACCTGGGAGATTGAACATATTAATTCGGAGATTCTGGAACAGCTGGAAAATGAAGGTTGCAAGATAAATCCGTCTCCAAAAACTTTATTCAAGATTAAAGATAAATACTTGCAAAAAGAATTTCTAAAGTTAAATGGAATTCCGGTTGCGCCTTTTAAGAAAGTTGAATCGATTGAAGAAATTAAAAAAGCTTCAGAGGAGTTAGGATTACCTCTTTTACTAAAAACAAGATTTGGGGGATATGATGGACGGGGGAATTTTGTAATTCGGAATGATGAAGATATTGAGATGGGTTTTGAGAAATTGACTTCCCGAGGAAAATCTTCTAATCCAGGAAGTCATCCTGAGGAGCAAAGCGACGAAGGATCTTTATATGTTGAAGGATTTGTGGAATTTGAAAAAGAATTAGCTGTTATAGCAGTGCGGGATAAAGATGGTAATGTAAAAACTTATCCAGTTGTTGAGACAATTCATGAGAATAATATTTTACAAGTCACTTTAACCCCGGCACAAATTTCTACCGAACAAACTCAAAAAGCTGAAGCGTTTGCAATAAAAGTTATGGAGCATTTAGAAGGAGCAGGAGTTTTTGGGATTGAAATGTTTTTAACTAAAATGGGCGATATTTTAGTTAATGAGATTGCACCTAGAGTTCATAATAGCGGACATTATACGATTGAGGCATGCGTAACTTCGCAGTTTGAGAATCAACTGAGAGCGGTTTCTGAGATGGAACTCGGGGATACTTCGATGAAAGTTGAGGCGGCGGTGATGGTTAATATTTTGGGGGATAGAATAGGTGAGGCAAATCCCCAGGGAGTTGAGGAGGCTGAGAAATTGGGTCAGGTGTTTGTTCATATATATGGCAAAAAAGATGTAAAGCTGGAGAGGAAAATGGGGCATATTACAGTGGTTGGTGATGATTTGGAGGAAGTTATGGAGAAAGCAAATGTTGCCAGGAGTATTATAAGTGTTTGAGATTGCCGCGTCTCTTCGCTCCTCGCAATGACGTGATGTTTTTGATATATTACAGAAGATATGGATAAACCAATTGTTGGAATAATAATGGGATCGGATTCGGATTTGCCTGTTATGCAGGAAGCGGCAAAAATTTTGGAGGAGTTTGGGGTGTCCCATGAAGTAAAAATTGTTTCGGCACATAGGACTCCTGATTTGATGAATGAATATGCAAAGATGGCCGCGTCGCGGGGGTTAAAAGTTGTTATTGCAGGAGCAGGAGGGTCAGCGCATTTGCCTGGGATGACTGCATCACATACAACCTTGCCGGTGATTGGGGTTCCAATTAAGACTTCAAATCTAGATGGTATGGATTCTTTGTTATCAATTGTACAAATGCCTCCTGGGATTCCGGTTGCAACTGTCTCTATAAATGGGGCGAAAAATGCGGGACTACTTGCTGTTAAAATTTTAGCGGTTGAGGATTCGGAGCTTAGCTTGAAGCTTGAAGAGTATATGGAAGGTTTAGAAGCATTGGTTTTGGAGAAGTCGGAGAAGCTAGTTAATGCAGGTTATAAGAAATATCTAGAAGAGAAAAGATAGTTTTTAGCGAGTCGCCCTCGTGGGAATGACGGTATGGTAACTGAAGAACAAATTTTAAAAGCACTTCCGAATGTTTTAAAAACCACAGATTTTGATTTCGGAGGGAAGTTTGTTGGTAAAGTTAGGGATACTTATATTCTTGATGATGGCAGGAGAGTTATTGTTACCACCGATCGTCAATCAGCTTTTGATTATGTTTTAGGAGAGATTCCATTTAAGGGGGCCGTGTTAAATCAGTTAGCAGGGTTTTGGTTTGAGAAGACTTCGGATATTGTTGATAATCATTTAATTTCTGTTCCTGATCCGAATGTTTCAATTGTTAAATCATGCAAAGGGATTCCAATTGAGATGATCGTCAGGGGGTATATTTCCGGAGTAACAAATACCTCGATTTGGGGGTCATACAAAAAAGGAGAGAGAGTTATTTATGGTATTACATTTCCTGAGGGACTTAAGAAAAATCAGAGATTAGAAGAACCGGTGATTACTCCAACAACTCATGGTGATCCTTCAGGTCAAGGGGGGCATGATGAACGATTAACCAGAGATGAAATATTAAAATCTGATTTGGTTTCAAGTGAAATTTATTTGCAGATGGAGAAAGCTGCTATAAAATTATTTAAAAGAGGATCGGAAATTGCTTTGAAGTCTGGACTAATTTTAGTTGATACAAAATATGAGTTTGGACTGATTGATGGGGAATTAATTTTGATGGATGAGATGCATACTCCTGATTCTTCGAGATTTTGGAAAGCTGATTCTTATCAAGCACGATTTGATAAAGGAGAAGAACCGGAGAATTTTGATAAAGAATTTTTAAGACTTTGGTATGCGGAAAAAGGTTATAAAGGAGATGGGGAGCCGCCTAAGATGAGTGAGGAATTGATTGTATCCTTAGCAAAAAGATACATAGAAGTTTATGAGAAATTGACCGGTAAAGAGTTTGAGGTAGTTGAGTATCCAATTGAAGAAAGAATTAGAGCCAACATAGAGAAGGCTTTAGGTTAAGAGGCTAATGAATGCGACTCACCTGTATCTGTATTGATTCCTAGTTTTTTACCGTATTCGATTAGAGCATGCCTTATTCTGGGGAGCCGCTTATTAGTTCTAACGATCATGATTGCATCGAAGTTGCTGAGGCAGTAATCAAAAGCTCTATTTTGCGCGTCGGGATATCCACGAAATTTTCTGTCCTCAAGATCATGTAGATAAGTTCTGAAAACTAACTCTAAGCTTCGTCTGGATTTTCGACCCGCAATTGAGGAAAGGAGATAGTCTCCATTGTAGAGTTCCGGTCTGCCTGGTGATGTATTTACCAGTTTTTCAGTCGTATGACAACGATTGTACTCCTAATTTTCAAGAAATCAACTTTTTTGTTTTTTGTTAAGAAGATGCTTCTGGACTGCCAGAATTCCCCAGAGTGTTGCTACTATAAATAATCCGATTGACGCGCCGTAGAGATTAAGAGTGGAGTTGACATAACAGATAACGAAGAGCATGAAGGAGGTTGAGGCGCTTGTGAGCAAGGCGGGTTTGTCTTTGGAGAAAATTGAGGGGAGTAGGGAAAGGGCGAAGAAAATTTGAGCAGCTCCGAGAACTATGTCTTGCCAGATCATTAATCTATAATAGCAAAAAAGTACTTATGATTCAGGTGGACGATTCAAAGCTTCAACCATTCGGCCATGAATGAATGTTTTATCAAACAAACCTCTGTCTGCATAGGCTGCCCAAGCTGCTGTGCCTAGGCCTTTATAACACCATTCGGATCGTACTGAACCTGACTTTGTGCGTGTCATTTCGAAAACCTGTCTATTTTGGGTGTTAAAGCCTCTTTCTTTCTCGCTGCCATCCGGGTAGACAAGAATATCATTTCCGCTGATGAAGCTGCCTACCTTTTCAGTTGGAACATTGTCAGGTACAAAGAGTGCTTCCCAGCGAGGTCGATCAGTCAAAGCGTGTGCATATCGTGCAGTTACTAAATCATCACTAGGTTCACTATCAGCTAGCTGTTTTAGCGAACTCAGTACTCTGTGGTTATCGTCGTCAATTCTCTCACTAACATGAGTAACAGCGTTACCGTGGGCTTGATATAGTAGGACTAGCTCTGCAGCTGTTCTAGCTCTAACTTGTTCGAGGGCTCCTCCGATACCGTCACTACATATGGCGATAGCTATTGCTCCGTGAGCTTTAACGACACCTGTTCCGTCCAGATTTAAGAATAATGTTCTGACTCCGACTACCTCGTGACTGGTATTAAACGTTAATAATAAAAGCAGATCTTCCATGTGTCTTTTGCGTTTCCAGCCTTCGACGTGTATAGGAAGTACAGTGAACTCTTTTCCAGAGGTACGTTCTCCTTTATAAACATCACCAAAATGTAGTTGCTCTGGCCTTAATGTCCTATTGAGCCTGGCAGTGGCAAGAAGTATCTTCGGAACTTATCCCAAGGAATTTCCCCCTCTGTTGAGGGTTCTAATCCTGGTTTTTCCAGGGTTTTTACTACCCTCTTTTTATGCCAAAAATTACCAACAATCTCGGGTAATATGTTGCTCATCAGTAGTAAAGTATATTATATAGATGAAACAAAGTTAAACTATAGGACTGATTAGAGAACAGGATGTTTCAAACTTCAACGACCAAGCCCTCTCTATCTGTCAACCAGTTAGTGACAATTGTGATATATTCTTTTTCTTGTTGGTTAGTCTCTAAGGAATGAGGGGTATTTTTCATTATTTTGTAGGTGAGGCTTCTTCTGTATTCGATTACGGCAGTGTAGTTTCTTATAACTCCGTGGGGGATTATTTTGTCTTTTTCTGATTCAATTATTAGGATTTCGCCTTGGAAGTTTGAGAGGCCTTTTAGGGCGAGGCTGTTTTTGGGGGATAGGTCGGCGGTTTTGAAGGCTTTGGGGTCGCCTTTGATTAGTTTATCAGTAGGAATATTGAAGTTATCGTCAAAGTAGAGGGCTGGGACTCTTAGAACTATTTTGTTAAATTTTAGGTAATTAAGAGATACTGCTGCTAAATAACCGCCGTAACTGGCGCCGATTATGCCGATTTTATTTTCATCAACTTCTGGGAGATTGGACAAATACTTATATGCAGATTTGATGTCCTCTATGTGATCTGCTCTGGAGAATTCTTCAATTAATCCATCAGAATCGCCGTGACCGCGTAAATCTATCGCCAGACAGATAAACCCAAGTTTGGAGATTTGTTCTGCTCTGTTGGAATTGCCACTTCTGTTGCTTCTCCAGCCATGAACGAAAATCAATGCCGGGAGTAGCGTTTTTATTTCTGCAGGTTTAATTAAATCTGCAGTAAGATTTTGATTGTTAACTTTAAGACTTAGTTTCATAGTACATGAGGATCTCGTCGACGAATTTTTCCTTGTAACCGATGCCGTTGGGTAACCTGCCGTATTCTTTAAAGCCCATTGATTTGTATAAATTGCAAGCGGCTTCGTTTGTTGCAAAGCATTCTAAATGGATGATTTTAATATGGCTTAAATTGTTTTCTGTTTCCTTTAAAACTGTTTCAATTAATTTTTTTCCAATGCCTTTCCCTCTGAAATCTTTAGCAATAGAAATTCCGAATAAACCGACATGGAAATTAACCCGGCCTTTAGTGTCGACACCTGAGATGCCAATTATTTTATTGTCGCTTTCAACAACCAGTTGAACAGACTTCTTTTCGCGGATTTTTTTCAAACTTGAATTGATATAAATACGCTCATCTTTTAAAGAAATCTCCTCTCCTTGAAAGGAGATATAAGTTTTCTCTTTTGAGAGATCATTGATGTATCTCCAAAGTTCATTTAAATCTGTTCTTTTTGGATAACGGATAATGTAGGGGATGTTGTCCGGGGTTTTGCCCCTGAATACTATTTTGCTCATCGGATATTTAGGGAGTCTGACTTATAAGTTATATTTAGTGGTTCTATAATAACTTGTTTTTCACCTGCTTCAACTCTTCCTGCTACCCAGGATTTAAAACCAGCTTCTTTGATTAGTTCAACTACTTTTTCTGTTTGGTCCTGTGGAAGCATAATGGCAAACCCAGCGCCCATATTAAAAGTGGCGTACATTTCCTCATCTGACATTTCTGATTGTTCCTGAATGAAGTTAAATAATTCATCTACCTTAGGAAGGTTTTCAATGAGGTAAGTAAACTCCTCTTTAGCGCGCATTATTTTTCTGAAGCCATGGCCGGTGATATTTACCATGTAATGAATATTAATGCCTGCATCATATAATTTGGAGATGGCTTTGGCATAAATATGTGTTGGGGAAAGCAGGGCCTCACCGTAGGATTGACCAGTCTTTAATTTTGTAGCGAAACCATCCGGTAAATTCTCAGCTACCTTTCGGGCCAGAGTTAATCCATTGGCGTGGATTCCGTTTGACTCAATGAATATGATTGCATCACCAGACTGCAACTTATCTCCTAAGGTCAGTCGTTCTTTGGGCTTTATTATGCCGACACAGGCACTGCCTAAATCAATTACCTCAGGGTAGACGATTCCTTGATGAGTTGGGGTTTCTCCGCCGCCCCAGGAGGCGCCGGCCAGATTACATGCTTTAGCCCAACCTGCAACTAAATCACGAGTTCGCTCTTCATCGTCGAGCCATTCTGATTTGCCTAATCCCCAGAAAGCATTTACCACCATTGGTTGAGCACCAACAACTAGAATGTCGTTGGTGCTGGCTGCTACAACATCCTGAGCGATCGCATCGTAGTAAGTTTTCCCGGTAACTTTTCGGGTTTCATCGGCAACCAGATTTTTAGTTCCCAGACCTTCCATAACGAAAGCTTTGTATGAATCGCCTTCATCCCAAACATAGGCTGAATCACCCCGGCTTTGGGAAATTTCTTTAAAACCGAATTTTTCTAAATTAGGTGAAGTTTGTTTGGCTGATTTCTGGGCTATTTTTTTGACAGGATCCATTGAAGAGTATTTAACACCAGCGGACTCGTATGAAAGTTTTTTTGTCATAATATTGTCTCTTTACAAATATCTCATTCGGATCAATAATTATACTACACTCTTGATTACTAGGAATCTATATCCTATAATTAATAGCCACTAATTGCCAGCTGGGGTAAAAGATGTCTAAAGACGACCATTGTAACATTACAAACGGAGACGACGACACACTTAACGAAAAATGCGCAGTTTTCGGAGTATATAACGCTCATTCTGCATCTCGCGAGGTTTACTTCGGACTTTATTCTCTTCAACATCGCGGACAGGAATCTTCAGGAATTGCATCTTCAGACGGCAAAAAAATTCATGTACATAAATCAAATGGTTTAGTAGCTCAGGTTTATGCCGAGCATGATTTTGACCACTTACAAGGTGAGATGGCTATTGGGCATAATCGATATTCTACTTCTGGGGGTACTCTTCATCAACATAATCAACCTGTTCATAGAGCGGGCGACCCAATTGCTTTAGCTCATAACGGGAACCTTCCATCGACTGAGGCTTTGGAAGTCTTCTTAACTAAAAACGGAGTTGATATTAATCATCTCAACGATTCAGAGATGATGTATGAAGCTATAAAATGTGAGATGGCTAAGGGAAAAAGTTTGGCTGATAGCGTAACTGAAACTTACCATCTTTTTACCGGAGCGTTTGCTCTATTAGTAATGAGTAAAGATGAGATGATTGCCCTCCAGGATCCTTATGGTATTAGACCTCTTTCAGTTGGAAAATTAAATGGCGGTTATGCATTTTCTTCAGAAACATGTGCTTTAGATACTATTAACGCTACTTTTATTAAAGATGTAGAACCTGGGGAAATGGTTGTGGCCAACAAAGACGGACTTAAAACTTTTAATTTGGTTAAAGGAAAAAGGAAATTAGATATTTTTGAATTTGTATATTTTGCCAGACCGGATTCAAAACTTTTGGGTAAAAGAATTTACCAGGTTAGACAGGAATTCGGAAAAACTCTAGCTCGAGAGAATCCGATAAAGGCTGATGTAGTTATTCCCGTCCCCGAATCGGCGATTCCGGCTGCGATTGGTTACTCGATGGAGTCAGGAATTCAATATCAGCAGGGACTTATTAAGAACCGTTATATAGGGCGGACTTTTATTATGCCGGATCAAAGGCTTCGGGATAAATCAGTTCAAATGAAGTTAATTCCAGTTCCAGAAATACTAGAAGGGCAAAGAGTTGTTGTTATTGACGATTCAATAGTCAGGGGAACTACAACCGGCAAAATTGTTAAGATGCTCCGTAACGCTGGGGCAAAAGAAGTGCATGTTTTGATTTCCTCTCCTCCTGTGAGATACCCGGATTTTTATGGAATTAACACTCCTCTACAAAAAGATTTAATTGCAGCGACTAAATCTATTGAGGAAATAAGACAATATATTGGAGCAGATTCATTGAATTATTTATCTTATGACGGGATGATTCGCTCAACTGGGCTACCAGAGGAAATGTTTAATACCTCAATGTTTAGTGGGAAATACCCTCTAGATATCAAAGAACGCGCAAACGATATTAAAACAGTTAGCTTGTGATCAACTCTTCGATAATCTAAAATATCCTCATGAGTTTTCTAAAAATCGAGAAAATGGATTTGCTGATAGCGGTCTATATATTTTGTATTGCTGTTTCGGAAATTCTCGGAAGTAAAACTTTTCCGGTTTGGGATTTTGGGTTTTATAAACTTAATGCGTCCGTGGCGATATTTGTAGTTCCGTTAATCTTTACAATTAACGATATTATCACGGAGGTTCATGGTAAAGAGAGGGCGAGAAGTATTATTCGAGCCAGTTTATTTGTAATATTTCTAATTTTTGGATTCTCCTGGTTGGCTACTTCATTACCACCATCTGCTAGATTTGCGGTAAATGAAGGGGCTTATGACAAGATCTTTGGTCTATCAATGAGGTTTTCTGCTGCATCCATAATTGCGTTTGCGATATCTGATTTCTTAGACGTTTATGTCTTTTCTTTAATGCGTGAGAAGTTAGGTAAAAGTAAGCTTTGGCTTCGAAACAATATTTCTAATTTTATTTCACAGTTTGTTGATTCAGCTTTATTTTTGAGTATCGCATTTTATGCGCTTGATCAGAGTTTTAATAGTAACTTCACTTTTATAACCGGATTATTGATTCCATATTGGTTACTGAGATGCACATTATCCGTTGCTGAAACACCACTGGTTTATTTGGGTGTTAAGTGGTTGAAGACCAAATGAATCTGTCATTCCGTGCTTGACACGGAATCCAGGCTAAATTACTTTGGATCCCGGATCGGGATCCGGGATGACAAAGATGAAAATTATTTTAGCTATGGTTTTGTCTGTAGATGGAAAGTCTACAAAACATAAATTGCCTGATCAATCTTGGGCGTCTTCTGAGGATCAACAGCATCTTTCAAAACTTATTTCAGAGTATGAATTAATTCTAATGGGAGGGAAAACTTATGAAACTGCAAAGCCTCATATGGAGTTATCTGAGGAGAAATTAAGAATTGTTGTTACACATGATCCAGAAAAATATTTCAATGATAAGACTTCTGGACAACTAGAATTTGTTAATGGATCAGTTTCGCAGATTGTTAAAGATTTAGAAAAGAGAGGATTTGAGAAGATGCTTTTGTTATCAGGGGAAAATTTGAATCGAGAATTCTTTAGGGCAAATTTGATTGATGAAATTTACTTGACTGTTGAACCGAAAATATTTGGTTCTGGTAACGGGATAATTGCGGAGAGTGATTTAAATATTCAGCTAGAACTTTTAAGTTTGGATAAATTAAATGAAAGCGGTACAATACTTCTTCATTATAAAGTTTCAAAATGATTGTCAGCGCGATTAAAACTCATAAGATAACAGAGGAAGATAAAGATCTTTTTAAGATTCTTGATCAATATATTACTGAAGTACGTGATAATTCTATAGTTGTTGTAACTTCTAAAATTATTTCAATTTGTGAAGGGAGTATTTTGAAAATTGGGGAGGATGAACGGGAGCAGATTAAGGAAAAACTAATTCAGGAAAATTCCCAGTTTTATTTGCCAAGAGCGAGTAGTAAATACAATATTTCTTTTACAATCACTAATAATATTTTATCAGCGTCGGCGGGGATTGATGAATCTAATGGAAATGGATTTTATATTCTTTGGCCGAAGAACGCGCAGGAATCTGCTAATAAAATAAGGGAATATTTGAGTCGGAAATTTGGATTGCATAATTTAGGAGTTGTGATAACCGACAGTAAAACTACACCATTAAGATGGGGTGTCACTGGAATTGCTTTAGCTCACAGCGGTTTTTTGGCTTTGAATGATTACATTGGAAAACCGGATTTATTTGGGAGACCCTTTGTGTATGAGAAATTAAATATTGCCGATTCAATTGCATCAGCTGCTGTGTTGGAGATGGGTGAGGGCAGCGAGCAGACTCCACTAGCGGTTGTTGAGAAAATGAAGAATGTCGAGTTTCAAGACCGTAACCCTAGTGAGTCGGAGTTGGAGAATTTAAAAATTAAAATAGATGATGATTTGTTTGCACCGTTTTTAAAAAATGCTGATTGGCAAAAAGGTGATAGGAAGTAACCCCTTTTACCTATTAAATTATTCTTCTTTGAAATAGCCTGTTGGAAAATCCTTTTTCACATTGTTCCAATTAAATACTTTTCCATTCATCAGGATGTAAACTCCTTTAGGTAATAGTTGAACTGCTAAAAGGGCAGTTCCCATATTAAAGAAAGCATCTGAATTTTCTTTATTTGCAGGAATGTGTGCTCCAAATAATATAATAGTTTTGTTCAACTTCTCTTTGCCTAAATATTTCGCGGTTCCTGGCATTGTATAAGTGCCATGGGTGATGATAATTCTCTCCTCTGTAAGAGAGTTAATTTTATCTAGGATAATTTCACGGTCTGCCTCTTTCATTACTCTACTGTCTTTTTGCATTAATATTTCATAACTATATTCTAGAGAAATTCTTGCTTGCTCAAGTAGTGGGGGAATGAGCGACTCATGATTACTTGGTGCATCCTCCTCTTCTTCGTAATCCAAATTATCAATCGTACCTCCAGTAATAAGTATTTTGATTATGAGTGAGGCCATGCCAGAAAAATAATAACAGAAATCAATTGAAGTATGAAAACGCCTTTAGAAAGTTGTTCCGACATTTGAATCAGTAGAAAGACCTAATTGACCCGCGGGTTAAATCTCAAAAATCTTGATCGGGTTATCCGGATTTTCTTTTTTCATAACTTCTAAGCTGACGTTGTAGACAGGGATATTCTTTAAGGTTTTTCCTTGATGGGTTCCGTAGTGGGCGTGGCCGTGGAAGACTAGATCGGCGTTTAGGTTATTGATTGGTTCGACTAAATGAGAGGATCCGAGGAATGAGTATATTTCTACAGGTTCGCCGACGCAGGTTTCTTTGATTGGGGAGTAGTGCATGACAACAACTTTTTTATCTGTTGTGAGTTGGGAGATTAGGTTTTCAAGCTGTAAGGATTCATTCACCACCTCGTGAACATATTGCTTCAGAATTGGTTCTCCAAAAGCGCTTAACATATGGTTATCAAAGCCGCCTCCGAAGCCTTTTACTCCGGCAAACCCAACGCCTTCTAGTTCATAAGGTGTTTCGTCCAGAAAAATAAATCCTCCTCCTTCTTTTAGAATTTTTCTGACTTCGACAGCCTGGTCATTGGCATAATCGTGATTTCCAAAAACTCCGGCAACAGGTATATGGAGTTTTTTCAGCAGAGAGGCAAGAATATGGGCTTCTTCGGGAGTGCCGAGGTTTGTCAGGTCTCCGCAAAGTAAAAGGATATCGGCAACCTGGTTTAAAGTTTCATAATTTTCAGTCCATAAGAATTTGGAATCGGCACGGATATGTATATCACCGACGGCGGCGATGCGTAGTTTTTTACCAAGCGAAGCTTGGAGGTTAGTATCCTTTTTTTCCATTTAAATTTAAAGTGATTGTGTGGAAACCCCATTTGTTGATATCGACCTGGTATTGGTCGTGAGATATGAGCGGGCCTCTTGAGGTTTTATCTTTGGGGATTGGTAAATTCAGCTGTTGTTCAACCCTTTGTACTAATTCCTGTATCAGCCATTTTGGAATGGCGCCGCGTTCGGAAGGGTAGACGAAGCGAAAATTCATAACTTGGGAGAACAGCAATTCCCAATGTGATTCCATATAGTTGAGAATTCTTTTCCAGTCGAGTTTTTCGCCTTGTTTGAGAATAATATGGTTGATGTCTGCACCATCGTATCTATCGCGGCTTTGGACATAAATGCGGGCAAGAATCATTTCCTCGGGGGGAATGACCCTAACCCGGACTCCAAGGATTATTGCCCAAGAAGCTTTTTGAAACCAGGAATCACCTACCTGCCACATGCCCGATGGGGTGCCGTAGATTAAGTCAACGTAGTGTTTGTCCTTGTAGACCTTGGCAATCCATCTGGAGTCATGCAGCGTTGTTTTGAATCCCTGTTCCTGGAAAATCTTAATAATTTTAGGGTAGTCGCCGGCTTTGCAGAAAATATCTAAATCTTTTGTTGGACGAGCAATTCCAGTGTACTTTTTTAAAGAGTAGGTTCCGCCGACCATAAATTGTATGTGGCTTTTAGAAAGAGTCTGAAGAGCGTTCTGGTAAAAGATCTCAGCCTCAGTTAGGGGCGCTTTCATATTGTAAAGCGTAAACTGCTGAGCCTAATATTAGTTGAAATTCATGTAATAAAAATGTAAGCGTTCTTACAAATATTTATATTACACCCCCGGGGTGGATGTTTGGGGTGTCAAAGTTTTGTCTAGGATTGTGCATCGGGGGGGTGGTATAATTCTGGCCAGATGGATCTGAAAAATTTAGAGAATCTAGCAAAATTAGTAAGGTATTACATTCTGATTTCCACGACCGAAGCAGGTACTGGTCATCCAACGTCCTCACTTTCGGCAACTGATTTGATGGTGACTTTGATGTTTGGTAGTTTTTTTAAAGCTGATTTGAATAATCAGGAGAACATTAACAATGATAGGTTAATTTTCTCAAAGGGGCATGCATCACCGCTACTTTATTCACTCTATGCAGCAGCAGGTAAGGTATCGGAAGAGGAGTTAAAAACTTTAAGAAAATTTGGAAGCAGGCTAGAAGGACATCCGACTATGGAGTTTCCATATACTGAGGCGGCAACGGGGTCTTTGGGTCAAGGATTATCAATAGGAGTAGGGATGGCATTAAATGCGAAATTGGAAAAATTGGATTACCAGACCTTCGTTTTGATGGGAGATTCAGAAGTTGCTGAAGGTTCGGTATGGGAGGCTTTAGCTTTGGCGACTCATTATAAACTTGATAATTTAGTTGGGATTATTGATGTTAATCGTTTGGGGCAGAGGGGTGAAACTTTACTGGGGCATGACACGAAGACTTATCAGGATAGAGTTGAGGCATTTGGATGGAAGAGTTGGGTTATTGATGGGCACGACATTCCAAAGATTTGGGAGACTATGAAGAAGATTCAAGAGGATAGATCAGGAATGCCTAAAATGATAATTGCTAAAACTTTAAAAGGAAAAGGTGTCTCTTTCCTTGAAAATATGGATGGTTGGCATGGTAAGGCGGTTCCGGCTGATAAACTTGAAGAAGCAATTAAGGAAATTGGTGAGTTTGATAAGGTTGTTGGAAAAGTTGTCCTTCCCAGCGTCATTGCGAGACCACGAAGTGGTGCGGCAATCTCTGCTAAATCTGGATCCCGGATCATGTCCGGGATGACAAAATATAAAATTGGTGACATTGTAGCAACTAGAAAAGCTTACGGGAATATTCTGGCTCAATTAGTTAAGGCAAATCCGAATGTTGTTGTTTTGGATGCTGAGGTTAGTAATTCGACTATGTCGGAAACTGTTAAAAAGGAAGTTCCGGAGAAGTTTTTTGAAATGTATATTGCTGAACAAAATATGGTGGGTGCGGCTCTTGGTTTTTCAAGAAGAGGTAAGATTCCTTTTGTTTCAACATTTGCGGCGTTTTTTTCCCGGGCTTTTGATCAAATTAGAATGAGCCAATATTCAAATTCTAATATAAAATTTGTCGGATCACATGCTGGGGTTTCTATCGGTGAGGATGGGGCGTCGCAAATGGCGCTTGAAG
>Ga0163151_10006384_pt1 | contig 14389 bp, 15 predicted proteins | sample OliLakLV19MP5IB2_FD_145596 | JGI IMG/M metagenome (GOLD analysis project Ga0163151, IMG submission 145596) | Freshwater microbial mat bacterial communities from Lake Vanda, McMurdo Dry Valleys, Antarctica - Oligotrophic Lake LV.19.MP5.IB-2 | ecosystem: Environmental > Aquatic > Freshwater >...
GATTGCCGCCAGTTTGTGGCCCAGGTCGTCCGTCGTCGAGTTCATGGACTGGTTCCTTGTCGAGCGGAGGCGCGTTGCGGCACCCGGTTCACGCCGATCGCGCCGGCCGCCGCGCCGCCTGCGGCTGGGTCGTGTTCTTCCTTACCGGACCGAGCGCGTGTTCGATTTCTTCGTAGGTCGGCGTCGTCCCCTTGGCGCGGCCGGCGAGCGCCTCGACCATCGCCGCGACATGCGCCGGCGTGGTGCCGCAGCAACCGCCGATGATCCTTGCCCCGGCGTCGCGAGCCAGCACCGCATAGTCCGCCATGATCTTTGGCGTGCCGTTGTAGCGGACCTTCATGTCGTCGCCCATCACGGGCAGGCCACAGTTGCTCTTCGCGACGATGACGTCCGCGGGCTCGGCTCCCTGGGCCAGGCCGAGGATCGAGTCGAGGAGCTGTGCGGGACCGATGCCACAGTTCGCGCCGAACGCCAGCGGCCGTGCCGGCAAGGCCTTGGAGTTGCGCATCGCATCCACGGGACGCACTCCCATCATCGTCCGGCCGCCGGTGTCGAACGTCATCGTTGCAACATAGGCCAGGCCGGCGCGGGTGGCACCGCGAACGGCCGCTTCGAGCTCGTTGTCGGCGAACATCGTTTCGATCCAGGCGATCTGTGCACCACCATCGCGAAGCGCCTCCGCCTGCTCATGAAAGGCCTCCTCTGCCTCGGCCAGCGTCCGCGGGCCCAGCGGCTCCAGGACGTCCCCGGTCGGACCGATGTCGCCGGCGACGATCACCGGCCGGCCCGCCTTGGCGGCGACGTCGAAGGCAAGTTGCGCGGCCGCCATGTTCAGCTCGCGGACCCGGCCCTGCAGACGGTGCAGCGCGAACCGGAACCGGTTGGCCCCGAAGGTGTTGGTGAGGATGATGTCGGAACCCGCGTCGACGAAGCCCTTGTAGACGGAACGCACGTTGTCGGGCTGCTCGACGTTCCAGAGTTCGCCGGGTGCGCCATTGGCGAGTCCGAGCGCGAAGAGATTCGTCCCCATCGCGCCGTCGACAACCAGGTAGTCGCGCGTCTGCAGGAGATGCGAGATCGGGTCGGACGAAGTGCTGGCCATGAGGTAGTCCGCTACGTGGGGATCAGCACGAAGACACCGTCGTCGCGGACTTCGACCGGATAGGCTTTCACGCCTTCATAGAAGACGCAGGCGCCGGTCTGAAGGTCGTACTCGCGGGCATGCCAGGGACAGACGACGTGATCGTTTTCGATCTGGCCATCCGAGAGAGAAGCGCCGAAGTGAGGGCAGCGGTCGTCCAGCGCCGTCACGCGCCCCTTGACGTTCGCGAGGACGAGAGTCTTGCCCCCTGCCTCCACCTGTGTCAGCGGCCGGTCACCAAGGGCGCCGGGCTCCGCGACCTTTGACCACACCGACTTGCCGTCCGTAGCGTTCATCGCCGAGATGCCGTTCAGAGCTGACGCTCCGGAAGATGGAGGACGAGACCGTCGAGCGCTTCGGTCACGAGTATCTGGCAAATCAGCCGGCTTCCTTCTCGCGGTTCCCATGCAAACTCGATGAGCCCGGCCTCGTCGTCCCTGGCCGGCGGCAGTCGATCGATCCATGCGGAATCGACGTAGCAGTGACAGGTCGAGCAGGCGCATTCGCCGCCGCATTCCGCCCGGATGCCGCGAATGTCGTTCGATCGGGCGACCTCCATGACGGAATTGCCGGTCTTCGCCTCGACGGTGCGGCGACTACCGTCGGGCTGGACGAAGGTCAACGTCGGCACCACGCCGCGCCTGCCTGCAAAGTCTTCACTTCCAACTGAAGAAGAGGTTGCAGGCATGAAAGTCGTTGATGTCTTCATCGGACGCGGAAAGTACAGAAAATCCCTGTCCGGCGGGGTTGGTCGTGCTGGCCACCAGGGTGCGGTTCGCGAGCCAATGGTCGCCGTATTTGTGCCCGCACAGGACGTACAGGACCTTCTTGTCGACGACGATACCAGCGTCGGGACCGAGTCGGGTGTTCATCGGCCGCGGGGTATGCCAGTCGGCGACCACAGTGGCGGTCCTGGCATCGAGCGAATCGATCACGACTGCTCTCTGAATCGGCCAGGCCCAGGAGCGGCCGGTCAGGTGGATCTCGCCGGCAGGAAGCACGCACATGATTGCGGGCTTGCCCTCCATGTGAAATCCGAACTTGGCAGCGAGCTCTCCGTCGATGGCGACCGGATGCCCGCCCACCGCCCTGCCGCCGCCGTTCTGTGCAGTCGCGGCAACGCCCGATGCCGCCGCCGGTGACAGGGCACTGGGTTCGGTCCAGGGAAGATTCTTGAACAGGTCACGTTCGAACTCAGGTACAGGAAAACGCTTGCTCACGGACTCTCCTCTCGTGTCTTCATGCCGGTCCTCGTCGGTGCCGCCAGGGCACCCACGTGAACGCCAGAAGCGATCGCATCAGCGGCCGCTCATCGCGATTTCCCGTTCCGCGTAGCTGTCTCCAGACGTCGACGGCGCGGGTCGCGAGCCATTCGAATCTAGCAGAGGGATGCGCAGCGTTTGCGCTAGTGAACCATGCATCCGGCACAGGGCTGCTACGCATAAACGACAGCCTGGGAGAAACGTGTATCGCCCGCAGGCGTACTCGGCATGTGCCACGCCCGCGCTTCACACGCCGCGTCGCGCTCGGTGTCCCCGGTGCCTTCGATGCGATAGCAGCCGCGCTCGATCACTCCGCGCCGCGGAAAATACGCACGCCCAAGGTCACCAAGGTAGACGTCCGTCCCGGCGCCAGCGATCTGCCGTAGCCAGGCCGTGATCCTGCCGGCCATGAACCTCTCGTACCAGAGGTCTGCGGCAAGAACGACATCCCATTGATCCTCGCGGCCCACCGGGTCGACATCGGACACGGCCACTTCCACCCGGTTGAGCCGGGCGTTGGCGGCAATGGCAACGCATGCCATGGGATCCGTGTCGGCCGCCGTAACGGTTCCTCCGGACAGCGCCGCGGCGATGGCACAGAGGCCGCAGCCGGAGCCGACATCGAGAACAGTGCGTCCTCGAATCAAGGCCGGGTTGTCGAGGATGTAGCGTGCCAGTGCGAGTCCCCCGGGCCACGCCACGCCCCAGTACGGAGGTGGCAGTCCGGATCTGCCGAACCAGTTCTCCTGATCCCGCCATAGCGACGGCACCGTACCGGCAATGCTCAACTCGATCCCCGGGCACAGGTCGACCGGGGTGACTGCCGTCGCAGACGCGAAGAAGGACTCGAGGTCGCCGAGATCGGGGGAGGTCATAGCGAACGACATCCGTACTTCGGCTATTGAACGCCACCGACGCGCTCGGCGATCGTGCGTTTATCGCATGGCTGCCATGCCTTTTTGTGGGGGTAGAACCCCCGTGGCAGCGGTCCCTTCGCTCTCTGACGATACACCTGCTTTTCGAAGGGGCCGTGAAGAGATCGGGAGTGCGCGAGACGCATACCTGCTCCCCTTGGCGGCCAATGTGCTTCGCGGGATTCGGTGCCTGGAGACAAGGCATGTTGGGCCAGCAGATCATCAGTGGATTGGCGACGGGCAGTCTCTACGCGCTGACGGCAATCGCCGTTGTCGTGGTCTTTCGCAACACCCGGACCATCAACGTCGCGCAGGGTGACTTCTCGATGATCGCCGCGTTCATTGCGGTCCTTCTGCTGAAGTCCGGTGCCAACTACTACGTGACGATCGCGGCAACCGTTCTGTTCACCGTGGCCCTCGGGATCCTGGTTGAACGCTTGGTCATGCGGCCCATCGCGGATTCGGACTGGCTGACGCTGTTTACCGCGACCCTGGGCGTGTACTACATCATGCACGGCGTCGCCGGGTGGATCTGGGGCAGGGATACCAAGGCGTTTCCGGTCACCTTCGACCCCACGCCCATTCACTTCTTCGGCGTGATCGTGAGCGAGGGCCACCTCATCAACATGGCCTGGGCTGCGTCGATCGGCGTCGTGCTGTTCCTGTTCTTCAGGTTCACCAAGCAAGGCATCGCAATGCGCGCGGTCACCGACGACCCGGAGACTGCAACGCTGATGGGCATCCCGGTCCGCTTCATCGTCCTCCTGACGTGGGGCATGGCGGGTTTCCTGGGCGCTTTCGCGGGAATCCTGATCGCGCCGATCCTCTACGTGTCGCCACAGATGATGGACGAGGTCCTCATCAAGGGCTATGTCGCGGCGGTATTCGGCGGCCTGTACTCGATACCGGGCGCGATCATCGGCGCGCTGATGATCGGGGTCGCGGAGAACCTGGCCGGGGGCTATCTGGGGTCGCACTACAAGACGGCAACGGCCTTCGTCATGATCGTTGCCCTTCTCGCGCTCCGTCCGAAGGGGCTCCTCGGCATTCAAAACCGTCGCGAGATCTGACATGGCCCTGAAGAATCCGAAAGCGCGCGCTTCAGCGGTCGTTCATGACCGCGCGGCGGTTGCCGCACTCAAAAGTCGGTTTGCGGTCCAGAACTTCTATCTGGTGGTTTTCTTCTTCGCGCTGCTGCTCCTCACGCCGCTCGTCCCGGGTTTCAAGGGTTGGATGGCGGGGCAGGCCTCCTTGGTCATTGTCTACATCATCGCGGCCCAGGGAGTGAGCATTCTCAGTGGCTACACGGGCCTCGTCTCAGTGGGGCACGGCGGCTTTCTCGCCATCGGCGCGTACGCGGCCGCGCTGTTGACCAAGTATTTCGCGGTCGATCTCGTCCTGGCGGTGGTGACCGGCGCCGTCGCCGCGGGATTCGTGGGGATGCTGATGGGATTGATCTTCCTTCGGCTCGCCGGCCCATTCATGGCGATCGGTACGTTGGGCTTCGCCTTCTTCGTAGGCACGGTCGTCAACAACGTGCCGATCTTCGAAGGTCGAGAGGGCATCTCGCTCCCTGCAAATCGCATCTTCGGAGTGGTGATCGGAGACATCGGCTTCTACTACGCGTCGGTGGTCTTCCTTGCCCTCGTGACGTTGTTCATCTTCAGTCTTGTGCGTTCGAGTGTCGGACGCGCCCTGAAGGCCTTGCGCGATTCTGAGAAGGCGGCCCAAAGCTGCGGGGTGAACCGGTTGTCGTATCGGACGCTCGCGTTTACGGTGAGCGCGACCATCACCGGAGCCGCGGGCGCCCTGAACGGCCTCGTCGTGCACTACGTGTCTGCAGAGGTCTACTCGGACATCTGGTACTCGGTAGACATCCTCGTGGCGGCCGTCGTCGGCGGGTCGGCAATGCTCATGGGGCCGATCGTCGGTGGAGCGTTCGTCGCCCTGCTTCCCTTCTTTCTCGAGACGTTCGCCGACTTCTCCTTCATCCTGAAAGGGGTCGTCCTGATCGCGGTCCTGATGTTCGCGCCGGCAGGAATCTGCGACGTCGTTGCTCGGCCCATTCGTGCCTACCGGCGCCGACGCCTGGAGCGGGCAGGCGCCGCTCCAGGAGAGTCTGCCGCGACCCCGCGCCGCCCATTCGGCCTCGCAGACCAGCAGGGAGACGCGTGATGGGCAGTCATCTGCGATGCGAGAACATCGTCGTGAGGTTCGGTGGCGTGGTCGCTTGCAGCGACGTCAGTCTGGACGTCGAAGAAGGCCGCGTCGTCGGGTTGATCGGACCGAACGGGGCCGGCAAGACGACCTTGTTCAACGTGCTTTCGCGATTCCAGGATCACGATCAAGGGCATGTCTTCCTTCGGGGCAAGCCGATCGACCGTCGCAAGCCGCACGAGATGATCGGACTTGGAATGGCTCGGACCTTCCAGAACATCAACCTGTTTCACGACCAGTCGACACTCGACAACATCCTTATCGGTGCCCACCGGCTGACGGGCGACCCGATCAGCAATTTCTACTCGTTTCCTTCAGCCCGGCGGCGCGAGCGCGCCTTGGTCAAGCGGGCAGGCGAGATTGCGGAGCTACTGCGGCTGTCGGACGAGCTGGACAACGCCGTCAAGAACCTTCCCTATGGTGTCCAGAAGAGAGTGGAGATCGCGCGCGCCCTCGCGGGGAACCCGCAGATCATCCTCCTGGACGAGCCCGTTGCCGGATGCAATGACGATGAGACGCTGGAACTCAGGGACGTCGTGCGGAAGGTGAACAGCGAGCTCGGAATCACCATCCTGCTGGTCGAGCACGACATGTCGATGGTGATGAATGTCTGCGACTACATCTACGTCGTCAACTTTGGAGCGAACCTCGCCCAAGGGACGCCGCAAGACATCCGGGTCAACCGCGAAGTCATCAAGGCGTATCTCGGTGAGGAGGCGCAGGCGTGAGCTCGAGTCTGCTTAGCTTAAGGTCCTTGCAAGCCGGATATGGAGCGGTGAGGGCGCTGCAGGGTGTGTCGATCGAGGTCCCAAAGGGCGCGATGGTGTCCTTGCTGGGCTCGAACGGTGCGGGAAAATCGACCACTCTCAAGGTGATTTCCGGAATGCTCCGCCCCAGCGCGGGCGAGATTGAGTTCCAGGGAAGGTCACTCCGTGGTGTCGTTCCGAACCAGGTCGTGCGCATGGGCATCGCCCATGTGCCTGAGGGGAGGAAGATTTTCAAGGACCTGGCGGTGTGCGAGAACCTCCGGATGGGGGCCTATACCCGGAACGACGGCGCGGCCATTCGCCAGGATCTCGACATGGTCATGGAACTCTTTCCGCGATTGAAGGAGCGAACCAAGCAGTTGGGAGGCTCCTTGTCGGGTGGTGAGCAGCAGATGTTGGCCATCGGCCGGGGTCTCATGGCGCGGCCCACGCTCCTCTTGCTGGATGAGCCGTCGCTGGGCATCGCACCCAACCTTGTCATAGACATCTTTGCTGCGCTGCGCAAGATCAACGTCGAGCGTGGAATGACCATGCTGATCGTCGAACAGAACGTCCACGTCGCACTCAAGACGACGACCTACGGCTATGTGCTGCAGGTTGGGCGCATCGCCGTCGAGGGCGAGCCGGCCGAGCTGCGCAAGAACAAGGAAGTCGTGGAGTCCTACATGGGTAGCCATGGGTAGCTATCCGTCTTAGCGGGTTCCGGCCCCGTTGGCTGTGTCGGAGACAGAAGTAGAGAGTAATCAACGCTCGATCAGGAGACAACCATGAGAGCAGTTATGAATTGGCTCGGCGCAGTCGGCTGCGCCTGCATCGCTTCGATGAGCTCGCCGGCTGTGGCGCAGAACGGTCCGGGAATCTCCGACAAGGAGGTTCTCATCTGCTCGTACCAGCCGATGACGGGAAGCACGTCCAGCTACTTTCGAATGGGCAAAGGGGCGGATGCCTGGTTCAAGCATGTGAATGACACCGGTGGCATCAATGGCCGAATGATCAACTACAACATGGTCGATGACAAGTACGAGCCGGCTCGAACCGCGGGCATCGTGAAGCGGTTCGCTGAACGCGACAACTGCTTCGCGATCGTCGCCCCGCTGGGTTCGGCGCCGACGGTCGCCGTCATCGACTACATCGTCGAACAGAAAGTGCCGCTGATCGGGGCAGGAACGGGCGCGGCGAAGCCGCTCGAGTATCCGAGCAAGTATGTCTTTCCCCTGTACCCCAGCTATCGCGAGGAAGGCAAGGACCTGGTCCGCTTCGCAAAGGAAGTGTTCAAGGCCAAGACCATTGCAGTCCTGTACCAGAACGATCCATCCGGAAAGACGCATCTGGAGGGAATCAAGGCGGTCTTGGAGCAGCACGGCGTCAAACTCGTGGCCGAGCAGGGATACGAGCCAAAGGAAGTCGACGTGAGCTCACAGGTGCTCAGCATGAAGGGCGCAAACCCCGACGCGGTCATCTGCTCCTGCGCACCGGAACCCGCGGCCAAGTTCTACACGGAGCGGCGAAAGCTCAACTGGAAGGCGCCGGTTGTCAACGTCTTCTTCGGCAAGAGCCCGAAGGTGGCGGAACTGGCCGGCAAGGAGGCGGTGGAGGGGGTGTACTTCTCCACCATCTTCCGTGACTTCGATTCGCCGGCGCCGCAGATGCAGCAGGCGCTTCAGCTTCTCAAGAAGTACTACCCCCAGGAGGATCCCGACGCAATCCACCTTTGGGGATTTACCGGCGCCCAGGTCTTCACGGAGGCGCTGAAACGGATGGGCCGCGACAACATCACGCGCGACCGCCTGGTCGAGTCCCTGGAAAGCATCAAAGGGTGGAAGGGCAGCGTCGTACCGGAAGTGACGATCAACAAGGGCAACGCGCCAGAGCACTTCCTTGTACGCGACATGTCCTACGTCCTGTACACGGAAGGCAAGTTCAAGGAGTTCACTCCGCCATGGCAGAAGTGAAAGGGTATGGCTGACGGCCACGTTTCATGCGGCCCAGGCCATGCGTCAGACGCACGGCTGGGCTGCAGGCTTTGGCAGTAGATTCGGGCCGGCTGTCGATGTAACTTAGCGCGCCGTCCGCGCTTTGTGGAATCGTTCGGACGGCCTCAGTTCTTCCGAAAAGAGATGTGAGACGTACATGACAGCCATCATTGGAAAAGCGATCTCCCCGCAACGAAAGCGCGTCGTGGATGCTCTTCATCTGCGCGAGCCCGATCGCATTCCGATCGGCCTGTGGGGGACGATCGAGGGATACCAGAATCTTCGCAAGGCGGTCGGCCTGGACTACAAGGCTGACACTCGGGACTACCGCACCGGTTCGACGACCTGGACGACCGATGTCAGTTTCGAGATCGATCTCGCGGAGAAACTGGATCTCGACTTCCTGCGGATCTCGATGGGCCCTCCGGGCGGGTCGCCGGGCTTTCGCCCGATCCGGTTCGAGGAGGTGCCGTTCGACATGGGCATCTCGCCGCCCAGCGCCGAGATCAATGTCGACGAATGGGGCGTTGTCCGCAAGTGGACGCCACATGAACGGGGCGGCTACTACGAGATGATCGGCTATCCCCTCTTTCATGCGACCAGCGCCCCGCTCGAGGAGGGCCTGAAGATCCTGGAAGCCTATCCCTGGCCGGATCCTCGGGACCCGGCGATGTGGAGCGACTCGCCCATCCCGGGCTTGTCGCTTCGGGACTATTGCAAGCACATCCGGGAGAACACGCCGTTCGCGCTCATGGGCCAGGCCGGGAGGGGAGGCCTGTACGAGCAAGCGAAGTACATGGTCGGCTACGCCAAGATCTTCTCGGACTTCATCGAGTCGCCGCAGTTCCTGGACGCGCTGCTGACCAAGCTGGTCGACATCGAGATCGAAACGAACAAGGCGATGATCGACGAGTGCGGCGAGTACCTCGACTGGATCCGGGTCAGTCCCGAGGACTTGGCCAGCGAGAAGACGAGCTTCCAGTCGCTGGCAATGTTCAACGAGCAATTGAAGCCGCACTACATGCGCTCGATCCAGGCGACGAAGGAGTACTACCTGAAGAAGAATCCGCTGGGCAGGATCCAGTTCCACAGCTGCGGCGCGCTCGCGGAGCCGTTCATGCGCGGCCTTATGGATTGCGGCGTGGACGGCTCGGACAGCCTGCCGCCCAAGGTCGCACGCCACTCGAATCCGGCAGCGAAGAAGCGGTTGCTGGGCCGGGAGATGTTCTTCTATGGCGGCATCGACGTGCAGGAAACCCTGCCCTGGGGCTCGATGGATCAGGTGCGGGCAGAGGTCCGTGCGCGGATCTGGGAGATGGGCAAGGGCGGCGGGTACCTTCTCAGCAGCTCGCATCGACTCGAGCACGACGTGCCGACCGAGAACGTCCTGGCGATGATCGACGAAGCACACACCTACGGCGTGTATCCGCTTCCCGACGAGCCTCCGCCAGGCGCGGACACCGGGGAGGGATACGAACCCTGGTCGGAGAAGAAGCCCCGCCGCCGCAAGTCCGAAGAGACGGTCAGCGAGTAGAGAGCTCCCGAACGCTGCCCCCGGCCACTCGAGCCACGTTGACACTGAGAAAGCGGCACATGCCCATCACGATTGACACCGACAAAGAGCAGGACATCGAGGACCTGCAGTTCGATATCGAGGATTCGCGGCAGACCGATCGCTGGTCAGACGCGCCTGCGGAGCTAAAGGAGCTCTTCCACGTCCTCGAATGGAACATCATCGACGGCGAGCACGCCAAGACGAACGCGCTGATCCAGCCTGCCCTGGCGAAGGGCGTCTCTCCTCGAACCCTCATTGCCGGTCCGATGGCAATGGGAATTGCCGAGGTCGGGCGCAGGTTCAAGATGGATGAGTACTTCCTTCCGGAAGTGATGATGTCCGCCAAGTGCATGCAGGCGGCGTTAGCCACCTTGAAGCCACTGATCATCGCCGAGAAGGCCGAGGAGATCGGCACGGTGGTCGTCGGAACCGTCCAGGGTGATCTGCACGACATCGGCAAGAAGATTGTTGCGATGATGATGGAGGCGGCGGGCTTCACCGTCGTCGACCTGGGTGTCTCGGTCCCGCCTGAGGACTTCATCGCTGCGATCCGCAAACACAAGCCGAAGATCGTCGGGTTCTCCGCCCTGCTGACCACGACGATGAACATGCAGTGGGAGACCCTCAAGGTCATCAAGGCCGAAGGCCTGCGCGAGAGCGTCAAGGTCTTCGTCGGCGGTGCGCCGATCAGCCAGGCGTGGTGCGACAAGATCGGCGCAGACGCCTACGCGTCCGATGCGCTCGTGGCGGTCGACAAGGCGCGCGCGTGCATCTTCAAGTACGGCGACGTCAAGGGAGGCGATCCGAAGCTCCATGCCGACATGCTGGTGATCGACGCCGAGCGCGAGGCCATGAAAGCCAAGGCCACCGTCACCTGATGAGCGATTTGCCACACCATTACGTGGCCGAGGCCGTCATGCCGGCCCGCTCTCCGCGGCGAGCCAGTGCGGATCGTGTTTGGCTGGCGCTGGCTGCGGTCGTCGCGATCGCACTTCTGGGATTGGGACTTTCGGGATACATGTCTGCGGCCTGGGGTTACGCGCTGCTCGTGTTCGGCGGCTTGTCACTGGGTCTGGCTGCGGCGCTGTTCTGTGTGCTGGTCTTCAGCCACGCCGGCAGTGCCGGTTTACTCGCCAGCGGATCGAAGCAGGCATTCGCCATCGGTGCGGCGGCTTATGTCATTGCGGTCTTCGCGCTGGGCGGGTACTACGGATACGAAACGCTGCAGGGCCGCATGGAATTGCACTGGATCATCTTCGGGCCGACCGTGATCTGGGCACTGATCGCATTCGACCGCGGTGTCTATCGGAAGCTTGTCGAGAAGAATCTGCCCACCTGGCACCGCTTCAAGGGCTTCATCCAGCGCGACAGCAGCGATCCCGGGGCGATGCGAAGGACGCTTCTGAACGACGTGATCCTGCAGCGAGCGCTCTTTCGCACCAGCAAGATTCGCTGGATCCGTCACGCACTCATCTTCTGGGGCTTCGTACTCATGTTCGCGACGGAACTGGTGGCCGTGATCGTCCGCGATGCGTTCCCCGCCTTCGGCTGGCCCGATGTCTGGCGCGCCCCAGGACATCCGGTGCGCCTCACGTTCGACCTCGTCTTCGATGCCACCGGGCTGATGGTGATGATCGGTTGCCTTATCGCATTGCTGTGGCGCTTTGCGGTACGCGACAAGCCGGAGCGGAGGTTCGCGGACACGCCGATGTCCGCCTTCCTGCTCTTCGTCGTCGTCAGCGGATTCATCGTCGAGGGCTGGCGCATGGCGCTGTCTCCGGCCGGTCCTGGGCACGAATGGTCGTTCGTCGGCGCTGGCTTTGCCTACCTGTTGAGTCCGTGGGTGGTTGCGTGGGACGGCGTATATCAGTCGATCTGGCTGCTTCACGTCATCGCCGCGTGCGCTTTGATCGGCTACCTCCCTGCGACAAGGCTTGTACACACCTGCGCGACACCGATCGGTCGACTGATGAACTCGCAGGTCGGCCTCCTGGCAGCGAAGAAGTTCGGCGTGATCGGCGCTCTCATGCCTGGCCGGCGTGCCCCCTCCCGTTTGCCGGCGACGACGCGTTCGCCTCCGTCGATCGGCAGCTAGTCCTACTCCAACGGTTGATACACATGGACAACATCATCGCGATCTACGGCAAGACATGTTCTCTGAAGACGGACGTAGCGCAGGAGCTGTCCCAGATGACCGGCTTCAAGCTCACCAATCGCGGCGAGAAGGCCACCACAGAGGCGAAGTACACGCGGGTGGCGACGGCCGCTCAACTGCCGGAGTCGTTTCATCGGGACCTCGACGCCGAGACGCTGAAGATGGCCGAGTGGAATGAGAAGCTGATGGTCTTCGAAAGTGCGTTCATGGATGCAGTACTCGCGTCGAAGAAGAACGTCTTTCTGGTTCGTCTGTACACCGCCGACGACGTGCGAGAGCAGCGTTGGAAGCATCGCAAAGAGGAGGGCGGTGGTCGGACCCGACAGCTTGGCGAGAGCGTCGCCGAGCGCGACCGGGAAGACGAGGCCCTGCGCAAGAGGCTGTACGGAACCAGCCCCTCGACGGCGAAGCCGGTGCTCGAGATCGATACGACCAAGCGGGGCGCCGTCGAGGTGGCGCGCGAGATCTGGGAAACCTTCCAGGCCGAGGCCGGAATCGAGGTGGTTACCAACAAGCCGGCGATGGACAAGGCTGCCGCGCGGGGCATCTTTCCCGGTGCCACAACCGGTGCTGTGACCCGCTTCAACGCCAAGCAGACGCCGTTCGGCGGCTATATTCGCGATGACCGGAGCGGCCAGGAGATATACGTTCACAAGTCGGCGCTGGGCGACGTGGACAATGGCACGCTTGAGCCAGGGATGAAAGTTGCGTTCGAGATCGTTGCCGACAGCTTCGGTGGATTCAAGGCCTTGAAGGTACGGTCTGCCAGCTAGCCATCGAGCATTCAGGAGCAGCATGCTCTGCACCAGGCGAACCCTTCATCCCTCGCTAGCGCAACCATTCAAGACAAGCGACACGCCGCAACATGACCAAACGCACGCAGCCCATCGTCTGGGATCGACTGCGGCTCTTCAATGCGGTGGTCGAGGCGGGCAGTTTCACTCACGCAGCGAGAAAGCTGCAGCTGAGTCAGTCGGCTGTGAGCCGCCAGGTCAGCGCGCTGGAGGAGTCGCTCAACGTCTCGCTCTTCTACCGCCATGCGCGCGGACTGATGCTGACCGAGCATGGCCAGATGTTCTCGGCGGTCGTCAACGACATGGACAACCGGCTGGCACAGGGGTTGGCTCGCCTGGCGGCGTCGCGTTCCAAGACGGACGGGCCCTTGCGGATCACGACGACGGTGACCTTTGGCTCGGCCTGGCTTTCCTCTCGGATCGCGAAGTTCCATTGGCAGTATCCGGACATTGCGGTCTCCCTTCACCTAGTCGACACGTCGGAGCTGGACCTGCTGGCGAGGGAGGCAGACGTCGCGGTGCGCTTTGCGGAGCAGACCAATCCGAACCTGATACAGCGGCGCCTGATGAGCAGCCGGTATCACCTGTACGCCAGCAAGGAGTACATCGCGCAGCGCGGAATTCCCGAGACAACACAGGCGCTCGACCACCACGAACTGATCGTCTACGGCAACGATGCCGAGATTCCCTTCAGGAACTTCGACTGGATCCTGCAGGTAGGCCGCGATCCAAGTGTCGAGCGCAAGCCCGCGCTCAAGGTCAACAGCGTCTACGCCATCTACCGGGCGGTCAAGAGCGGCCTGGGGATTGGCGCACTCCCGTACTACATCGTCGAGGAGGCTCCCGATCTGGTCGAGATATTGCCCGACGTGGCCGGTCCGACGTTCGACGCCTACTTTGTCTATCCCGAGGCGTTGCGCGGCTCGAAGTCGGTCAGTGTGCTGCGAGACTTTCTCCTGGAGCAGGTCGAGCACGACGCGGGCTTGCCGGCGTCCGAGATAGAGACCCTCTCCGTAAGGGTCGCGTCGTGAGGGCGGATCCGTGAGCGCAGAAGACAGTGCCCCCGTCGCCGAGGCGGTGTCCGCTGCCGTTCCGGCCGAAACCACAGCCAGGCTTGTTTTCATGCCTTCCGGACGTCGGGGAGACTTCCCCGTCGGCACGACGGTGCTCGCGGCGGCCCGCAGCCTCGGCGTAGACATCGACTCGGTGTGTGGCGGTCGTGCGGTGTGCGGTCGCTGCCAGGTCGTGTTGAGCACTGGAGAGTTTCCGAAGCTCAAGATCACGTCTTCGTTGGAGCACCTGACCCCGTTCGGAGAAACCGAGCGGAAGTATCAGCGCCTCAAGGGGCTGGACCCGTCGCGTCGTCTGAGCTGCCAGGCCTGTCTCCTTGGAGACGCGGTAATCGACGTGCCAGCGGACAGTCAGATCCACCGCCAAATGGTGCGCAAGGCCGCCGATACGATCCGCGATCTGCAGATCGATCCGGTCGTCCGGTTGTACTACCTCGACTTGCCCAAGCCGACCATGTCCGACCAGACAAGCGACCTGCGGCGCGTGCAGGCGGCCCTGGCGTCGGAGTGGAACCTGCACGAACTCGATGTCGACATCACG
>Ga0163151_10006385_pt1 | contig 14388 bp, 11 predicted proteins | sample OliLakLV19MP5IB2_FD_145596 | JGI IMG/M metagenome (GOLD analysis project Ga0163151, IMG submission 145596) | Freshwater microbial mat bacterial communities from Lake Vanda, McMurdo Dry Valleys, Antarctica - Oligotrophic Lake LV.19.MP5.IB-2 | ecosystem: Environmental > Aquatic > Freshwater >...
GCATCAGCGTTGGAAGCTGCGGTAACTACATTGGCAGTGATTGTTGATGTCAAACCGTTGACCGTAGCAGAAGTTGAATTAGTCGTGTTGAACTGAACACCGGAAGCGAATCTTGTGTTAGCTTCGGTTACGGTGTAGGCAGAGACGATCGCTGAGCCGTTAACGGTTACAGTAGGAGTTACGGGTGTAACTGGAGTTGAAGTAAATGTTACAACGACCTGATTAGCTGTAAGGCTTCCACTGTAAACATTTACATTAACTGCACCAGCAGAAGTCTTAGCTAGTGTTGTATTGGCTACTCCTGCAGTTAGAATAAGAGATGCAGTACCGAAAGATCCACCATTATCAGCCAAGAGTAGTACAATTGTTGAATTGTTGCCTGTTACCGTGTTGCCATACTGGTCCTGCCCAGTCACAGTGATTGTGCTTGCTGGATCAGCGATATTAAGTGTAGTTGGGCTTGCTGAGATGAGAACTTTTGAGATAGCTGCTGGGGTAATATTTACTGTTACATCTGCAGTATTTGAGTTGTAATTGAGTGCGTCTGTTGGCGTGAAAGTAGTTGAGAGTGTTTGTGAACCAACTACAGTAAGTACGGTTCCGGATGTTGGGCTATAAGCAAATGTTCCGGCAACTGATGCAATTGCATTAAGTTGAGTTACGCTTAGTGCAGTACCAGCAATAATGTCGGCTGGGTTTGTCCAAGTAATTACTGGGGTGGCTTTGGTAATATCCGCAGTCGCTGTCGGCTGAGAAACTGTGTAGTTTCCAGCGGCAGCTCCGTCAAGAGTTACTCCAGTAGCAGAGACGGTCTTCCCTGTACCAACATTTGCTGTGTCAAATGCTCCAACAGCAGATATGCTGCTAATAGTGACAGCGTCAGTCCCTTCAATTGTTGCGAGCGAAGCTCCTGTAAAGTCTAGAGTTGCTGTTGTGTTTGTGTCATAGACTTTGTTGCTTGCGGTTACGCCAGAGATGGTAAGAGCTTTGGCGGTGATTTCTCCACTGGCATTAGGCACATAACTAACCGTGTAGTTGCCACCACTATTATTGCCATCGTTGATTACGAGACCGCTCGCGGTTAAGGTTTTGGTAGATCCGACATCTTTAGTGTCGTAAGATTGAGTCGGTACAGTAGTAATCGTATCTCCTGTTTCAAGAATGTCCACTACTGGGACAACGACGGAACTTACCGTGCCGTCATAAACTTTACTGCCGGTTTGCGCAGTAACATTAATAGGTTTGGCAGTAATGACACCGGTTGTGTCCGCTACGAAATTGTAAGTATAGTTTGCTCCACTATTGTCGTCGGTAACTGTTCCGCTTGCAGTAAGTGTTTTGCCCGTACCGACATTTTTATTGTCGTAGGTCTGCGTAAAGTTTGCTACATCTGTTCCCACTATTGCTGGAGAGAAACCCGATGTGATTATTGACGTTCCACTTGAATTTTGCGTGCCGTTGTATGTCTTAGTGTCTGTTGCGGCAGTAATAGTAATGGGGCGTGGAATAACATTGCCCGTCGTGGTGTTTATTGTACCGATTGTATAGTTGCCTGCGTCAGCGCCACTAAGTGTAAATCCTGTCGCGGTAACTGTTTTACCGAGTCCGATGTGCTTATCAGCAAATGTTGCCGACCCTCCAGTAGCAGTAACCCCTTCCCCTCCAAGTACACCAACAAGAGTACGGCTGTTGATATCCGCGGTAACACTACCGTTGTAAGTTTTATTTACATTAGTAGTAAAAGAAGCAGTAAGAGCGACAGGGGTAATATTGGCGGTGGTGTTAGCCGTTGTTACACCATTGAGCGTGTAGTTGCTTGCGTGAGTGCCACCTGTGATGGAAATGCCGGTAACTGAAACCGCTTTACCTGTACCAATATCTTTATCAGCGAAGGTTGCTGCGGTGTAGGCAAGAGTTACATCATCGCTAATTATCTTATCGCTTGAAAGCGTAACAGTAGCGGTTGTGTTCGCGTCGTAAACTCTGTTCACACCAGTTGCTGAGACGGTTAGCGTTTTTGCTGTAATTGTGAGGTTATCTCCGACATATGCAATAGCATAGTTATTTCCTGCAGAGACTGTTCCCTGTGTAATAGCATGCAAGCCGACATTTTCACCAATAGCACGAGTAGGTGAGCCAGAAAATGCATTACCGGTTATGAGCGTGGCACTTGGTGTGTAAGTCAGACCTGGGTCAGTTGCTCCGTAAACCTTTGTCTGAGGATCTGCAGTAACGGTTACTGCTAGAGTAGTGATATTTGCGTTAAGCGTTGGCTGGATGAACGTGTAGTTGCCTGCGTCAGCACCCGCAAGTGAAAATCCAGAAACTGCCACGGTATTAGAGCCAACATTTGCAGTGTTGAATAAGCCACTTGCCGTTCCAGCAATAGAGACTGTATCTCCACTTTCAACACCAACAAGAGCTGGCGTGCCAGAAACTACAGCAGTCGTATCGCCATCATATACTTTGTTCGCGGCAGAGAGACCTGAGACGGTGAGCGTTTTTGCGGTAATGACACCGGTTGTGCCCGCTACGAAAGTGTAGATGTAGTTTGCTCCACCATTACTATCAGTAACTGTTCCTGATGGTGTAAGAGTTTTTCCTGTACCGACAACTTTGTCACTGTAAACTTCTGTGAAATTTGCAGTGTCACCTGAGACGATACCGCTATGTGTAGGCACGCCTACAGCCGTCATGCCACCATCGTAGATCTTTGTATTAGTTACTGCAGTTACGGTGATTGACTTTTTGGTAATCGCAAAGGTGTCCGAAGCAAGAGTTAGAGAGTAGTTAGAGCCAGCAGACAAATCGCCGAGAGTGTAAGCGTAGGTGGCGACATTTGTTCCAGTAGCACGGCCCAAAGCGCCAGTGAACGCACCGTCCAATAGAACAGGTGTAGGCGTATATGTGAATGTCGGGTCAGCTTCGCCGTAAACTTTTGTTTGAGAAGCGGTTGGGGTGACAGTTATTGCGAGAGTGGCAATGTCCGCATTTCCTAGAGCATTACCGTTAAAGGTGTAATTTACTGCTACGGATTCGGAACCGAGAGCAAGACCCGTGGCTGAAACTACTTTACTCAGCCCAACATCTTTGGTGTCAAAGGTTGCTGTGCCGCCAGTAACGGTTACTACATCGCCAAATTCCAGCCCAGCAAGAGTGCGGCCGGCGATGGTGGCGGAAGTATTGCCGTCGTAAACCTTGTTGTCAGCGGTAATAGTAGCGGTGAGAACTTTCTTGGTAATTTCAAAATTAGTGCTGACAGCGCTTGTGAGACCTGACGCGGCCGCGGTTAACTGCTTCCCTGTGCCAAATTCATTCACTGTCAAGCCGCTGAAAGTCACGACTCCGATGCCCGCACCTGTCCCGATATCAAGTACAGCAGTACCAAGAAGAGTGCCTGTGCCAGATGTTTTAGTAAGCGTTACATTCAAATTCGCGGCAAGGCCATTTGTAGAATCATTCCCAAACTGATCTTGAGTTTTTACAACTGGGGCTGTTGCAAAATTTGAGCCATATACAGTAGAAGCGCTAGGCTGTGTGGTAAAAGCAACTTTGGTAACAGTACCAGCAACAGTAGAGAGCGTGCCGAAATTAGTTGTTCCGTTAACAACATCAGCGATAGTTGCGCCAGATTTTGTGATGATTCCACTTGAAGGAGTCGCGGTTGTTGGCCGGACTTGAATTTGACTGAAATTCAAAGTAGCAACACCAGTAGCAGAAGTTGCCGTGACATTGAAAGAAAGTGTGGTGAGTGACGGGATAATAATGTTAGAACTGACAGCAAAACTCGTTCCTCCCCCAATTCCAATTGTAACATTTTGAGAAGTATTAAATTCCCAACCATCAGGCAAAGTTAAGGTGTGCATACCAAGACCAATATCTCCAGCAATGTTTTCAGTTATAGTTGGACCACTTAATGGTTGATAAACTCCACTTCCTCCTGCAGAAGTTGTATCAATAGAGATGTTTGTACCTCCGGTGGCTGGTGTAATAGCTACAGCCGCAAATACTGAATTAAGTACAAAAAAACCGCTGACTAAAGCGGTCACTATAAAAACGCTAAAAATTGACTTATTTAGACCCCCCCCCACAACAACCCCACGCACAAATGATTTTATATTCATTTTAATATTAATTACTAATAATAATTTTAATTTAAGCCATTTTTAAGATAAATGACGAATTTATCATAAATTATTAAATACTATTTTGATAGTACTACACAATAAAATTCTGTCAATGGCAAGAAGTGCATAACCTGTGGATACATTAAACTGATGCTAACTATAGTATGTAGAACGAAAAACCGCAAGTACCTAAAACTAGCAAGGACCGTCCTTGCTAGTTTCACGAAATGTATGGAGTTTCGTCTGTTCCACTGCACCTTGAGTTCTTTTGGAATACTCCCGGAGCTGTATCGTATTTGGCATCGTAATGCCTTAAAACCCCATACCAAGTATATTCATTTTTTATGAAGTGCTACATACACTACGCTATTTGAAACCGTAATCGCAAATACTCTGAATGTATGGATACTGGTCTCGGTGGTAAAAAACCTTAATCTTCTACATATTCACCTACTACCACTTTTAGTATAACAAAGATTTTCAAGAAAAAATATAGATAAAAAGAAAACAAGTGAGTGCGGAATAATCCAACAACTCACTTGTGTGTGAATGATGCGTTGTTCTGCACCATCCACACACAAGTGGGGGTGCAAAAAAACGCGAATGCAAGGGCAAAGGGCAAAGTGTCAAAAAGACCACAGTGCCCAAAGTCCAGAGTGCTACTTGCTGAAGCGGAGTGCAGAACTGCGGGAGTCCAAGTAGTAGCCCAACCAGCGCCAGTTTAACACGACCCCACCACCGTACTCGTAGAGATACGGGACAAGCAGGCCGCCGCTGCGGTGCCGCACGACCGAGCCCCACAAGAAGATCGCTTTACTCGCGAACAGCTTGCGGAAGAGAGAGATGCCCTTCTGCTGGATGGCGAGCCCATCCTGCAAGTTCAGGCACGAAGCGAGAGCATCGCCATTCTGCAAGTGCTTGTAGATGGTGTTGCCCACCACCGAGCCATTCTTCTGGCTGTCGTCGAACCACTGCACGACCTTATTGAGGTCATATTCAGCGGGTCCCGAGCACTCCAACTCGGGATACATCACCTCCAGCACCCAGTCGGGGTAGGCTGGCTTGACCGAGCGGTCCACACGGACAAGGAAGTCGAGCGGGGGTTCGAGCGAGAGCTCGGGAATGACGGGCTGAACAACGAGTTCACCACGCAGAAACTTCAGAGCACCGTCCCCCCCGCCGAGTTTCTTGACAATGGCGTTGAGCTGACCAGCGGTCAGGTTCTGGGATGCGAAGTTCATTTTCGTTTCCATAAGAGTTTTTCTCCTTGGGCGAATTTGCCCATTTTCGTGTCGCTCTCATCCGAGCAGGAACCAGACCAGTATGGTCATATCCAGAAAGTGTCTAAGGTTAAACACCTTTTGACTATGACCACTGTTTTTACAAGTAATATGTTAAAGAACCATACTCGTGTAGTATAGCATATTTTATAATTTTGTCAAACTTTGCGCGGACTAGTGGACGATGTTAGAACTGCTCTAATGGGTGATAACAAGCTAATTATATGGCAGATTTAAGTATTAAGGTAGTAAAAGACTTATTTAGGAGATATTTAGTTGTTTTACAATCTCAATCAGACGCAAAGGAACAATACTTTCCCCAGACTCAATCTCTGCTTTAATACTAAGTACATCTTCTTTTTCTAAATCGCCAATAATATCAAAACTCGTAACGGATTGATGTTCTGGACTGTCAGTGCCATAAAAATGAACAGCTTTCCCTTCAAAATCTTTAGTATTTAACATAACCAATGAGTATAGGGCATGTCTTTTCAATTTTGACATTGATGCTTCCCTTTTAGCAGACAATTCTTGTATCTTATTGACTATTTCATTGTTGATAATTTTAGCCGCAAAAATGGTGTCGTTAGATTGAGCTAGAAAAACATACTCGTATTCACGGTATCTGAAAATATCACCGAATTTTATAATAGTTCCGTCCATATATTTTAGTTGTATATTTCTGAAAGAAGTTCAATTTCTTCTTTATTTACTTGGCAATCATTATCATTTACTGCAAGTGTATAGGGTATTTGTTCAAGGAATGAAGTCATTTTCCAAGGAGATTCTGCGTGCGATACATCTTCAATGAATTTTTTGTTACTGGTATTGAATCTTTTAGATACATTCTCTAAAATTTCTAGTTCAGTTTGAGAGAAATATTTTCTATCTTCTTCATTAAACTTTCTTTTTGCAACTATACGCATCATTTTTGAAGTTTCAGAAGTTTCGCAAGATATTATATCGGTTAAGACAGAGTAGTCAACATCGTCACAAACTTCATCAACTAAATTTTTTATCGTCGATGGGATTGGACCATGTTCTAGATTAATATAGCTATCAAATGTTACTGGAGAACCATATTTTTTCACATGCCCGAAATCAAGGAAGTAAAAAAGTTTCATGAGTTTTACTTTCCCTAAAAATGCTGGGTCGGTGTTTGTACAAAAGTACAACAATATAGCTTTTAATTTTGGTAAGGATATTTTCATAACACAACTACTATAACACAAAAATAAACTTATGTCTATAACGACCGCTCACTATCTTTATTATAATCATTTTATGAATTGCAAGCAACTTATTAATACCCCTTAAAATTCACAGAAACGCCCCCGCGCCTATAATTTGATCCAAATATAGATATCTCTATGAAAACAGGGTATATCTCTATTAACTTCCCTTTGCCTACTAGTGCCAGTGAGCAGGCGGTAGTTTATATACCCTAAATCGAAGATTGCTACGACTCAACCGTGGTCCATAGCATCTTAGACGATTGCCTAATTGATTAAGGCGTTCTAAAGCACCGTAAAAAGAGCTTGTTTGCCCCTAGATCAATGATATTAATACCTACTACCAACAAACCTCAGCAGTTCCACCTATTTTCTAAAAGTTCTATGAAAGAGTTTTACTACTAGATAAGAACCAATAAAAAAATTAATTTTTGATAAACTTTATTCAAAACAACCAATTAAAGAATCTTTTATACCAAGGTAATCCAGAAGAATTATTTTTTGATTCTATTGGTTTAGAAGGCTCGATTGGTGGTGTCTGCTGGACGAAATCATAACCGATTTTAGGCACTGCGGCTGAAAAACCATCGGGCTGGGGCAGCCGCCGCACGTCGGAATGCCGCCGCTGTTTCCGTCAGAACAGCACACGAAACATTACCAGCGTCGACCTGAGATCAGTATTTTGCCTGTCTTCTTCTTTGTCAGCGAGAATTGAGTTTTACTGTTTTTGCAAACTTATATGCTCTTTCCTCTGTATTTATATAGAAGTATTCGCTGTTAAGCAAAACTTTCACTAAAGGCAGGCAAGAATTTCCATCTCTTTCTTTTATCACAACTCTATTGTTGTCCGTGAACAACAATACTCTGGTGATCTCTTAAAGAAGAGTTACTCGCGAGCTTGAACCGTGATCCAAACTACATTAGCAAGATGTAAATATTATATATAATCGTATAAAAATAGAAAGACCTCGCAGAGAGCAGTGCTTTCCACGAGGTCCGTGTTGGCGAACCCCATGGTTCGCATTGATTTCTTTTGAGAATCTTCCCACCGAGCCTCCGCACCCCAAAAAAATTGGCGCGGAGGCTCAAGTAGTCAAGAGGAACAAGTCCTCTAGGCCACAAGGATCTTCCGGGAGGCACCCACACCGACGTAGCCGTAGCGGAAGCCATTCCAGTGGCGGACGTCGAGGCCGCTCCCGTCGAAGTACCCGACACACGAAACGCTACCAGCGTCGACCCGAGAGGTCGCGATAGTACGTTCCGAGCACGCTGCCCAAACCGAACCATTGCATCGCTTCCCAGTCTTGCGGAAGACGAGCATGTTTTTTGTGACCTCAGCGATGGTCGTCGGCACCTCGTACTCCGGAGGCAACATTGCAACCTGCTCCTCCGGCGTCTTCGACGTCGAACCCGGAACGATGTCCCGAAGCACGATGTAGAGATGCGATTCAAGCACCGCGACATCCGTGTGTGGCTGGCCGACGTGCCAGGGGTTGTTGTTGAGGTAGAACTTCGGCTGACCATCAGCCGGGTGCAACTCCAACCACTTCGCCACCGTGAGCGGATCCCCATTGATGTCGGGAACGCCCATGAATGCGAAGTGAGTGTCCGCCACGAGCTTGCCCTTGTGGAAGGGGCAGGGGCTCGTGAGGATCTCCTCCACCTTTGGGTCGAGTTGTTCGGGCTTTCTGTAGTAGCTTGCCCAGTCACCCATGCCCCACACCCGCGCTGTTGTCTGTGTCTGCGTTTTCATAACATTTCCTTTTTCGTTCCCCGGATTCGCCCCAGGTACTATTTTGCGGCATCGTCAATAGACGAGCTTTCTAAGCCCCAAATTCGAGGCGCAAAAAGCTCGTCTATTTGAAAGATTCTCTTTTTAAGGAACTTAAAAGCTACCTGATAGTATAACATACAAAAAGACTATTTGTCAAGGTTAAATGCGGTACATTCAATGCCTAATCCTTTTTGTTTTTATACGCAAAAAGCCCACCACAGGTAGAGACCGAAATCTCTCGTACAGTTTCCCATACGGCATATCACGCAACCCTGTGACGGGTTTTTTATGCGTGATATGACTCTTTTCATCATGTCGGCAATTATTCACCGATTTAGATTACTTCTTACTTATTAAGTTATAACTCCATAATACACCTTTAAAAAGGTATAGCAACCTCCATTTTTCCCCAATTTTTTAGAAATTTTTTACAAGCAATTAACTTAAATTTGCTAATTTTTTTCAAAACCACAAACGCTACCGTTTCCTATACAAGACCGTCTATGCCCAGTACCTAAATGAGATAACCCCCCCCATTCACTATTTTAAAAACACAAAAGAAAGATATTAAAAACTATTTTTGTGATAGGTAAATAAATATATTTATTCTATTTAACTTTTTATAGTCGTACAAAAGTTATTTATTAATTAATAACATTAAAGTTATGCAAAAAGAAATAGAGGCATTACCCAAGACAAATTTTATGGGTAGCCAGAGAAATTACGAAAACGTAAAGCAACAACTTACTGAAAGATATGGTATTGAAATTGCAGAGGAGTATGATCCACTTGTAAATTGCAGAACCTACAATGATTGGAAGAAAAATAATTATCTTGTTAATCGTGGCGCCAGATCATTTAAGGCGGTAGTAGTTGTGGAGAAAAAAGACAAAGATGGGAAAGTGATAAAAAAATACCTAAAACTAGCAAGGACCGTCCTTGCTAGTTTTGACAATGGCGTTGAGCTGACCAGCGGTCAGGTTCTGGGACGCGAAGTTCATTTTCGTTTCCATAACAGTTTTTCTCCTTGGGCGAATTTGCCCATTTTCGTGTCGCTCTCATCCGAGCAGGAATCAGACCAGTATGGTCATATCCAGAAAGTGTCTAAAAATTAAACACCTTTTGACTATGACCACTGTTTTTACAAGTAATGTTAAAGAACTATACTCGTGTAGTATAGCATATTTTATAATTTTGTCAAACTTTGCGCGGTCGAGCGGATTTGAACCGCCAACCTCTCCCGTGCACTTATCCAATATTTTCATAAAGGCGTGGACTATATCTTCACCATAAGTTTTCACTTTTAGGTGCTCCGGTATCTAGTCTCTACGGTGCCCCCACAGTTTGTGGGGTTCCCTCGGTATTCGCGTATGGTTTGAAAATTCTCACCACTTAGCCTTCACCGATATCCCAGAGAGTTTCAATCCGCCGTTTCGACGGAAAGCTGCAGTATATTCTACAGGGGAGTGCTCTAACCAGTTGAGCTACGACCGCGTATCTCTATATATTTCTCGAATATATCCCTCTTTCTCTTAAGAAATAAGGTGCACTTACTATTATACATAATTTTGTATAAAATCAAAGAATCTTTAATACTATATTTCAAGTCAAAGCCCCTCTCTTTTTTTACTAGAGAGCCACCCAAAATACCTCTTTCTGATAAAAGAGTTGCCAATGACTCCAAAAACCTTACACTTCCAGAAGTAAAAACAGTACTTATGGCATGAATTGCGTGTGTTCGATGTTTATTTTTAATACCTACCCATACCCCACCATCTCCATCAAAATATCCACGTAAAAAATCAGGAAAATATTTTCTAGAAATTTCTGGAAATATCATTGTTTTACTTTTTCTTTCACTTAATCCAAATTTAATTAAATCTTCACACATTTCTTTACTACCGATTTGCAAACGATAGGATTGATGTTTATTGTCTTTTGTGCGAAGAGAAATAGCGTGAGATGAGCCTATAACTTTTTTAATTGTCTCCAGAAGATTTTTATCATTGATCTACAATGACCAGAACCAGGTTCCCCTTTTCGTCTCGATAATATTTCCATCGGCAAAAATAAAACCCAAAATATACGCCATATCTTGGCTCCAGATTTTAAAAAAGCTCTTATTTATGTTCCTGTATATTGGCACATATATAGTATAATACGTGACAGTACAGTATACTAACCAATATCTCTAGTTTATTTATTCCTATTGTGTCGACGACAGGGATCGAACCTGTGACCTTAGCTTTATGAGTGCTATGCTCTACCGACTGAGCTACGTCGACATCCCATGAGAATAGCACATTTTATAACTTTTTCAAATTTTATTTGCAAAAACCCAATATATGATGTAATATACGAATCAAGTTAGGACCCTAGTGTTCTGATAATTATTTAGCGGGATAGAGAAGAGGCATCTCGCAAGGCTCATAACCTTGAGACCCACGTTCGATTCGTGGTCCCGCAACAACAAATTCCCCTCTCCTTTAAAAGGAGAGGGCTAGGGTGAGGTCAAATAAAACCATAGTGATGAAAAATCTGTTCGTACAGAGCGATGACCCTATTGGCTTCATGTTTTGAGAGTTCAAAAGCCAAACCTTCATGAGCTATTTTGTTTCGTATAGTGTGCACTTCCCAAGCACTAGAAAGACCATGAAAAGTATCTTGGCTCGCCATCTTTAGTCTATCCCCTAGACTCACGCCCTTAAATCCGAGGTCTGCCATCAAGTGATCAAGCATGGTATCGGCTTCAATTACGGCAAGCTTCCAATCGCTAGAACTTTCGGATAAAAGATAAGTCAAAACCCTATTCCAATGTTCGTTTTTAGACACTGCCCCACTGTGAGCTTGCTCTTCTTGTTCTTTCTTGTGTGCATATTCATGTATCTCATGATGCAGATGCGCATGTTCTTTTTTTCTAATTTCAAGCAATCTGATAGCGCAATATGAAATGATGGTTATAAAAAATATAGCCAGAAAATACAAAAAAGTTTTGTAGAGATTGTAAACCCGATCGTTTGCAATATTATCAAATAACTCCTCTACAGCAACTTTACCATGAGAGAATAAATAATCTGGATTCAAGATTTGAGACTTTAAAATAGAAGACCCAGATCCAACGATAAATAGAAGTAAAATTACCACTACAAAAACTAATTCTATTGCAAATTCTTTTAACATAATGTTTCAAATTTTTTACCGACTTCAAACAAAGAATCTTCGCAAAAATGCGGCGCCATGAATTGGATTGAAAATGGCAAACCTTCCGGAGATTTACCTGAAGGTAGCGCGATAGAAGGCACTCCAGATAGATTTGCGGGTGCAGAAAATATATCACACAAATACATGGCCACTGGATCATCCATCTTTTCACCTAGTTTAAATGGCAACATGGGAACTGTCGGAGTAAGGATATAATCTACTTCCTCAAACACTTTTAAAACTTCTTCTTTTATTTTTTCTCGAACCTTGATGGCTTTGTTGTAGTAAGCATCGTAGTACCCGTGAGAAAGCACATAAGTTCCAAGCAAAATTCTACGACGAGCTTCGGCTCCAAAACCTGTACCACGGCTTTTTTTATAAACCTGAGAGAGACTATCTGCCGCCGCACTATAACCATAGCGTATACCATCAAAACGAGATAGATTTGTTGAAACTTCAGCCGGCATGATGATGTAATATACAGCCAACGAATATTTGGCATGAGGAAGTTCTACGTCCACTATTTCGTAACCGAGCTCTTTCAACTTTTCTAAAGACTGTTTAAAATTTTCTTGAATACTGGTGTCTACTCCATCAGCAAATAAATGCCACGGTACGCCGATTTTGCACCTCCCCAAGGAAACACCTTTGTCCCCAAGGTGCTTCCTTGGGGAGGTGCCACGTAAGCTATCCGGCACAGAAGTACTGTCTTCCGCATCATATCTCGATAAAATATCAAAAAGAATTTTTGTATCTTCCACACACTTTCCAAAAGGAGAAACTTGGTCTAGTGAATTCCCCATGGCGATGATTCCCTGTCTAGACACTGCCCCATAAGTAGGCTTGAGCCCCACTAATCCGCAAAATGCCGCCGGCTCCCGGACAGAACCACAAGTCTCTGTACCTATGGCAGCTAGTGTCATATCAGCAGCTAGTGCAGCTGCAGAGCCGCCAGAAGACCCGCCTGGCACTCTTTCAATATCAAGAGGATTCTTTGTCACCCCATATGCAGATGTCTGAGTAGAAGACCCCATGGCAAATTCATCCATATTTGTACGACCTAAAAACACAGCTCCGGATGCTTTTAGATCACGAATCACAGTAGCATCATAAGACGCTTTGTAATTTTCTAAAATTTTTGAACCGGCTGATGCGATGTGCCCTTCGTATAAGATGTTGTCTTTTATGGCGACAGGAATACCAGTCATCATAGTCGCGCTTCCATCTTGAAATTTTTTCTGCGCTTCTTCGGCTTGTTTTTTTACATCATCAAATACTTCGAGATATGCATTTATCTCAGAATTTTTCTTTTCAATATTTTCAAGGTAGGCTTCTGCAAGTTCCACACAGGTATACTTCCCTGCTTTCAGATCTTCGTGCGCTTTTTCGATTGTTAAATTTTTTAAATCAATCATTTTTTCTTTATAACTTACAGTATTTTCTTCACTTTCAAAAAACCATCTTGCGAATCAGGAAATTGCTCGATTATTGAGTCTTTTGAAAACGCTCGAGGCTCCAACTCGTCTTCTCTCCAAACATTGTGGTAAGTATTAGAAGGCTTAATATCCCCCACCTCGACTTCTTCAATCTGCTTCACATAGCTCAAAATACCTTCCATATCATGAAGTAAAGATTCTTTTTCTTCCGGCGAAAGCTCAAGTTTTGCCAGCTCTGCCAGATTTTCAACATCTTTGATATTCATAATGAGATTATAGCAGAAATCATAAAAACTAAAAGTGCAAAGAAGATACTTTGAGAAGAGTCTTTCGCAGGCTGTCGAGCCGAGAAGGAGTAAATTTTTAGTAAAAAATTATACGACGGTTCGGGAAGTATCTCCCACAAGCGCTTGTATTCTTTCCTCTGTCGGTGGATGAGTTGCAAATAGTCCGCTAATTTTCTTGGCAATTTTAGAACTTTTATCTCCCTTCGGGTCAGCGATATATAAATGCGCAATAGCGCCAGATTGGCGTGCCATTGGTTGACCATGTTGTGATATTTTGCGTAGTGCATTCGAAAGACCTTCTGGATAACGAGTGAGTAGCGCACCAGAAGCATCGGCTAAAAATTCTCTTTTTCTTGAAATCGCCAGCTGAATAAGCAAAGCGAAAATTGGCGCTAAAATTGATAAAATAATGCCGATGAGCATCATCACACCGTTTGCCTTACTGTCGTTGTCCCGACCACCATGAAAAAATAAATTTCTTGTAAAAATATCTGAAACTATAGAAATAAAACCTACCAACACCACTACAACTGTCGAAAGTAGCATGTCTCGATTTCCAATATGTGAAAGCTCATGCGCAAGCACTCCCTCTAATTCGTTCTTTTCTAGAATAGCTAAAATCCCAGTGGTAACTGCCACTACTGCGTGCTCCTTGTTTCTGCCTGTGGCGAAAGCATTTGGTGCGGGATCATCGACGACATACACTTTTGGCATAGGAAGCCCAGCAGTTATGGCCAGATTTTCCACACTAGTATAAAGGTCAAAATATTCTTCCCTTTTGGCCTCTTTGGCACCCGCAAGTTTGAGGACTATTTTGTCGGAAAACCAGTAAGAAACAAAATTCATCACAATACTAAACAAAATAAAAACGTAAAGAATGCTCGGATCACCATAATAAACACTAAAGAAATATCCGATTCCAATAACAATCGCAAGAAATGCTGACATGAGTAGCCAAGTCTTGGTGATGTTTTTGGATTGTTGTGTGTAAAGTGTTGCCATAATACTAATCTATACTAAAAATAGTTAATTTACCAGCTTCCTCCACCCC
>Ga0163151_10006389_pt1 | contig 14385 bp, 13 predicted proteins | sample OliLakLV19MP5IB2_FD_145596 | JGI IMG/M metagenome (GOLD analysis project Ga0163151, IMG submission 145596) | Freshwater microbial mat bacterial communities from Lake Vanda, McMurdo Dry Valleys, Antarctica - Oligotrophic Lake LV.19.MP5.IB-2 | ecosystem: Environmental > Aquatic > Freshwater >...
GAGATAATATATCTTTTTCATGTTTTTTAATAATCCCACCGCAAGAATAAATGACTCTGCGAAGATTTGGGTGCAGTTCTTCCACTAATGGTTTTCCCTCTTCGTCCAAAAAATTATCAGGAGTTAGTATCGGGTCCCTCGCTACTGTTACCGTGAATTCATTGTTTACCCGCGTTAATTTTGCCCGGCCAATGCTGTAAACGTATTTATCTTTCCCTTCTATATTCTGAATAGAAATTCCATGGATTATAAATAATGCCTCAGTTGGAGTAATCCAAATCGGGGGCATAGTGGTCCCGATTCTCCAAAGCGCCCATGGTAAATCGGTCGGAAAGATAATATCGTCTAACTTCTCAGGGACTTGCGAGACTAATGAAAATGCTAATATTTTGTGTTTATAACTGTCAGCGTCGGGTCTAAATAAATAAGTAGTGTTGTCAACAGGTGTCAAATTTTTACCAGGTCCAAAAGTACCGATAACCAGAAAAGGAGGAAGTTCCTGTTTCCAGGAGCTTGCAGAATCAATTTTTACAATTGCCGGAAAGGGAATAGGTACTCCCGCTCTATCTCTGAGAACTGCAGTCAGCCCAATGATTAGATTCTCGTTTTCTAATTGCAACACCCGTGGGTCTTCCAGATTAATTCCATTGTAAATTGGCTTCCAAATTACTCTTTCATGAGCGATGGAGTCATCCTGAGCTACTTCAAAAAGTTTTAAAATACCTGTATCTGGTTCACCCTCCTCACCGGCCTCAGCCACTTCTCTTCCCATAAAGCATAAAGCACTATCTTCAGATTTCTGCCAAACCGCTAAATTATAGCGGGCCACTTTTATATTGGGAAAAATATCTTTTATCTCTTTAATCTTCATTTAATAGTATGCGCAGCTGGAGTACTATATTTAATCTCAGCAGTAACTACATTAGGCTTCTTAGATTTAAAAATCAAGGCTTCATTACTCTCACTTAAAGCTAGAGATGAAATTAGAAAACAAATTATAGATTCAGCTCCCTGGTTTGCATTAACTCCCCTTAAAGTTAATCCATCAGCAACCCCTTTTGAGGTTGAATCATAAACTGATCTATGGTTTCTATTATTGCCAAAAAACCATTCAAAAGCCCGGTTTGCTTCCTCAACATACTTTGATTCCTTCAGTGCCTGATTTGCAAAAATATTAGCATCAACCACTCCCGCAGCCTCTAAAGGTTGTTGATCATATTCTGCCTTCTTCCCTGTTTTACTATGCCATCCATCCTGACCAATAAAATCATAGTAATCATTTTCTTCATCATAATTACAAGCGGTAATAAACTTTAAACTATCTTTTGCAATTTCTTTAAAAATTTCCTGTTTTGTAATTAAGTAAACTGCAAATAAAGATTGGGGAAGTCTAAAATTATCATAAGTTACAACCTCTTCAAACCAATTCCAATCTTGTTGTTTATTTTCATCATATGCTTTTTTCAAGAACTCAGCCAATTTCTTTAAATGCTTTGTTGCAAGCCTTACTGCAATTTTTTCATTCTTAACTGCCTTAATATAATAATAAAGCCCGAGAATTGAGTAGGCCGCGGTTCGCAAATCGATTATGTTTGGCATTTGTTCCATAGCTTTTTCAAACAAATTTCGCACCTCTTTGAAAGATGAATGCTCAGGATTTTTATAAAGATGAAATCCTAATCCCCAGACCGCTCTGGCATATCCATCAGTCACACCTGCCTGATCATCCCATTTCTTTTTAGCATTTAAAAAAGTGTGGAATTTCCCATCCTGTTCCTGAGCCAATTTTAGAAAATCTGCATAAACTTTTATTAAATTGGCAAATTCTCCGTTTCCATATTTTTTATACATATGTGACGCCACGATTAAAGCCCGCGCATTATCACAAGTACTATACCCGTGTCTTAGATCAGGAAATAATTTATTTGCATGTTGGACGACTCCAATTTTGTTTGTTAAATGAACTAAATAATCAATATCAGCTGGAGAATCTATAAAGTCTGCTGTCCTTATGTGAACATCGTTTTCTGCAAGTGCTATTTTTTTATAGACCTCGTGATGTTTTTCTGCAACTTTAAACCAACTCATTTCCTGGCTCAACAAACCCACCCTCGTCTCAATCGCCAATTTTTTCTGAGGATTTTCAAAAAGTTCAATCAGTGCCGCTGCTATAGAATCGCTATCGCGAAACGGCACTAAAACACCCTTACTGTTTTTGAGAATTTGCTTAGCGTAAATATACTCAGTCGCAATACAGGCCTTGCCTGCACCGATTGCATAAGACAAAGTCCCTGAAGTAATCTGCTGTGGATCTAAATAAGGGGTGATATAAATATCGGCAGCTGACAGAATTGTTTTAAGTTCTTCCTTAGAAACATACTCATTTCTAAAAACTACGTTCTCCTCAATACCCAAATTTTTCACTTGCTCTGCTAATTCTTCCCGATAAGATTCTCCTTCCTCAGTTTTAACCAAAGGGTGAGTTTCTCCAACTACTAAAAATAAAAGATTTGGAATTTTCTTAACTGCTTTCGAAACCGCCTCAATTCCATACTCAATTCCTTTATTGCGGCTTAACAAATTATTCGCAAGCAATATAAATTTGTCAGGATAACCGATCGATTTCTTTGATCCCTGTGCATCTGCCTTATCAATAATGGGAGCCCCATGCACAATCACCGTAATATCCTCTAAATTCAATCCATAGACACTTACAAGCCTCTCCTTACCAATTTCATCCATAACAATTATTCTTCTCGATAGTCGACTTAATTCTTGGATTATTTTTTTTTGAGTCTCAGACGGTGTTAACAATACTGTATGAAATGTTACCGTTAGTGGTTTTATTAATTTTTTAGCTAAGAGTAAAATATAGTTCCCACCCTCGCCTCCAAAGAGCCCAAATTCATGTTGTAAATGTACAATTTCTGTAGAACTTTTATTTATACTTGCCGCAGCGCGGGTGTAATCACTTTTATTATGCTGGCTTATGGTGCGTGCAACAGGTTTTGAGTAGGTATTTGGAATTACCAAATTTTCCATCGCCACTACCGAAATTTCGTTACCTGACTTTTCCGACTCTTCAGCCAAATCCCGGGTGTAGGTTGCAATTCCGCATTTTCGCGGAACATATGATGAGATATAAGTTATATGCATATTTTCAGTCCTTAACTCCTACGCGTCTGTGAATATTTCGAAATATTTAAAAGCAGAAAACTTGGAAATAAATGATCTAAACAAAGAAAAATAATTTTTTGAAAGTTCATTTAGTTGAGTAGCGCTAAATTACCTTTGGAATAAGATCATCTTAACAGAAAACCCCATCATACTCAATCACAGCCTTAATTTGATATACTTGCCTTTAGCAGTTGATGATTACACTACCCCCAAAAATAGACAACAAAATCTCAGAAATTCTTAGTAAAGATATTTCAAATAACTGGCTACAAAGTGCAGTTACTTTAAGCCATAAATATAGGTTAGAGAGACCCGAGAAAAAGCAGAGTTATATTAATGACCAAAATGATGCGCTAGGTTACCTGGCAGTCAGAGCTCCTTCAACATACTCCCAAATTTATGGCGCGATCTCTTCAATTAAAGAACTAAACCCCAATTGGAAACCTGAAAGTATATTAGATATTGGTAGTGGTCCCGGCACTGCAATCTGGGCAGCAGTAGAAATTTTTCCGTCGATAAAAACTGGCATTGCTATAGAAAAAGACAGATATTTTTCTGGTCTTGGAAAAACAATTCTTAGTCAAATCCCGGAAATAAAAATAGATTGGCAGGAAGCAGATCTGCAAAATCCATCTGACGTCTCTGGTAAATTTGATTTAGTAATTATCGCAAATGTCTTAAACGAAGTTGATGAAATGACAGGTAAAAGAATTATCGAGCTAGCCCAATCCCATTGCAACGGAATATTAATAATAACTGAACCGGGAACTCCCTACGGATACGAAGCCATTAAACATTCATCAACTCTGATGAATTCGCAACCCTATAGATTAATCGCCCCTTACTTGGACAATACATTCGTTGACTCTTTAGAAATAAATTTTGTCGAAAGAATTAAACGTCCGGAGTTCCAAAAAAGGGTCAGACATCTACAAAGAAAAAATGACAATCAGGATAAATCTAAAATATTACCCCCTTCCGATTGGGAGGAATCAAAGTTTTATTACCTTGCATATTCGAATCTCGATACTGAGATTACACCCCACGTCAGACTAATAGATAATCCAAAACCTTTAAAACCGTTTGTTGAGTTGAAAGTCCTGACTGGCTTAGGCATAAAAATAGAAAGAGTCTTTAAAAAGGATCGCGAGAATTATAAGAGGGCCAAAAAACTAAAATGGGGAGACATCATTACCTCCAATTTTGAAAAGCAAATGCTTTAGAATATAAGTAATGGATTACAGCCGAAACGGCAACTACCAATCAACTCGCAAACTAAGAAGACATAAAAGTAAAAGAGGCAAAAACTTTTGGCTTGGTGTATTTATAATGATCGGCTTATTCTGGTTCTTCCAAAGCAAAAATAGTGATATTGTAAAAGAAGAGAAAATAGTAGCCGGTGTTGCAACAACGGCATCAACTAGTTCCCCAACTCCAACACCTTCACCCTCGCCCAAAAGTTACAGAACCCTACAGGATACTATCGATAAATCTCTTGAAGGAACAGCCGGATCGTATGGAGTTGTAGTTAAAAATCTCAAAACAGGGGAGTCTTATTCACTAAACGAGAGCAAAACCTTCGGAGCTGGCAGTCTCTACAAGTTATGGACAATGGGAACTACCTTTAAAATAATTGAAACCGGAGAATTAGCAGAAGATGAAAAACTCTCCCAGGGGATAGCAGTCTTAAATCGGAAGTTCGGTATTGCCCCCGCAGATGCCGAACAAACCCAGGGCACGCTCACATTAACCGTCAACGAAGCATTGCATCAGATGATCACCATATCCCACAACTATGCTGCCCTTCTTTTAACCGAAAAACTAAAACTCTCCCAAGTAGCGCTCTGGCTAGAATCCAACAATTTTAATAATTCCAAAGTCGGAACAGACGGAGCCACCCCCACCACCACCCCTTCTGACATAGCGATATTCTACGAAAAATTATACAAAGGGGAATTAGGAAATCCCGACTCAACTACCAAAATGATAGAACTTCTAAAAAAACAACAACTCAACAACAAACTCCCCAAAAACTTACCTCCAAATACTGTCATCGCTCATAAAACCGGCGAACTAGGCTGGTTCACTCACGATGCCGGAATAATATATTCAGAAAAAGGCGACTACCTAATCGTCGCTATGTCCGAGAGCAGTTCCCCAAAAGGTGCCGAAGAACGAATAGCCCAACTATCAGCAGACATCTTCAGATATTTCCAGAGTAAGCGTTAAACTCTTCAATAAACTGTTCGAAACTTTTAAATTCTATTGTCTTAATACCAAGTTCCTTAGCTGAAGAAATATTAGCAGGCAGGTCGTCAATATAAAGTGTCTCCTCAGGCTTACTATTAGATTTTTCAAGCGCTGCCAGATAAATCCTTTTATCAGGCTTACTTATGCCAACCTGATATGAATTAACAAAGTGATCAAACCTTTTTCTAAGATTATTATCATCAATAACCTTCTCCAGCCAATCTTCAAGCTGATTAGAAACCATAACTAAAGTATATCTGTCCTTAATCTGATCAATTATCTCAAGCATTCTTACGTCAATTGGAAAAGCTGCATAAACAAGCTCTCTTATCTCTTTTGGATTAGTCTTGAGTTCTCCTCCAATCCATTCCCAATACTCAGTCTCAGAAATTTCATTAATAGCCGCCTTATCCCAATTTTTATATAAAATATCTAACAGCGCATGAGTAGTAATCCCAAAACGGGCATGGTTCTCCTTCGCAAACTGAGTCTTATCCCGGGTCGCTGTCAAAACCCCAGCATAATCAAAAAATATCGTCTTAATCATAAATTGATCATACTAAAGTGATTAAACCTGAGCTTTTAAGTATTTCATCACTGGTAAATCTTGCCAAAGTCTCGCCAATGCTCAATCTACCTGCTATCTTTCTCCAGATCAATCATTTTCTTATCAAGCCTCTCGATTTCCTCAACTTTCTTTTCCATAAAATGCGTCACAATACTCGTCAAAATATAAAGCACCACCCCAAACCCAACGAGTATATAAATCATTGTAAAAATCTTGGTAATATCTTTAGTCGGATGCAAATCTCCATACCCCACAGTAGTAATGGTAGCTACGCTAAAATAAAGCGAATCTATAAAACTCCAACCTTCAACATGAGAATAAAAATATGTTCCAACTGCTAGTAGAACAAATAGTAATAAAAAAGCTTTCCTGATTTGGTTAATATGAGAAAAAAAAGATCGGAAACCTTTTGAAGACATTAAGTATTATTACCAGATATATAAAAAACAAACAACCTCAGAAGAAGTTAAATTCCCGCAACTGAACAGGATAAACCCTCTATCTTCGCCTCAGAAAACCCAATACCGGAGATCCAGCTCCAATCAAAAAACCAAACTGATACCACCCAACATCCCGAGCGACATCATAAACAGGATACTGATTAAACACACCAAAAACATGCAATATCAAAAGCGGCCAAGCCGTGATCCCATTCAAAAGCCCATATAGAAAATCCATTAACTTTATCCTATCTCAACAATACACCAAAAGTAAATAAATCAGACATATATAAAAGGAATATTGGAAGCGCCTCCCGAGGACACCCAGGATACTCCGGAACATAGATATAAACTGGCAAAAGCAGCAATAGTTTTCGGTACACTATATCTAGCAAAATATGGAATGGACCCAACTCACCCTGAACATCCAATGACCCGCAAGCTTTTGGGAAACTTAGGAAATAACCTCACCTTTTTGGATACTACATACCAGGCTCTCAAGGCAGCTTAATTTGAACTTTCTCAACTAAAGCAATTTCTCTCATTGGGTGTAAGTCCGCGGTGCTTCATTTTGCTGGGAGATAGCTCTCAAAATGGATGTAGTGGCAAGTATATCCATTTGGATATTTCTGCAAATAATCTTGATGCTCTTTTTCAGCCTGATAAAATTTATCAAACTTTTCAAGAGTTGTAACAACCGGAGAGTCCCATCTTCCAGATTCATCAACAATTCTTATAAAATCCTCAGATTCTTCTCTTTCTTCATCATTTTGGTAAAAGATAGCGGACCTATAAGCCGTTCCCATATCATTGCCTTGTTGATTCATGGTGGTGGGGTTGTGAATTCTAAAGAAGAAATCTAGTAGTTCTTTAAATGAAATTTCCTCAGGATTATATTCAATTTCTAAAACTTCAGCATGTCCCGGATGATTTCCATAAGTTGGATTACTATTACTTCCACCTGTATAACCAGCTTCTGTCGATACAACGCCCTTTTGACTTCTAAATAATTCTTCTAGCCCCCAAAAACATCCTCCAGCTAGATATGCTTTTTTAGTGCTTGTCATTATCTTTATTATAGCAATATTCAGACAAGATCGTCGGGCGACTCGAGGAGTACCCAATTTTTAGATACAGCCGGTTCAGAACAGAGATTACGGTTAAAACAACAAGGTCTTCTCATTCCTTTACTGAGTTTATCGAGTGCAACTTCTATATGCTTCCCGCGAGTCTCCGCGGTTTTAACAGCCCGTATCCACCGAATCCAATCCCAGCGCGCAAGCGGGGTTATCTCATTCCATAAATCTTGAGCTTTTGGAGAAGAAGACAATGCTTTCATTAAATCTTCAGGAACTTCCGGCTCGACCCATTCCTTTGTCGGTTCAATATCTAGTTTTACAATATCACCTGCTGTGGCGCGAGCATCATCAAGTAACTTTTTGTCGGGAGCAAACCAATGGCTCGGTTTTAACCCAGGTCCATATCTCCCATCTGGCTCGAGTAAGGCTTTAAAAGGAACGCCATTAATAGTCCCGGCAACCATTGTCATGCCGCGAGAAGGAAGTTTCACACTGGCATCTTCAGGAAGATGAAGAATAGTCCAATCGCTGATTTTAAACAGTTTAGCTCCAAAACGAATTGCCGACATGAAAGTATTATAACCGAAGGTTTCAAGCTCTGCTTATAACCGAGCTTGTAATTTTCTTAAAATGAAATTATTATGGTTATCATGGCCGACACAGATGATACTCAAAAAATGCTCCAAATAATTATCAACGGTCAAAGCTCTTTCAGGCAGGAGATGCTAAAGAAGTTTGACCAGATTGATAGAAAATTTGAGAGTGTGGGAGAGAGGTTTGATAGTTTGGAAGATAATCTTACTGCCAGAATTAATAAACTGGGCAAACAGCTAGCCTACTTAGAAGATGACGCTCCCACAAGAGAAGAATTTAATACTCTTGAGAAAAGAGTAGTCGAGCAAAAATCCATTCTCCCTCATAATTAGTCCGCTCAAGCCTTAGATGAGGCACTAATCCAATTACTCAAATCTTAACTTTTATGGGTGAATCGCTGAGCTTTGGGCGAAGCCGCAAGAACCTCTATAGAACTATGCAGACTCTGCCTACCTTTTACCAAGCAATCAGGCAAGATTTCTCACTTTATACTCAATTAGCCTCATTTAAATTGATAAATACAATTTCGAACTATTCTTTTTTGATATACTTCAGCCATGTACGCATTTATCGGAGGAACACCTGCTACTGGGAAATCATATTTAGTAAAAAAGTTTATAAAAGATTCTAAATTACCTATCAAATATGTAGAAATTGATTCTTTTAGAAAGGAATTTGCTAAAAATCCTGAACTTGATGAGTGGGTTAAGGTTTTTTCTAGTAAGGATGAAACGAAATACTGGAAAGAAACTACAAAAGAAGTACACCTTCAAAATCTAATTTCTCAATCTGAAGTATTTTGGCCTGAAATTATCAAAAAAGTTAATGAAGTTAAGAAAAATTATGAACATGCAGTATTTGAAGCAGTTAATATCTTGCCGCATTTAGCTCACAAAGATTTTAATTTTCCAGGACTCTTCTTAGTACAAGAAAATATGGATACACTTTTAAAAAGATTAAACAAAACTCCCAGATGGGGTAAAACTCAAGAAGAACAAGAAGCTGAAGCAAAGGCTTTTATCGAATGGGAAACGCAATACATTAGAGATGAAGCTGATAAATATAATTATCCTGTTTTTAAAACGACGGATGAAGCACTAATAAAACTTTATAAAACATTTGCAAATATTGAATGATAATTCTTACATTTCCTGGGACTTTGTGTGCTTAATAAAATTTTTATGAATTAACTTTCTTCGCTTAAATACGCAAACAATAAATTACTTAAAAAGATCTTTTTTATCTACCCCTGCTTGTCTAAGAATAGAAGACAATGTTCCGGGTTTTAGATCGTTATTATGCAAGGGTAATGTGACACGTTTTGATTTGTCTTTTGGGTGACGCAGGATAATGTGACTGCCACTTTGACGGCTAATATAAAACTCTCTTTTTTCTAAAAACTTAAGAAGATTCTTCCGAGTAATACTGGGCATAACTAAATCGAAACTATCGAGTTTTCTCTATCAATCTCTACTTGTCCAATAAAAATGGATTTATTATTTGCAGGAATTTCTTCTCCACCCGCTTCCATATCTTCCAAGTACAACTTAATTGCATCAGAAATCATATCCTTGGCTTCTTCAAAAGTGGATCCCTCGCTAATACAACCTGGTAAAGATGGGACAGTAACTGTATATCCGCCTTTCAGTTGTTCTTCAAAAATAACATCATACTTTAAGACTATTTGTTTCATAATAAGTTGATTATATGTTCTGATCTAGTCAATTACAATACAAATAGAGGGTACAAGATCTTCTTACTTTGTATCCAATTAGCCTCATCAAAATTAACAAACACAATTCCCAACTATTCTTTTTTTGATATACTGCTTCTGTGGATTACCTTAGTGAAATAATAGATAGAATTAGAAAATTAAAAAAGTTTAGCAAAACCTTACTGATAGCTATAGATGGAAGAGGTGGATCAGGAAAAAGTACTTTGGCAAAAGACTTAAGCCAGAGATTAGAAGAAGTAGCAATTGTTCATCTTGATGATTTTGCTTATCCAATGGGGGGTGCTGATAGACAACGACTTTTGGATCAAGTTATTTTGCCTTTAAAAGAAGAGAAGTTAGTAAAATATAAAAAAAGAAATTTTGAAACAAAGGAACTTACGACTTGGCATGAAATAAGTCCTGGTGGAATTGTGATTATTGAAGGTGTGATTACTTTACATAATCTATTAGAAAAATATTACGATTTTAAGATTTGGATAGAGTGTCCAGCTGAAGTAGGTTTTCAGAGAGGCGTACAAAGAGATAAAAATGAGTATGGAATAGATACTGAAAAAGACTGGAAAGAAAAATGGCTGCCAGAGGAAGATATAGCAATAGTTGAACAAAAACCGCAAGAGAAGGCAGATTATATCTTAGATAACACAGTCTTGATGGAAGCCATTAAATCGAAACAAATTTATCTATTACTCGCTCAAACCTGTTCTGTACTAAATAAGAATAAAATTCAGTATTTAGTTTATGGAAGTGTTGCAATGAATTTATTAACTAATCAGGAGCAGGAGGTTAATGATATAGATATCATGGTCAATGAAATAGATTTTGAAAAGATAAAAAACATTCTTCCTGATTCGTTAAAACCTATACAAACGAAATTCAGCATTCATGCTAATTCAAAAAAGTACTTAGGAAAAAATAATAAACCATTTGATGTTTCATTTGATTCTTATGAGTATTATTTTCAGAAAACTGGCTTAGATATGCTAAAACCAGTGAGAAAAGAAATGGAAGGTGTCCTAATTAATTTAATGCCTTTTAATTCACTTAAAAAACTTTATGAAATATTTGAAATACCTAAACCTAAATCAAATTCAGACGAGTTTTATAACCCCCGCTTAGTAGCAATTTACAATACTGTTTGCCCGATTGATGAGTACAAAGATTTTTATATAGATCTTGCTAAAAAACTGTCTGCAAGAACAATTATTGATATAGGTTGCGGAACTGGTTTATTAACTTGTGAACTAGCAAAACAAGGTTACCAAGTGATAGGTGTTGAGCCTTCAAAGCTTATGCTCGAAGTAGCCCGCAAGAGTGAGTATGGTGAAAGAGTGGAGTGGATTGAAGGAGATGCATTGTCTTTAGGCGGAAGTAACGCAGATTTAGCAATCATGACTGGTCACGTTGCTCAATTTCATCTTGAGGATGAGTACTGGCTAAAGGTGCTTAGATCAATTCATAAGTCCTTGCGTCAGGGAGGACATTTGGTATTTGAAAGCCGAAATCCTGCCGTCCAACCCTGGGTTGATAAAACTAAAAAAGTAGACTGGTTTTCTCCTGATTTCAGCAAAAAAGTTTATGATCCCAAAGCAGGAGAGATAGAAATAAGAGTGGGGAACACCAAAGTTAAGGGTGAAAGAGTAGTAAACGAATTACATTATATTTTTACCAAAACAGGGGAAGACATAATATCTAAAACCGAATTAATATTTCGTACGAAAGAAGAATTAAAAAAATCTCTAGAAGAAGCTGGATTCATAGTAGAAAATATCTACGGAAACTGGGACTGGAGCCTGGCAAATCCAAAAAGCCCCGAACTTATTTTTGTCACATCCAAAGGGTAATACTCCTTTCTAATTTTCGGTGAATACCCAGCACTTAATTATTGAGTTCATTTTAAAAGATATTAAGATCATCTGTGCTACAGTACTTGTTACTATGTCGCAAGAATTACAGTTCAAAGTATTAATCGAAGTGGATGAACAGGGGCTATATATAGCTACAGTTCCGGAGCACTCCAGCATAAGGATAATTCTCAAATTTTCTAATAATCATTAACTGGTTCTAAATCTCATTAAGGTAAGCGACTTTTTGTGCCTAGAATATTTGGGGTGATCGACGGGACTTGAACCCGCAACCGTCAGTACCACAAACTGATGCTCTACCATTGAGCTACGACCACCATGAACAATAAACTGTCTACGAACTTTACCTCAGCACTGGCAATGCCTTCGGCAGATGCTCTTCCGGGGTTAAATCATTTCGAGTCAGTCGCTTTGCGACTTAGTTTGAAACTAACCCGTTTAAAGTTTCACTTTAAACCCATTGAGCTACGACCACCAAGCATAACCCTGAATTTTATATGTTATTCACATAGAATATTCAGTGCTAACGTGATATTTTACCCATTGCGCGAGCAATTGGCAAGCTTCGCATACTAGATTTTAGGGGAAAACACCACTCCTTTAGAAGAAAAGCGAGGGACTCTTAAATCTTCTGGTGGTTCGATATCAAGATGATCCTCTACAGTAGTTAATCTGGTATCTACTCTTTCTATGTTGTGCTGGTTAATCTCGTATCTATCAAAATACGACTTTAGGGTCATTTCCGTTTCAACCACCGAGTGCAGAACTCTATTATCCAAAGTCTCGTTCACCCTCGCAAGATCTTGTTTAATTGGTTCTAAGGCTTCTGCTAAAACCTTTTGTAGAGTCTTCTGATCCATGGCTTAATACTAGTAAGTTTTACCCGGAAAAACAAGTGAAGGTTCTTTTATCACAATAGCTTTAATTAGACCAGGGCAACAACCTCCAGAGCTCTACCGGCCTCAAAATCGCACTTCTTATATCCGGCTGCATTTCCCCGAAGTCAAGAGTATTAGCTCCAGGTAAAATCAACTGATTAATTGATTTAGCTTTATAAAAAGGCCTTTCCAAAGTGAAAGTATATTCCTGATCCGGTAATAAGTACTTAGTCTCAATAGTCTCTGATTTCCCATCATTATTCAAAACTACTTTCGCGCTGGTATTAGATAGGGCATAACGGAGTTGCCCAAGTATCCCTAAAATATATTCGCCTTCAAAAGAATCCTTCCATTTAATTGAGGCGTTAATATTAAGAAAAACCGGCGCCTTTACTTCAATATCAAACGGGAAATCATTTTCTACCATTGCTTTACCCGAAGAGAAAATATTAAATGTTGTTTTATAAATCCCACCCTTTAGAGCTGAAACCGGTACAGTAAAAGTAATTTCTGCCTGCGGTTCAATCTTAACCTCCGGAGGGATCTCAAATCGGGTTTTAGCAAAAGCATCCCCCGACCCAAACACATTCAAAGCTACGTCATTCTTATCTCCCCAAATTGATTGTCCAGTATTCTTAAAAGTCAAAATTAGGTTATATGGTTCGCCGTAGGGGAGCGACACGCTAATCCCCGAAGCGGTAGCTTCTAAATAATTAGTAAACCCATCCTTCTCTATCCCCATTTTCACAAACTTTGCAGTCTCAATTTGAGCAGGTTTCCCTGAAGTTTTAAGAGCTTCTTGCATACTGTAAAAGAAGGAATGATAAGGCCGGGCTTTATCAGCCTCCGTCATATTCTTCTCAATTTTTTTAAACGAAAACTGATCAAAAGGCGCCTCCTGATAATTTAATAAAAATGGAGTAACAGCGACAATTTGCGGTTTAGCCCAATTCTTACTGAAAGCCTCTTTGTAATATTCAGAAATTATCTCAGGAGTAGGGAATCCGGAACTAGTATCAATCCCATCAGAATGCTTCCAGCCTGTTTCTGTAATAAATACCGGCAAAGTTTTCGTCACCCCTAATTTTCGAAGCAAAGACAACTCCCATTCCCAGGTATTAATCGTTCCCTTGCCCGCATCCCAGGGCTTACCCTTAAATCCGGGGTTAGGATAAGAGTGAGAAACCCAACCGTCCAATTTCTGAAAGATCCCCGGAACTTCCTCATTCATCCGGATCATATACTCTTCGGAATCGAGATATTGCGGCGGCTTATTCGGTGCCGACGCATCAAATCCCGGATTCATCACAAAAAAGTCCTCATTCTTGGCTTTTAAAGCATCAATTGTACTATTCAAAACCCCCGCGAACCTTTCAGGATCCGCAGCTCCTTCCCACTCTGAAGCATGATTAGGCTCATTATAAATTGTAATATACCTATTCTTAACCGGCCAATTTAACTTATCTAGAAAATCCGCCCAGGCAACAGGATCTCCTTCCTTGGACCTCTCCCAGACCCCCTCACTCGTCGGCTTCGTCGCCAGCCTCACAATCGGAATCAAATGCCTGCGTCTTAACTCATTAAAAAACTCCTGCCATTTCCCCTCATTCCTATCCCCAGACTCCGCCAAAACCGTAATATACCCCCAATCCCCATTATTATTAACCAACCTCGCCGCCTCCGAAGCCTCATCCCGGGTAGCCGAAATAATATGAATCCCATACTTATTATTAGGAACAGAAAGAGGATCAGAAACTGCTAAAGCAGAAGAGACAAGAGACAGGTAACAAGTGACAAGTAAA
>Ga0163151_10006391_pt1 | contig 14379 bp, 9 predicted proteins | sample OliLakLV19MP5IB2_FD_145596 | JGI IMG/M metagenome (GOLD analysis project Ga0163151, IMG submission 145596) | Freshwater microbial mat bacterial communities from Lake Vanda, McMurdo Dry Valleys, Antarctica - Oligotrophic Lake LV.19.MP5.IB-2 | ecosystem: Environmental > Aquatic > Freshwater > Lake...
AAGCTGGTGACGCTGCCAAACTCCGGGCCGATGACGATGGCCACGCGGTGCGCTTTGGCGTCCTCGGCTTGGAACTCGCCCTCGGCGTGCAGAAAACTGCTCTCGATGGCGTCGAGCTGGGTGAACGCGACATGCTTGTTGCCGGTGAAGGTGAGGCCGTCGTGCTTGAGCAATTCCAACATGCGCTCGATGTGCGAGGCGGCGTTGGTGACATCGCGCTCGGGCGCGGTGGTGGACTCGAAGGCTTCGAGTTCGCCGGGGGCACCGCCGATGGGGCCGGGGGCGGTGTCGTCGGCCTCGCCCTTGAGTGAGGTCTCGGGCGGGCGCATGGACTCGACGGTGAACGGGCCGGCGACGCGGGCGACGCCGCGCACGGGCTCGGGTTGGTCAACCAACTCCTCCTGCTCGGCATTGGCCGAAATAGCGGCGTTTACCTCGTCCATCTTGGCGCGCCACGCAGTGCGGTAGGCGGTGAGCGCGGTGGCGAGCGGCGCTGGCCACTCGGGATCTGAGTCGAAAGGGACTTCCCACTCACGCCAAGCGCCGGTCGGCGGGATGGCGGCGCGGTAGGACTCGACCTGCTTGGGCGTGATCTTCTTGCCGGGCTGGATGAGCGCCTTGTCGGTGCCGGGGAGGAGGCAACGGCGGTAATCCGCATCGGTGACGGCGTTGGCCCCGTCGGCGACGTGTTTGGCGAGCAGTCTAACGACCAGCTTTTGGCGCAGGTCGGTCGCGGCCGGTGCGCCGATGACGGCGAGCGCGGCGTTCAAGTCGGCCAAGCGGGCGGCGAGGATGGGCTCGTGTTTGGCGAAGATCGGGTCGAGGCCCTTGTTCTGGGCGATGCTCTTGAGCGTGATGTGCGGGACGGTCTTGTAATAAAAACCGTGGGCCGGGTTTTGCGGCGCGCTCGGGTCAACGCCCGCCACCGGGTCCTTGGTTTTGTAGGTGTCGAAGCAGGCGGTGAGCAAGCGCTGGCGGGCGATGGCCACGGCGACGCGGGAGCTGTCGATGGTGATCCAGCGGCGACCCCATTGCTCGGCGACGTAGGCCGTAGTGCCGCTGCCGCAGGTCGGGTCGAGCACGAGGTCGCCGGGCTTCGTGGTCATCAACATGCAGCGTTGAATAACTTTGTTTAGGGTCTGAACAACGTAGAGTTTTTGCAGCGTCTGATTATCACCAGATCCGCTATCCGACCAAATATTCGTTATCGGGATTGCGGGAAAGTCGTCAACGAATCGAACGTAGCACAAAGTGGAACCAATCTTTCGAGAAGAGATGCGTCGAGCGTAAGCCAATCGAGACAAGCCATCGACTGTGGTCTTCCAGTTCATCGACGCACCAGGATGATACGTAGTGCCCTCAAACTCATAAGGAACGGTAGTAAACTGCCGGAAGCCTTGGCTCACTAGGTTGTCTAAACGGAATGCACGAGATGCTTTATCAATCAATGTGTGATCGTTTCTCTCATCCGTGCGCATTGAACGGCGTTCTCCCGATGGTAGATTGAGGGCCGTGTATTCATCCGCTCCATCACCTCCTAATTCCTTAAGTCGGAATACCGGCTGGAATTTTAGGTGGTTGTGATCTTTAGCATACCAAATCAAGTAATCACATACCGTTGGTAGCTCTATGCTTGTTTGGCCGGTGGTTTTGACAAAAGAAATTACGCTTATCGAATTTTCCGCCCCGAACACCTCATCCATCACAGCCCGCACACGATGAAGGTTCTCATCCGAAATCTGCACAAATATGGAACCGGAATCCTTCAACAATTCGCGGGCGACGATCAGGCGTTGCTTGAGATATGCCAAGTAGGAGTGAACGCCTAGGGTCCAGGTGTCGCGGTAGGCGCGGATCATTTCAGGCTCACGAGAAATATCCTCGTCCTTTTCTCCTACACTTCGCTTACCGACCTCGTTTTGCCAGTTGCTGCTGAATTTGATGCCGTAGGGCGGATCGAAGTAGATCATCTGCACTTGCCCGGCGAGGCCTTCGCGGCGGGCGAGGCTGGTCATCACCTGGAGCGAGTCGCCGGTGATGAGTCGGTTGGCCCAGGCAACATCGTGCTGGTAGTAGGCACGGGCCTCTTTGGCCGATTGCACGCCCTCGGCGAAGAGATCGCGCTGGATGTCCTCACGCCGCACGGCCTTCAAAATGGCTTGGGCGGAGACGCGTTCGTGGATGTGCAGGGCCACGGGCTCGACCGCGAAGTCGGGCGTTTCCTTTTTCCCCGTCCACTCCAACCACGGCTGCGGCGCCTCCAGCAAAGCGGCGAGTTTCTCTGTCTCCTCGACGGTGAGCGGGCGACGGCGGGCCTCGTCGAGCAATTCGCGCAGGCCGACGATGCCCTCGTTAAACCGCAGGACTGGCGGGCGGTGCGGATCGTAAGCGTAGGTGATTTTTCCTGCCTCCTCGACATGGCCGAGCGCATCGCCAGCGGCGGGCAAGTTTTTGCGCGTGGCCTCCGCGAAACGGTGTTCAGTGAACGGCGCAGCGGCGGCCGGCGCTTTCTCTTTCTTGGCGGCGGCCATCTCCGCCGAGGCGCGGCGGGCGCGCTCTAATTCGGGGAGGACGGACTCGATCTCTTCGGCGGCGAAGAGTTCGGAACTAGGGGCGGCGACGGAGAGACGCTTCACGGAGCCGCCCCGGCCCTTGCCCTTTTCCAAAAGCCCGGCGGCGACGAGTTCATCGCGCACGGCGGTGTAGGCGGCCTCGTCCCAGCCGAGCTGCTCGCGGAGCGACGTGTTGCCGACGGTAGAGCCGTCAACGGCAACGAGGGCGAGCAGGGCGGATTGTTGGGACGTAAGCGGAGCGGACATGAGAATGAGCGGTGGTCTTAGCTGGAGCCGAGAACGACGGAGATCTGGTTTTGGAGCTCGTTGTAGAGAGGGATATCTTGCTCGGCCTCCAAGCTGACAAGGAGGCTGTAGCGGATCGGCAGCGCGTGGCAGTCGTGCCAGTTGTCGCCTTCGGGGAACTGACGATAGGCCCACCAGCCTTTGGCGGGGAAGATGGCGATGCTATCCATCTGGGCGAGGTCGGCGGCGGAGCCTTTCCACACATCATGGATGAGCGAGCCACCCTTGCCGCAGAGCTTGGAGCCCGAGGCCCAGCCCGGGTCGGTCTTGGTGCTCTCGAGATCGTTGGGCTCGCCGGCTTCGTCCTTGTCCTGGGCGACTCGGGTGAGGCGCTGCTCGAAGTCTGCGTCGTCGGTGTCGTCTTTGTTGCGGACGAGGAAGCGAAGGAGGGCACCGCTGTAACGGTAGCGAGAACCCTTGAGCGCGTTGTTGGCCGAGGGATTGGGCGCGATGTAGTAGGAAAGGGTTACGCGCAGGGTGAGGGTTACGGCATAATTATCGGCGAGCAGAGACTTGGGCCAAGGTAGTCGGTGGATGTGGCAATCGTTGAGCTTGGTCGTGCTGCCCTTGCGCGAGTAGGGCGTGAGGGTGTCTTCACGAATGAGCGTGGTAGCGTGCTGGGCGCTGAAGTAGGCGCGCTCGATATCGGGTTCGCCGTAACCGTAGGAGCGCAGAACCTGGATGAAGCGCTGACGGTCGTTGGTCTTTTTGTTGTAGCGGCGGTGCGGGTCGAGGCCGCCGAGCATGGCGGGTGTCCACCGGGCGGCGTGGATCAAGAGGCCACGGACGGTTTCAGGCCAAAGGCCAGGATAGCGGGCGGTGATCTCGGCGGCGAGGCGGGAGGCCAACGCGGTGGCTGCGCTGGTGGCATTAACCGGGCAGAACTGTTTACCGGAACGAGCGAGCGCCGATGTGCTGGTGGGCTGGAGAGATTCGCGATACTCGCCGCCATGCTGGGGATGAATGGCGGCATTGCCTCCTTCGAGAACGATCTCGGGCTTGATCGGCCAGTGCGGGTCCCACTCGCAGGAAGTGCGGCTGAAAGGGCTGAGTGCGCCCCGCTCGCGAGCGATGGGGGTGAGGCGGCGGGATTCGTCGTCGCCCTCGGTCACGGCCGTGCGGTGGGTGAGCGCGCCGACAGTGACAGCATTCCACGCCTGCGCGGGGTCTTCGACGGGCGTTTTCCGATTCTCGTCCGGGTAGGTGTAGGCGGTGCCGGCGTCTTCGGGATAGATGTTGCCCGAAGAAACCAAGATGACGCGGCGGGGAGAACCATTGCCGTCGCCATAGGCGGCGATATCGACGGCGGCGCTCCAGGCGGATGGTTTGCCGTCATCCGAACCGGGGGCGGTGACGGCCAAGCAGTAAACCCGGCGACGGGTGGGTTGGGTGATCTCGGGGCGACGCACGCCCTGTAAGGTGATGAAGCCGTAGTTATCGGGATCGTGTAGGCGCTTGGGGTCAAAAAGCCGCACCGACTCCAAGCGATGGAGTTGTTTCCATGGCAACGTCGAGCCGGTAAGCTGGCGCAAATCGCCGAAAGCGGCGAGACCGGCCATGGGCGTGCCGTGGCCATGTGGCCTTAGAGCTACATAACCATCACTTGCATCGCCGTCGCCAAACACGGTGTCGTTGTCGGACGCGGAAAGCAGACGCTCCAGCAAACGATGACCACGGTTGACGCCGGTATCCAGCAGGCAGACGGCGGGGGCGTTGTCTGGAGGGAACGAGATACGGTCGAGCGCTTCATCGACGTAGTCCTCTTGCTCGATGAGTTTAAGCTGCGTGAGACCGAGAGAACACGGGTGGGCTGCGCGCAGTTCGGCCAAGGTATCAAGCAGTGGAATCGACGTAGTGAGCGAAGTGTAGCTGCCTCGGGCGATAAAAACGTAGTGGTCGGGGAGCGGCAGGTCGTCACCGCGAATCTCCAGTTTGAGAGACTTGGCGATGGCGATGAAGCGGGCGCGGTTTTCGGCGGGGAAACGGCGAACCCAAAATTGCCACCAGTGAGGGGTATCGTCGCGCGGGAGTTCGTCCTGGGGATCAGTCCAAAGCCCCTCGATGGCCGCGGGCGCGATGCTGACGATGTTGGCGAAGTAGGGCCGTTTACCGGTGGTGCCGGCACCTGTGCTGAAATCGCGGATCTTTTCTTGGAGTGCGGCGAGGCCACCGAAAGGCACATTGAGCAAAACGCGGGTGAAGGGCTGGCCCTCGGCATTGATCAATTGCTGGGAGTGAAGAAGGACAGGCGGCGGGCCATGCTTTTGCCCGCGTTGAGTGGTGAGTGCGTGGATGTCCTCGGTGGACAGCGGGTAGTCCGGCTTGGTGATGAGCTGGACCGGAATGCCGGTCATCTCCGGAATGTCGTCGAGGGGAATGGACTCCTTGATCCAATCATCGACGGACTCCAGCTGAGTTTTGAGCAGCGCAGCGTGCTCGGCACGATCAACGGACTGGATCGTTCGCCTAACGCGACCGCTGCCCTTGAAGTCCACCCGCTTGGGCTCTACAGGCAGCAAGAGATGTTTAAGCGTCGGCTTGGGGAGCGGGAAAAGTGGAAGAGTGTTTTCGGCCACGGGCGAGCACTAGTTTGGACGCGAATTAATGGTTTAAAAAAAGGCGGCGTTCCGTGAGCGCCGTGACGAGGGTGGTAGTTGAGACGGACTTACCACCGCGGAGGAGCATCTGCTTGATGGACTCTTCGCACGCCCGGGTTATCTCGGCGTAGCTGAGACCTTGGGCGGCTTTGAGGACACTGGCCTTTTCCAGCTTACCCGAAGGCACGCCGCTGAGACGGGCCTGAACGGTTTCCCAGACGTGTTGTTTTTCCGGAAGGCCGAACTCGATCAGGTCGTCAAATCGACGGTAGAGAGCCTTATCAAGGCGGCTGCCGTGATTGGTTGCGGCGATGACGAGGCTGTTACTCGTTAGCTTCTCGATAAAGGTAAGAAATGCATTGAGCAGACGGCGCATCTCACCGACATCGCCGGTGAAATCACGAGTGTAGCCGATGCTGTCGAATTCATCGAACAGGTAAACCGCCCGGGTGCTGTTAACGGTTTCAAAAATAACCCGCAGCTTCGACAAAGACTCACCCAGATAGCGAGTGATGAGGCTATCCAATCGCACGACGAAGAGGGGCAGCCCGAGGTCACTGGCGAGGGCGGAGGCGGTCATGGTTTTCCCGCAACCGGGCGGGCCGGTGAACAGCAGGCGCTGGCGGGGACGGAGACCGTGCTCTTTGAGTTTAGAGAGGCTTTGTTGCTCTTCGAGGATGCGTTCGATTCGCGACCGCAGCGGTTGGGAGAGAATCAGATCTTTGACTTTCCAACTTGTGGAAACCTCCTCCAGAAGCTCGGCCGCCTCGCCTTGGGGTTGGGCGACATGAAAAAGTGACGGAACAGAACGTGGGGTGCTGCGGCGTAGTTTGGCCTGATCGACCAGCTTTTTGATCTCGCTCGCGAGTGTTTCGTGACCTTTGCGCGCCTCCACGGCAGCCACCTGAAGGGCGATGGCGTAAAAACGCTCATCGTCGTTGGCACTGTGGCTTTCCAAAAGTGCCTTTACTTGTGATGCGGTGGCCATGTCGTAAGTGAGAGGAATTGAAGGGAAAGAGCCAGCATGGGTGGACTTTGCTAAAGCTGAATCCTTGTTTTTCAAAATCATCTCAACTTTTGAAGACAGGGACACAGTCGGGACTAGAGAGAGAGGCTGACATGCGGTGGAATCGGGAGGCGAAAAGGTTTAGAGGGCGCGGCGGACGGTGCGGTTACCCTTGGATGAATTGCAGCGCCGGCACATGAGGGCGGCGTTGGCGAGGTCGCTGCGGCCTCCTTTGCTGTGCGGGTTGATGTGATCGATGGTGAAGTCGTCCCAAGGGGGGATCCAAAGGGGTCAAATTTTGCAATTTGCACTCCTGTTGCCGCTATAAATGTGGTGCCGCGAAAGTGTCAGGCATTGTTTTTTGGGGTAATTTTCAGCTCCCTGGCCAATTTTGGTTCGGACCGTTGCCGCTAAACCGCGGCCTTGCTTGGGCGATCCGCGATTTTCACACTAGTCGCGGCGAGAGCGGCAGCCGCATGATTGTTACGAAATTCTTAGTTTTCGATGTGTGTCCTTAGACCTCTAGCCACCATGACGGGCGTTCATCGCTGCGAAGGGGGATCCAATGGGGTCAAACTTTGCAATTTGCACTCCTGTTGCCGCTATAAATGTGGTGCCGCGAAAGTGTCAGGCATTGTTTTTTGGGGACGATCGGAAGGGGTCAAACTTTGCAGATTGCACACGCGACATCGCCAATGACCCGAGCGGCACGTCTCGCGCCAGCCCACCGCCGCGCCCGCGTTCGCTAACGCTCACGTCGTGGCGCCGCCGTAGATCAGCCCGGCGGGAACCCCGCTGCGCCCATCGGCTGTCGCCGCGCGTCAACCGCCGCCAGAACGAATGCGGCGGGTCGGCGCGCCGCGGCGCTTGAAGCGCCGGCCTCGGAGGTGCGGCCTGATGGGGTCAGGCTGTTGCACGTTGCAATACAAGGGAACCTGCAACACGTAACGCGCTGACTCCACTCTGCACGGCTCCGTCCGTGGGTTACACACCGGGTTACAACTTCCGTCGTCTTCATCGAGCAAGTGTAGCAGCGAACGTTTCTCCAAGGGCTCGGGTTTGAGTTACGAATTTCAGGGAGAAAACATGTAACCCAAATGTGTAACCCGATGCTCGAATTTCTGCATTTTTGGGAGGATTCGGGATGATGGAAAATTCGCCAAAAATGGGTTTCTACGAGTGAAAGAGGACTCAGGATGATTTGCGTATATCTCAGCAAATAAACCGGTTAAAATTAGAAAACCGTTGCTCTGTCCAGCTGAGCTACCACCACGTTGCAAATGCCGGTCACCGGTCGCGCGGGACAAGGCCGCCGACAAGGGGAAAAAAGTGGCAGATCCGAGGTGGTCAGTCCGTGAATTGTGAATACCATCCCGGTAGAGACAGGGAGGTGTCGGATTATGCCCACACAGACCGGCAGGTGCAGATGCGATGATGCACTCGCTCGTGGTGGGGTGCGAACCGACAGCTGAGTCGACCCCGGTACCGCCGGACTGCGGTGCTCGCTTCGGTTCTGGCCTCGGTCGCTGAAACGGGACGGTTGTTTGTTCCGGCAAGGTGTAAGGCCGGTGGCGAGTCTCCCGGGTACTTGAATCGCAATTCCGGCCACGACCAAAAGACCACTGGAAAACTTCTCATAAATGATCGGGCGTTCTGACTGACTTGTCCCGCCGACGCGGAAGCCGAGCTTGCGGAGGGGGGGGGATCGGGCGCGTAACGTTGAGACATGAGTCAAATGCACCGCATCACGTTCAATCCCGACCAATGTGGCGGCCGGCCGTGCATCCGGGGCATGCGCATCCGGGTCAAGGACGTACTCGATATGCTCGCCGGCGGGGCGACGGAGGCGGAGATCCTCGAAAGCTATCCCTATCTAGATCGCGAGGACATCCAAGCGGCGCTCGAATACGCAGCGCGCCAGGTCGATCACGCGGTCTTGTCGCTGGCGCGGTGAAGTTTTTGGTGGATGCCCAGTTGCCCCCTTCGCTCGCGCGCTGGCTGCGGGAGGCGGAGCACGAAGCCGAACACGTCGAGGACGTGGGATTGCGTGAGGCGAACGACGGCGCAATCTGGGCTCATGCGTTGCGAAGCGGCGCAGTTCTGGTCACCAAGGATGAAGATTTTGCCGCGCGCTCGGCGCTGACAGCGATAACGCCCATGATCGTGTGGCTGCGCATCGGCAACACGACGAATCGGGCATTATTGACCTGGATCGAACCTCGTCTGCCTGGAATCGCCGGCCTGCTCGCGCAGGGCAGGTGCTGTCATCGGGCCCGGGAACCCTCACGCCTCGGAACGATTCTGTTTTCGCTTCCACGCGCTGGGAGTCTGCCCGGTGTGTTGGCGGTACCAGCGCGCGAAGTAATTCGGGTCGTCGAAGCCGCACTGCCCGGCGGCTTCGGCGACCGTAGGTGAAGAGTGAAGTGCCGCCTGGGCCGCTTCAAGGCGTACCCGATCGCGCAAGGCGCGCAGGCCGAGGCCGGCTTCGTGTTTAAGCTTTCGCGTCAGGTGATCCGGGTGATAGCCGGCGCTCCGCGCCACGTTGGTGAGCGAGCCAGGGGTGCGGAGCAGGTCGCGGACTTGCGAGAAAACGCCTTTCGCCGCACCGGCTGCGGCGGCCGGCGAGTGGTCCAGCAAGCGGGCCACGACGGCGAGAATCGCGGAGTAATCGGCAAGGTGCAGGCGCCCCTTGGCGGGAACGCGGGCGAGCACGCTGTGAAGTTCGTTGAGGGTGTCTGGCGCGAGCCGCCGGTGGCTCGCGCGGAGCCGGGTGGTGCCTTGGAGTTGATAATCGAGCACCAGGCAAAGTGGACGGCTGCGCCCGCGCAGCGTGAAGCCATGCGGCACGCCGGCGGGAATGACAAAGAGATCGCCGGTGCGCGCGGTGCGCGTGCGCTCGCCCACGCGTTGCGCGCCTTCCCCGGAGAGATACAAAATGAGTTGGGCCCAGTCGTGTTGGTGGGGCTTCACCTCGGCTTCCCGATGTCGGTTCAGCTGGAGTTTCCGCAGGACAAAGCCCAGCGCGTGGATCTCGATTTTTTGAACTAGAACGGGACTCCAGGCAGGCATGGTGTCGGATTTGTGCTAGCAAAAGTCGGAACTGTCCTAACGCAAGAATCCATTGCCGCCTAAACTGGGCACCTCACCCAACCCTCTGTTTTCTTACTATGACCACGCATAAAGTCGGCATCATCATGAACGGCGTCACCGGACGCATGGGCACCAATCAGCATTTGTTGCGTTCGATCAAGGCGATCATTGATCAAGGCGGCATCAAGCTCGGCGACGCTGAAGTCATCATGCCGGATCCGATCCTCGTCGGCCGCAGTGAATCCAAGCTCGCGGCCCTGGCGGCGCGCGCCGGCGTGAAGCGTTACACGACGAATTTGGACGCGGCGTTGGCCGACGCGGCGAACACGGTGTATTTCGACGCGACCTTGACGGGTCAGCGCCCGGTGGGCGTGCGCAAGGCGATTGCGGCGGGGAAACACATTTATTGCGAGAAGCCGACGGCGACCAGTTCGGCGGAAGCGTTGGCGCTCGCGCAGGAAGTGACCGCGGCAGGCCTGAAGAACGGAGTGGTGCAGGACAAGCTCTGGCTCCCTGGTTTGCTCAAGTTGAAGTACCTGATCGATACCGGCTTTTTCGGGAAGATCCTCTCGGTGCGCGGTGAGTTTGGTTACTGGGTGTTCACGGGAGAACACGAGAAGTTGCAGCGTCCGTCCTGGAATTATCGGAAGGAGGACGACGGCGGCATCATCGTCGATATGCTCTGTCACTGGCAGTACGTCATCCAAAACCTCTTTGGCGAAGTGAAGTCGCTCACCTGCGTGGGCGCGACTCACGTTCCGGAGCGCTGGGATGAAGCCGGCAAGGCTTACAAGGCCACGGCGGACGATTCCGCCTACGCGACCTTTGAGCTGCACAATGGAGTCATCTGTAATTTCAACTCCTCCTGGTGTGTGCGGGTGCGCCGCGACGATCTGCTGACGCTGCAGGTGGATGGCACGCATGGCACCGCGGTGGCGGGGCTACGGAACTGTGTGGCGCAGCATCTCTCGGCGACGCCTCGGTGCTTGTGGAATCCGGATGTGGATAGCCCGATCAAGTATTTCGATGGCTGGCCAACCGTTCCGGATCAGGGTTCGTACGACAACGCGTTCAAGGTGCAGTGGGAGTTGTTCCTGAAGCACGTGGTCAAAAACGATCCGTTTCCGTGGTCGATGCTGGAAGGAGCCAAGGGTGTTCAACTCGCTGAACTTGGCCTGAAATCATGGGCCGAGCGGCGGTGGGTGGATGTTCCCGCGTTAGCTTAATCAGGTTTTCGGGTGCCGCCCGCTTTTTGGAAGGGGGCGGTGCCGTTTCCATTTACGTCGATTTGCACTGGCAAATCCATCAAATTGGTTAAGTTCCGCCATGCCCGACTCAGCGTTGGGCTCTTGATTGTCTGTCACCTTCATCTTATTCTTCTACCATGCTTATCTGGATCGTCCTGATTATCGTTCCCATGCTGTTCGGCCTTTATGCGCAGTTCCGCATCCGCAACGCGTACGGGAAGAACGTCCAAATTCAGTCGCGCGGTCGCATCACGGGTCGTGAAGCCGCGCAGGCCGTAATGGATTCCGCAGGGATCGGTGACGTGCAAATCGTCGAGGTTCCCGGGCAGTTGTCGGATCATTATGATCCGATGCACAAGCGTCTGGCTTTGTCGCACGACAATTACCACGGCACAAGCTTGGCGGCTCTCGGAGTGGCGGCACACGAAGCCGGTCACGCCATTCAACACAAGGTGGGCTACAGCATGATGACGGTGCGGCAGACGCTTGCTCCCGCGACGCAGATCGCGGCCGGAGCGGCTAATTTTCTGCTGATCCTTGGCATCGTTCTGATTAGCTCCGCGTTGGGCGGTACCTTGCTGACGATCGGGGCGATCGCCCTTGGCGTGATCGTGTTGTTCCAATTCGTCACCCTGCCCGTCGAGTTCGACGCCAGCCGGCGCGCTAAAGCACAGCTGGTGAATCTGGGCATCGTTGATCGCGACGAAATGGAAGGCGTCAATGAGACCTTGGATGCCGCCGCTTTGACTTACGTGGCGGCATTTGTGGCGGCGCTGGGAAGTTTGTTGCACATCCTGCTCCTCCTGTCGGGTCGCCGGGACTGATCAAGCGGTGTCTGGAAATTAAATGAGCGCTTTCGGGCGGGCCTTTTTCGGCCCGCCCTTTTTTTTGGGGGGCGTCTCGTGATCCCAACGGACTGAACTCCGATGTTCGTGCGATACCGCGGTGCGCGTCACGGGAACAATAGCTACGCTCTCGGGGAGACGCGGATGCTGTCGCGCGATGGTGCTAGCACCCGAGTCGCCTGCCGGGGTTATTTCACAATAACGGGCGCAGCCTTGGTCGCGCTGCTTTTCGACAGCTCTTTGAGTGCTTTCGGCATCGCATCCATCAATTGAATGATGCGTTCCGGATGCGTGGGATGCGTGGACAGAATCGCGGGCTGGGCCGGTTCACTCGCTGACGCGGCCTCGAGGGCCTCGAGAACAGTGATGGCGGCCTGCGGATCGTAGCCCGCCCGCGCCATGTACATCAAGCCGATATAGTCCGCCTCCTTCTCCTTGGCGCGATCGAAGGCGAGTGCTCCGACGCCGGTGGAAAGTCCGTAGGCCTGGCTGAGCGCCGCGGTGGTGATGCTGGGGGCGCCGCTGACGCCCAGGCCGATGACGCCGACGGCACCAACCGTGTTCACCGCTAACTCTTGGGAAAGCTTTTCGTGCACATGCTTGGCCGTGACGTGGGCAATCTCGTGAGCGATGACGGAGGCCAGCTGGTCGTCCGTCGAGGCAATCTTGAAGAGCCCGGAGAACACGCCCACTTTTCCGCCTGCCATCGCGAAGGCGTTGATTTGCGGCACATCGAAGACCACAAATTCCCAGTCAGCATCCGGCATATCCCAAAAAACAACTCGGGAAAGCCGCTCGCCGACGCGCTGCAATTGGGCGATTCGATCTTGGTCCCGGGAGAGTCGATAACGACGTTTCATGTCCTCGAACATGGCGACGCTCATTTTTGTCACGTCTTTATCGTCGACCAGATTCACGGCCCGGCGGCCGGTGACGGGTACTTGGTAGCACCCGGCCATCAAGCTGGTGACGAGAAGAACGAGCACGCAACGAAGGGACGTTTTCATGGGAGCGGAGTCGTGGGTGGAAACTAATTTGTAATTAATACGCACCCGGTTTTTCGGCAAGTGCACGGCTGATACACCCTGCGACTATTTTGTTACGAAAAAGGTTCCTGGGAAAATCGGAATGCGCTTTGCGTTTTGGCATGATCCTGGCATTATCGTGTCACTCAAGTTCGACCCTAACTGAACGAAGAGACCCCTCTCTTCGTCTAACCGTCTCGAATCGAAACCACGTAGGTCCAAAATTACCATGCCTGAGGAAATCGAGTCCAACGCAGGGAAAAAGCGTCGAATCATCCATTGGAATCCGGATGCCGGCCAGGAACAAGTGCGCCAACGCTGGACGTGGAAACGTATTCTGGCGTGGAGTGTAGGCGGCTTCTTCGGCCTTTTGCTGGTCGCAGCAGTTGTCAGCCGCGTCGCTCAGTTGGTACTGGGTCCGGACATCTTTAGCCCTCGTACCGCGCTGGTGGTGGGTGCACCTGACGTCAACGATGCGAGCTCCGCTTTCATTAGCCGGGCGAAGGCTGATCAAGCGTACGAGCTGACGTCCAAGGCATTGTCGGAACTACGCCGGATTCCGCCGGATCATCCGCTGCAATTGCAGGAGATGATCTTGATGGAAAAGTCCTTCACCGAAGGTGAGACGTTGCTGCGCTCTCATGAATTTTCCCGCTCGTTCGCGGTGTTCGAACGGCTGAATCGCGAGATCGATGCCTTCACGACCAACGTTAAGATCAAGGGGGAAGCGCGGCAGTCCTACGACAAGATTCTCCTCCGGATCAAGGATCTTGAGCTCGCACGCAGCTTGGCGCCCGGAATGTTGGATGCGGCGTTTGAAGCAGCCGGTACGGGGCGCCAGCTGTTAAACGACGGCAACTTCACGGGCGCGAAAACGATTTTCGATCGCGGGTTTGCTGAGCTGAAACGGGCCGAAGAAGTGCTGACCGGGTACGTGCACGACAATCTGCTGAGTGGGCAGAAAGCGCTCGCCGCCGGAGCTAAAGAGGGCGCGCGAAACGCGTTTGAGGCGGTCTTGGGAAAATCACCCGGCAACGATGTCGCCGTGCAGGGCATCAAGCGCTCGGAGAACATCGATCGCGTTTACGCACTATTGCAGCAGGGCGCTTCGCTCGAAAAAGAGGGGCAGTACGCCCGCGCGGCCGAATCGTACAAAAATGCCTTTGCACTCGATGCGTTCTCGGCTGCGGCGCAGGAAGGTCAGGCGCGTGCTGGGCGCTTGGAGAAGGAAACCAAATTTGCCGCGGCCAAGGATGCGGCCGATGCGGCGGTGCAAGCCAAAGACTGGCCGGTTGCCATCGCCGAGTATGAAAAGGCTCTCAAGGTTTATCCGAAGAAGAGCGACGTCGAAGCACGGTTGAAGTCGACTCGCGAGAGTGCGCACAAGGAAGCCGTGCAAAAAGCGTTGGCGAAGTCCTTTGAGTTCGAGAAGAACTACCAGTGGCGCGAGGCACGTAACGCTTATTATGAGACGCTTCAGCTCGAACCTGACCAGGAAGAGGCGCGCGCCGGCTACACGCGTGCCGGTACGGTAATCCGTGCGCTCCTCCAATATGAGGGCTATGTGCAGGCGGCGGAACAGCTAGCTAACAAGGCCGACTTCCAGGCGGCGATCCGTCGCTTCAATGAGGCGATGGCGGTCAAGCCTTCGTACCTCGTCAACAGCGAGCGGGTGAACCAGCTGCATGCGCTTCTGATGGCGCAGAACAAG
>Ga0163151_10006395_pt1 | contig 14375 bp, 10 predicted proteins | sample OliLakLV19MP5IB2_FD_145596 | JGI IMG/M metagenome (GOLD analysis project Ga0163151, IMG submission 145596) | Freshwater microbial mat bacterial communities from Lake Vanda, McMurdo Dry Valleys, Antarctica - Oligotrophic Lake LV.19.MP5.IB-2 | ecosystem: Environmental > Aquatic > Freshwater >...
GTGTTCGGCGCGAACGCCTTCTACACGCACCGTCAACAGGGCGGCAACGGCTTCGATCAGGCCGGGTTCGGCGTCGAAACCATCGGCAGCCGGCTCGACTGGCGATTGAACGGCTACATCCCGCTCGGCGACGACTTCCAGATTCCGTCCTCGGGCGGGGGCGTGACCGACGCCGTGTTCGCCGGCCGGTCGATCCTCGTCAACTTCATCGCCGACAAGCCGCTCACCGGGTTCGACACCGAGATCGGCGGGATCATTCCCTCCACGCTCGACATCTTCCGCATGTACATGGGCTTCTACAACTTCAACGGCGATTACAGCCGGCACGTGTTCGGCGTGCAGGGCCGCATCGAAGCCCGCTTCCAGGACTTCGGCTTCATGACGCTCGCCGTCACCAACGACGCCGTGTTCGACACCAACGTCGTGTTCGGCGCGGGCTTCTTTCTGCCCGGCACCAAGCCGCGCGGCGAGATCCCCAGCCGGGCCGCGGGACGCATGGCCGAATCCGTCCTCCGCAACGACAACATCGTCATCGACCGCTCCGCGACCACCGAACCCGTCGCCGCCCGCTGGACCGACGGCACGCTCATCGACGTCGTCCACATCAACAGCAACGCACCCGTGCTCGGCACCGGCTCGCTCAATGCGCCGCTGCAAACGCTGGCCGAGGCGCAAGCCGCGGGGCAACAGGGATCGATTCTGTTCGCCTACGCCAACAGCCAGTACACGGGCGAAGGGATCGTGCTGCAACAGCAACAGGCCCTGCTGGGCGAGGGGGTCGATCACCAGATCAACTCTCTGTACGGCCGGTTCCTGTTGCCGACCGTCACGCCCCCCGAGGACATCGTCGGCGTGCCGTTGATCTCCAACGCGCCGGGCAATGCCGTGACGATGGCCGACGACACCCGCGTCTCCGGCTTCCGCATCTTCAGCCCCGGCGGCAGCGGCGTCATCGGCGACGGTCTGACCAACGTCGTCGCCGATCGGTTGAACATCAGCGGCGCGGGCGGCGACGGCATCCGGCTGACCAACGTCGACGGCGAAGTGACCGTCACCGAAAACTTCGTGAACAACGGCGCCGGGGCGGGCATCGTCATCACTACGTCCGTTGCCGACGAGCAGAACGAGATCACCATCTCGGACAACACCGTCCTGCAGAACCGGACGATCGGCATCGACCTGACGACGCAGGGCGAATCGAGCAACACGCTGGTCATGGAACGGAACCTCGTCCGGGTCATCCTGGGTCCGTTGGGAACTCCGGAACGGTTGCCGGACGACGTGAGTCCCGTCCTCGGACCGCCGCTCGTGCAGATTCAGTCGTTCGATTCGTCGCGGCTGTCGGCCCGAATCGAGGACAACGACATCGAGGACGGCTTCAACCGGGACACCATCAGCCCCGACGAAGACCCGTACTATCACCAGCTCGTCGTCAACGCGAACGAGAATTCGCGAGTCGACATCGGTCTGGTCAACAACCGGCTGGTCTCCGACCGCACGTTCCTGCAGGGGAATCCGCGGAACGGCTCGTTCGGCGTCGATCTGAACTCGCAGGATCTGGCCGTCCTGCGGGCCCGGCTGGACACGAACAGCAGCTCGTTGAACTACGCCTTCTCGGAGCTGTACATCTCGCGGTTCGAGCTGGAAGAGATGCCGTCGGACGGCGCGCCTGGAGCCAACACGGGCACGTTGTACTACTTCCCGACCGAGAACTTCTTCGAGACGATCCCGTCGGGCACGATCGACCTGCCGTGATCTCGTAGGGTGGGCCGAGTCTTCGAGTCCCACCACATCGGTGATTGATCGTTGGTGGGACTCGAAGACTCGGCCCACCCTACGCCTCTCGCCCGGGGCGGCACCAGACGCCTTCACAGCCCCGAGCGCGAGCGAGGGCATTCTCCGACTTCCCCAATCTCCGACGCCTTCGCTGGCGCTCTGGGCTGTGATTGTTGCGGCGAGCGCCAACGCTCCCGCGACCAGGATCGGCATCGCCCGCGCGGCCTGGCTTTGCGAGAGACGCTTCCCCAGGTCGGGCAGCCATTGCAGCAACTCGGCGGCGGCCTTGAAGTCGAAGCGGGGCGACTTCAATCGCGGCAGGAACACGCCGGGGACGAGGCTCGGATCGCAATCCGCCGGGATGCCGACGAGGAACCCCGGCCGCAGATCGTTCGGCTGCTGTTCGAGCCAGTCGCGATGTTTGTCGACGACCGCCCGCTTGCGTCCGAAGCGGTGCCACAACGTGCCCCACGCGCGGTGCGATTGTCCGTCGAATTCGTGCGTCAGGGGATAGCGGTCCAGCGTCTTCGCCGCCCCGTTGAGCTCCGCGAGCAGTTCGTCGTCGCTGTACACCGGCCGCGGCGTGTTGCGCACGGGCAATCCGGCCGCGCGACGGAGGTTGGTCCAGTTCCCCCAGCGATCGTAGACGATGTGGCGACCGATGCCGGTTTCATGGCGGAACCGAAACAGCGTGATTTCCGGGCCGGATTCGGCGACAACGCGGCGGAGGCTGGCGAGGAGGTCGGCGGCGGTGAGCATGGGAGGGATCCTTGGTCATTCGTCATTGGTCATTGGGGAAGAGCGTCGGTCACGCGGTGCGTGACGTGCCTGTCACCCTATAGGGGAATGTTGCGCGGATTTTTCTGTTGGAGTCCAGCCTTTAGGCTGTCATCGATGTTCGCGCGACGCCCGAAGAGCAGCCTAAAGGCTGGACTCCAACGAGGAGCCGGGCCGCGTCGGTCCGGACGAATGTCGTGCCACTGCTTCGGAGTCTTCGGAGAAGCAGTGCCGCGGGGTCGTCAACGTCTCGAAGAACACTGCTTCTCCGCGGACTCCGAAGCAGTGGCACGCGATGTTGCTCGTTCCGCTCGCCATGCGAACGCAGTCTCTGCTTGATGCGGGGCGGGGCGCGAAGTAGACTGCGCGCGGGGCCGAAAATCGTCCGGCGTGCAAGGCCGGTTGCGGACCGCGGGCTTACGGAGATGCCGACGTGTTGGTGCAGATGTCCTTGGTGCGGATCATCGTCAGTGAGATCAACGATCAGCAGGTGATCTTCCTGCGCGAAGTGGACGGCGAGCGCGCGTTCCCGATTCTGATCGGGCTGTCCGAGGCGACCAGCATCGACCGCCGCGTGCGGGGCGAGCTGCCGCCGCGGCCGTTCACGCACGATCTGTTGAAGAACGCCATCGAGATGCTCGGCGGCGAAGTGCAGGACGTGGTGATCAACAACCTGCAGGACCACACGTACTTCGCGGCGATCCGCGTGCGCCGGGACGGCGAGCTGATCGAGATCGACGCCCGGCCCAGCGACGCCGTGGCCCTCGCGGTCCACTTCGACCCGCACCTGCCGATCTACGTGGCGGATTCGGTGCTGGAAGAGGTGGCGTCGTAGGGCGGTGGTCAGTGGTCCTTTGTCATTAGAGGCGGTTTCAATACCGCATCGTCTTTACGCCGAAGGCGTTATACAGCACAGCCCAGGGTCGCGAGTCTGCGAGCGCACCCTGGGTTGGCTTCGTTAAGCGGCCAAGAACCCTGAAGGGGTTCCACAAGCGAGCGCCGGGCCGTTTGTGTAACCCCTGCGGGGTACAGAGCCACACTTGTGTCCGCGAACCCAGGGTGCGCTCGAAGACTCGCGACCCTGGGCTGTGATGTGCAACCCCTTCGGGGTATGTCGTTGAACCGCCGTTGTGATTCGGTACAAACTGAGAACGATTGTCGTTAGTGTCGGACCACTGCATCACTGGATCGTGTGGACGGCTTACTTCTTCAGCGTTTCGGCGAACAGCTTGGTCATGCGGTCCCAGGAGTCCTTGTCGGCGGCGGCCTGGTATTGCATGCCGGGGTTGTTGTGCTTGCCGGCGTCGGGGACGGTGAAGCTGTGGACCGCGCCGGGGTAGGCGACGAACTCGTACTTCGCCGCGGCCTTGTCGAGCGCGCCCTTGAAGGCTTTGATGGCCTCTTCCGGGATGAACTTGTCGTCGGCCCCGTGACAGATCAGCACGCGGGCCTTGACCGCTTTCGCTTCGGCGTCCGACGGCGTCGGCAAAGCGGCGTGGAACGTGGCGACGGCGTCGAGATCGGCCCCGGTGTAGGCCAACTGCAACGCGGTTGACCCACCGAAGCAGTAGCCGATCGCGGCCAGCTTCGTGGCATCGCACTGCGGCTGGGACGTCAGCACGGCGAGTCCGGCCTGAGCGCGCTTCCGCCACGCTTCGACGTTGGCGCGGACCTTGGCGGCCATCGCGCCGGCGTCTTGCGGATGCTCGACGGTCTTCCCCTCGCCGTACATGTCGGCGGCGAACGCGACGTAGCCGAGCTTGGCAAGTTCCTTCGCACGGTTGCGGGCGTAGTCGTTGAGGCCCCACCACTCGTGCACGACCAGCACGCCGGGCCGCTGCCCCTCGACGGCGTCGTCCCAGGCGAGGAAGCCGACGCACTCGGTGCCGCCGTCCTGATATTTGATGGTCTGCGTCTGCACGGCGGCGTGAGCTGAATTCGCGGCGAACAATCCGAGGGCGAGCAGGCCGAACAAGCAATACCGTCGCATGGATGGTGACTCCTGGGGATTGAGGTTGACGGCTGTCATCGTAGCCGATGCCCTCGGAGGAGCAAACCAATCGGGAATGTCCGAAGCTTAACAGCTGATGTGATGACGTCCCCACCCGCACCGTTCGCGCTCATGCCGAGCGTTCGCACCGTGCGAGACGGCGGCGAATCGGATGTGATCGCTCATTGGTGGTCCACAGATGTTGAGGTCAGGGGCCTGAGCAGCCCCGTCAGGGGCGACCGGCTTGTCGCCACGGGTGGAGCAGCGCGGCGGCCTTGCCGCCCGACGCGGAACCCGTGGTCAGGTCGAACGAGCGGACCTTGCCCCGGCAGGGGCAAAGAAGCGTGCGGCGGTTCGTCAACTTCCGCCGGCCCTCCGGGACGGGGTTGATCGGCTGGACACCTTCCCACGGGTTGCGCTCCGCCCGAAGCGGGCTGCGCTGCACCCGTGGCTACACTCCTCGGCCCCTGCCGGGGCCAAGCAGGTAATCTCTCGTCAAGCGTTTCCCACCAATTAGCGACCACACCCCGGCGAATCATCGCAAGATTGTCGCGCCGGATTTTCCGGGCCGACGTTGGTATCATAACTGCCTTCAATCGCGGTCGCAGTGTGTTCGGTCGAGGGGTCCAAGGACGGCGTCTGTATGCCGAGTCTGGTGACAATCTGCGGCGAAAGCTATTCCGGCACGACGATGCTGGAATTGATGCTGGGGCATTCCCCGCGGGCGTTTTCCTGCGGGGAGGTCGCCTACTGGTATCGCCCGGTCACGGAGGCTCATCGCCGGCTCAATTGCGGCTGCGGAGCCGACCCCTGCACCGCCTGGGAACCGCTTCGGAACATTCCGGCCGAGCGTTTTCACGCCGAAGTCTGCCGACGTCTCGATGTGGAACTGGTCACGGATTCCTCCAAGCGGCTGTCGTGGGTGGTCGATGCCAACCGCTGGGCCGTTGCGAGCCGGCTCGATGTGGTCAACCTGGCGATCTGGAAGTCGCCGCTGGCCCATCTCCATTCGCATTGGAAGCGCGGGAAGCCGCTGTCGAATGCGCTGCGGCGTTACCGTCGGTACTACACGCGGCTGCTGCGCTGGGGAGCGCCGGTGATGACGGTGAACTATCACCGGCTGACGGCCGCCCCGGCGTCCGAGCTGGCCCTGGTCTGCCGGCGGATCGGGATCGACTACTTTCCCGGCAAGGAATGCTTCTGGAACGGGCAATCGCATCTGTTGTACGGCAATCGGCGCCCACCTGGCTTTGCGTGCGCCGACGCGGGAGCGATTGAAGAGTCCGTCGATTATCCGCCAGAATTCCTGGCGGCGGCAGCCGACGTCCGCCATCACTGGGAATCGTCGGCCATGCGGCGGTTGTGCAGCGAACTGGAATCGCGCGACGTCAGTCGGCAGGAAGTTCCCGAGGATCGTCCCGCATCCGACCGTCGCGCCGTGCCGTGGTGGTACTACCCGCAACGCTTTGACGACGCCTGGCGAGCGCTGCTCGGACGCTATCGGCCGGCCAAGCGCGCGGGGTGAAGGGGGCGGAGCGCTCCGCAGCGTGTTCGACGCGCAACCGATGTGTGACGAGCGTTCACGCTTCGGGTTGGTGTTGGCTGGCGGTCATCGCGATGGGAAGCACTCGGCCCCCTCACCCTAACCCTCTCCCCCGAAGACGGGGGCGAGGGGACCGCCATCAAAGGCACGCCGAATCGAGACTCGCTCATCGCCAATGGACCACTGACCACCCGCCCGTCACTCCACGTCGCTCATCAGCCGCGCGAGGTACGCCGATTCCGGATGGCTGCTGAGGGCGATGCGGATGCTGGTGATGAGCGGCACGGCGAGCAGCATCCCGACCACGCCCCACATCCAGCCGAGCATCGCGATGCCGAACAGCAAGAGCAGCGGGCTGACGTTGACGTGCTTGCCGGAGTAGCGCAGCTCGACGTAATCGATCCACGCGAAGCGGACGACGATCAGAATCGTCGTGAGGGCCGGCGCGGTCGCCGGGTTGTCGAACTGCACGAATGCGATCAGGATCGGCGGCACGAGCGCGATGATCGAGCCGACGTAGGTGATGTAGTTCGCGAGGAACATCAGAAAGCCCCACAGCAACCAGAAATCGAGGCCGAACAGCAGCCCCGCGACGGCCGTGGTCAGCCCCAATCCCGCGCTGACGGCGGTCTTCACGACGAGATACCGCCAGATGTCGGCGTTGATGGTGTCGGCCATTTCCAGCACCCGCGCGGCCGATTCCACCTGCAGGCTGCGCCGCACGCGGACCGGCAGTTTGCGGGCCTCGATCAGCAGGAAGAGCAGATAGAACACGGCGAGCGTGGTGACTTCCAGCACTTCCACCGTGCCGCTGACGATGTAACCAATCGCCCCCTCCTGCGTGACCGGAATCAGGTCGTGCAGCGCGTAGCGGTCCCAGTCGAAGTGCCCGTTTTCGTCGGCGATGCGTGCCAGCCGCGCGGCCTGATCGAGCAGCGCCGTCGCCCGTTGCCCATACTGCGGCAGGCGTGCGACCAGCTCGCGGCTGTTGAGTTCGATCACCCAGCCGATGCTGTAAACCGCGACGACCGCGACCATCGAGACCAGCGCATACGCCAGCCACGTCGAGATGCGGCGGGCCTCGCACGCGGCCACGAACGGGTTGACCAGGAAGAACAGAAACAGGCTGATGAGCAGCGGCGTGACGACGGGCTCGATCGCCGTCAGCACGGCCCCCGCGGCGCACACGGCGAGGATCACGAGGCAGATGGTATGCACCCGCTGACCAGACGACGCCGGTGGTGCAGGCGATGCAGCAGGGACGGACATCGAGCGGCTTTCGCAGGAACGCAGACCGGCGCAGACGACCGCGGGATTGTAACGCCGGCTGTCAGGGAGCGGGATGATGCCGTCAGGACGATGAGACCCGTGCCACATTCAGTTCGGGTGGCCGGGGCTGGACCGACCAACGGGAGGGAAGCCCCGGTGAGCGCGCGACCAACCGGGGCTTCGCCGAAGCGGCTCCAGCCCCGGCCACCCGTCGTCATCACCCCAGCCACCTGGGTCATTTGTCGAAATAGCTCCGCGTCGGATGAACAAACGTTCGATCCAACGAGAGCAACGGCAGAAAGAACCATCCGGGGGGATCGCCATCCATGATGTATTTTCCGTCGATCTGCTTGCGTCGCTCCCAATACATGAAGCGAGGGGTCCAGAGGACCGTATCCATCAAAGCGAGCTCGGAACTCCATCGTCGCTCGCCTGACGGTCGCGCAACATAGCGCCCCGTGGCGGACAAGGTCGCGTAACACCCGACGTACAATGTCAGGCAGACAACCACACGAATCAACACTCGTCGCAGCCGGCCGGTCATGGTTGCGGCCTCCGAGTTTCGTCACCGCTTCGACGCAATCGTCGCCAGCAGCGCCTTGAACGGGTCGGCGAACTTGGCGAGGCCCTCGTCCATCAGCACCTGTTCCAGCCTGGCGAAGTCCACCTTCTTGTCGATGTCGGCGATGACGTCCGCGGGGGGCAGTTGGTCCACCTTGCGCGTGAAGATTTTGCCGGCGAGCTTCTGAATCGCCGCGTTGGTGCCGGGCGGGTTGGTCTGGATGTCGGCCCCGGCGAGGGCGTCCACATATTTGTCGGGCGAATCGCTGGGGTCTTTCGTCCCCGTGCTGGCGAAGATGAATTCCTGCTTGAGCGGCAGCTTCTTGTCGGCCCAGAACTTTTCGTTGTCCTGCCACAACCGCTGCGCATTGACGATGCCCACGCGGCCCTGCGCGGCGGGAATGAGGTCGGGGACGTGTTTCTTCGTGTAGACGTCGATGCGGCTGACGAAGATGCTGTAGACCGATTTGAAGCCGTCGAGCGATTTCCGCCGCTGGGCCCCGCGCCACACGGCGTCGCGGGCGATGCGGTATTGCCGCTCGGTGAACAGCAGCGTCACGTTCAGCGTGATCCCCGCCGCACACAGTTCCTCCAGCGCGGCGAGACCGCCCGGCGTGCCGGGGACTTTGATCATCCGGTTCTTGTGCCCCGCGGCCCACTGCTTGCCGAGGGCGATGTATTCCTTCGCCTTCTCCTCGACGGACAATTTGCACGACGGGTCTTCGAGCAGCGGGTCGAGCTCGAAGCTGACGTAGCCGTCATTCCCCCTGGTCGCCGTGTGGACCTCGGCGAACACTTCCTGCGCCTGTTTGACGAGCCGATCGGTCATCTCCCACGCGATGTCAGTGTCATTGCGACCTTCGGCAACAAGCGCGCGAATCTGGTCGTCGAACCGCCCGGTCTTGAGCAGGTCGGAAATGATGATCGGGTTCGACGTGGCCCCGGTCGCCCCGAACTTGCGGTTTTCCAGCACGAGTTCGGGGTCGATGCTGTCGAGCCAGAGCTTCGTGCCGGAGGCGACGAGCGATTCGAGGGGCGTGGGCATGGTAAGAATTCCCGCGTCTTGATGTTGGATTCAAGCGTCATGGATGAAATTCGGCCGACGGTCGGCCATCATACACGAAGACCTCAGACCACGAAACAGCCGCGTTGACGAGCGAAGGACGGCGTCCTTGTCCCACGACCTCTACGACAACCCCCTGATCTCCCGTTACGCCTCCCGCGCGATGAGCGGGCTGTGGTCGCCGCAGGTGCGGCATGCGACGTGGCGGAAGCTGTGGGTCGCCTTGGCGGAAGCCGAGCGCGAGCTGGGGCTCGACATCTCCGCCGGGCAGGTCGCCGAGCTGAAGGCGCACATCGACGACATCGACTTCGCCGCCGCCGCCGCGTATGAGCAGCGGCTGCGGCACGACGTGATGGCCCACGTGCATGCCTATGGCGACGTCTGCCCGACCGCGCGGCCGATCATTCATCTCGGCGCGACCAGTTGCTACGTCACCGACAACACCGACCTCTTGCTGATGCGGCAGGGGCTGGAGATGCTGGTCGCGAAGCTGGCCGCCGTCATCGACCATCTGGCCCGGTTCGCCGTCGAGCACCGCGATCTGCCGTGCCTGGGGTTCACGCATCTGCAACCCGCGCAGCCGACGACCGTCGGCAAACGGGCGACGTTGTGGTGCTACGATCTGGTGCTGGACCTCGCCGAGTTCGAGCACCGCCTCGGCCAGCTCAAGCTCCGCGGCGTGAAGGGGACCACCGGCACGCAGGCGACGTTTCTCACGCTGTTCAACGGCGATCATGCCAAGGTCGAGGAACTCGACCGCCTCGTCACGCAGAAACTCGGCTTTGACGCCGCGTACCCCGTCACCGGGCAGACGTACTCCCGCAAGGTGGACGCCCAGGTGCTGGACGTCCTCGGCGGGTTCGCGCAATCGGCCCACAAGTTCGGCACCGACCTGCGGCTGCTGCAGAGCCGCAAGGAACTCGAAGAGCCGTTCGAGAAGGACCAGATTGGCTCGTCGGCGATGGCCTACAAACGGAACCCGATGCGCTCCGAGCGGCTGTGCAGCCTGGCGCGGTTCGTGATGAGCCTGCAATCGTCGGCCGCGCAGACGATGGCCACGCAGTGGATGGAACGGACGCTCGACGACAGCGCGAACCGCCGGCTGACCATCCCGCAATCGTTCCTCGCCGCCGATGCGATGCTGATTCTGTACCGCAACATCGTCGACGGGCTGGTCGTCTATCCGCAGGTCATCGCGAAGCACCTGCTGGAAGAGTTGCCGTTCATGGCGACCGAGGAAATCCTGATGGCCGGCGTCCGGGCGGGGGGCGATCGGCAATCGTTGCACGAACAGATTCGCATCCATAGCCAGGAGGCGGCCCGACAGGTCAAGGAGCGCGGCGGCGAAAACGATCTGATCGCCCGGCTCAAAACCGACCCCGCGTTCCAGGCCGTCGATCTGACGCAGGCCCTCGACCCTTACCGCTTCACCGGCCGGGCAGCCCAACAGGTGGACCGCTTTGTGGCAGACGTCGTCGGCCCCATCCGAAATCGTTACGCCGCCGCGCTGAACCAATCGGCGGAGGATTTGCGCGTGTAGATGTCACCGCCTCCGTGTGCCACGGCCGTGTCGGCCGTGAGATTCGCAGTGGCAGCACGGAACGCTCGTTGAAAAAGTTGATCGAAGTGATGGGCCATTCTTAGCCCCGAACGGGGCGACAGATCGTAGCCCCAGGCGTAAGTTGGCCGTTGGTCGTGACCTCAGCCCCGAAGGGGCGACAGAAAGCCGAATGACGTTCGATTTCTGCCGCCCCTCCGGGGCTACGACGAATGGCCGATGCCATTCCCCAGGCTCACGCCTGGGGCTACGATCTGCCGCCCCTGTCGGGGCTGAAAACCAGCGGTTAAGCCCTGCTGCCCTTCGTTGCCAAGTGACCATCCCGAGACAAAACCTCACACAATTGCCGCGGCCTCGACCAGCAGTCGCCAATGCAGCGCGGCCAGCAGGAAACTGATGATCGCAGCCATCAGAATCCCCTTCCAGCGCAGCCGTTTTCCGTTGCGCAGCAACAGAATCACACAGGCCAACAATGTGACCGCAGGTGGCACGACCACGGCTAACTGAAAATACCAATTGCGGAACTCAATCAGTTGATCGGAAAGGAACACGGCTGCCAAAAGGCAACAATGCCAAAACAGATTGAGCGCTACCAGCAGGTAACTCATAGTCGCCTCAACGTTGAGAAGCCTGTAAGCGCTCGCACGGCTGACACAGTCGTGGCACACTGTTGCGGGAGACGCCGAAAACATTCTCACCCACAGGAGACCATCATGTCACGCGATCTGCGGAATTTCGTCCTCGCCGGCGTGTGCGGCGCGGCGCTGGTGATCGGCTGGCAATCCTGGCCGTTCGCTCGGGAGGCCCAAGCCGTGGCGAAGCCGGCGGGATTCCAATACCGCTCGGTGGGCGCCGATTTTCTGGCGCTCGGTGCGACGCTGACGGACCTCGGCAACGACGGCTGGCAGGTCATCGACGTCGTGCATACCGACCAGCTCGTGGAAACCGGCGGCGACGGTGTGACGCACCTCATCGCGCGACGAGTGGAAGTCATCGTCCAGAAACCGCAGATGAAGTGACGTCGAACCGGCGGGCACCACATTGAACCCGGAGGGTTCATAGCCATTAGCCGGGGGTTGAGCGCAGCGACACCCCCGGTTAGCGACGAGTGAAGAAGACGACCCTGAAGGGGTCGCAGCACGCTCGGACGCTGCGACCCCTCCAGGGTCGACGGAATGCGATGTTCGATTCCGGGGGTATCGCTTCGCTCAACCCCCGGCTAATGGCTGTAGTCCCTCCGGGACAGAGGAATGATCGACAACAAACGTCCCGGCACTCGATTCCATCGCCATCAGAGATCAAGGCGGAAGAACTGGCCGTTCGACCAATGCCCCGTCCTGAATCTGCGACATCTGTGAAATCTGTGGATAAACTCTCTTGGTCCGCTGACAGAACCGTGCATGACGTTGCGTGGCCCCAACCGTAAAGTGATTTCAACGGACCATAATGGATAACGTGACATGACCGATGCTCTCGAACCGCGACGCAGTGCAGCCCGTACTTGGCTCGAATCCGACGCCGCACGACGAGCGCTCACACCGGCGACGATCGCCAACGTCCGGCACTGGCTCGAACGGCCGGCGTATCGGGACGCGTGGCCGGCGCTGCTGGCGCTCGTCGAAGCCAAGAACACCGGCGAGTTGACGCGGCTGTTCTGGGAACAGATTCCGTTCGGCACTGGCGGGCGACGCGGGCCGATGGCCGAGATCGGTTCGGCGACAATCAATCGCCGCACGATCGCCGAATCCGCGCGCGGCCTGGCCGATTACGTCCGTCAGGCGACCGGCATTGCGCGGCCGCGGGCCGTGATCGCGTTCGATTCTCGTCTGCGTTCCGTGGAGTTCGCCCAACTGACGGCCGCCGTGCTCGCCGCGGCGGATTTCGACGTGTTTCTCTATCCGTCGGCGCGGGCCACGCCGCAGTTGTCGTTTTCGGTCCGGCATCTCGAGTGTCACTGCGGGGTCATGATCTCCGCGTCGCACAATCCGCCGGCGGACAACGGCTTCAAGGCGTACTGGTCGCACGGCGGTCAGGTGCTGCCGCCGCACGACAAGGGGATCATCGACGGCGTCAATGCGTGCGATGAAATCCCGCTCGGCGATTACAAAGGGGCCGTGGCGTCGGGCGCGGTCAAACTGCTCGACGACAGCATCGACCACGAATACGTCAACGCCGTCGCGGCGCTGTCGCTGTCGTCGGCCCGCGATGTGAAATTGTTGTACACCCCGCTGCACGGCGTGGGGGAGACGTCGATCGTGCCGGTGCTGCGGCAGGCGGGCTTCACCGGGCTGGAGATTTTTGAGCCGCAACGCGCGCAGAACGGACATTTTCCGAACGTGCCCGATCACCTGCCGAATCCCGAGCGGACGGCGGTGTTCGGCCCGGCGATGGACTATGCCGAAGTCAACGGACACGACGTCATCATGGCGTCCGATCCCGACGCCGACCGGCTGGCCGTCGCGTTGCGGATGCCGGACGGCCGCTACGATTGCCTGAATGGTAACCAACTCGGCGCGCTGCTCACCGATTACGCGCTGAAGCAGCGGGCCGCGCGCGGCGAGCTGACCCGCGAGCATTACGTCCTCGAAACGCTGGTCACGACGCCGCTGATCGCCGCGATTGCGAAGTCGTACGGCGTGCAGGCGATCCGCGATCTCCCCGTCGGCTTCAAGCACGTCGCCGCGGCGATGGACCGGCTGGGGCCGGACAAACTGGTCATCGCCTGCGAGGAATCGGTCGGCTATCTCGCCGGGCAGTATTGCCGCGACAAAGACGCCGCGGTCGCCGCGCTGTGGACCGCCGAGTTGACGGCAGAACTCAAGGCCCAGGGGCGGACGTTGAACGATCAGCTCGACGAATTGCATCGCCGGCACGGTTACCACCGGGAATCGCAGATCGCAAAGACGTTTCCCGGCCCGACCGGCGCGGCTCAGATCGCGGGCCTCATCAAGCGGTTCCGCGAGCACCCAATTACAGAGTTGGGAACCGCGACGCTGGAGCGCGTCCGCGATTACGGCCGTCGTGAGATCCGCCGCCTTCGGGACAACCGCGTGGTCGGCACGCTCGACGTCGACGCCGGCGACCTGCTGATGGTCGACGCCCGCGACGACGGCGTGACGATCGAACTCGGCATGCGGCCGTCGGGGACGGAGCCGAAGATCAAGTTCTACCTGTTCGCGTCCACGTCGCCGACGATGCCGTTTCCGGAAGCGCAATCGCGGACGCTGCGGGTGATGAAGAACCTGCAACAGGCGCTGGAGGCGTGGATCGCGGGCGGCGTGGCCTCTTCCGCCCCGTAGGGTGCAGTCGAGGCTTTGCGAGGCTCACCCTCTTCGTTGGAGTCCAGCCTTTAGGCTGTTTTCGAGGTTCGTGCGATGTCCGAAGAGCAGCCTAGAGCGTTTCCATTTCAGGTGTAGCGTTTGAACCACCAGTGGCGGAGTGCAATGGGTGTTGGCACCACAGCCGATAGCGAATGGAAACGCTAGACCAATGTTGGAAGCGCTCTAAAGGCTGGACTCCAACGGTGGTGAGCCTCGCAAAACCTCGACTGCACCCTACAAAGAGAAAACTCACGCCGTCGCTTGCGCTCCGGGCTGTGATGGTGCGCTTTCCGGCCGCACGTACGCCCATGTTGTCACGGCAATGCAGCAACGAAGAAGCCCAGGGATAGCAATCCCTGGGCTTCCGATTTGCAACCGACGGCGTCTCGACTATTCGAGAATCGTCTTCGTGTCGGCGAGCAGCTTGTCGATGGCGGCCTTGTTCAGTTCGCCCTTCGCGAAGCCCTTGCTGACCTTGACCTCCGAATCGACCCACATCATGACCGTGACCTGGGCGT
>Ga0163151_10006399_pt1 | contig 14368 bp, 11 predicted proteins | sample OliLakLV19MP5IB2_FD_145596 | JGI IMG/M metagenome (GOLD analysis project Ga0163151, IMG submission 145596) | Freshwater microbial mat bacterial communities from Lake Vanda, McMurdo Dry Valleys, Antarctica - Oligotrophic Lake LV.19.MP5.IB-2 | ecosystem: Environmental > Aquatic > Freshwater >...
ATACCTATTATTGTATACTTCTCTTTTTATTTTCAAGAAAACAAAAAAGTTATGCTCTATATAAAAGAGTGATATGTTGAAAAATTAACCTTTTTTGACAATACGTCTTTTGTTTCTGAGGATTTCAAAGTTATTTTCTGGTGTTGGATGTTGAAATACTTTTTCCCATGACTTTTCTTCTGATTTTTCTCGATTGTTACTGACAATATCAGTATCCCAATTGATTTTTCACTCTCTCTTGAGCGGTTTTTCGAGGAATTCTTTTACAGATTTTTCCCATCGTTTGATAGCGATGACACCATTTTGATGTGCTGAACGCTGATCCATACACTTAATAGTTTTTGTTTCAGGTATTTCAAATTTGATTGGTTCAAAGAAGTACTGAGAATAATCATTATGGTCCGTAATTTGACAACACGTAGAGTCTTTATTCACATTTTGACCACCTTGTCCTCTACTCGTGACGTAGTGAATCGTAATATTTTGACGGGCATCTTGGACTATCTCATCGATACTTTTTCGGAGATAGTAGGGTATTTTTTGGAATCTCATACCTAGAGTATGCCATAATTGTTTTTGAAATGCAAATTATTTTTCTCTTGATTTATACATAATATGTATATAGTATTCTTTCATTCTAATTTTCTCACTATGTATCATATTATTTGACATAAAAATCCAGACACAGATGCTATTTGTGCTGCGCTTGTTGCTGCAGAATACTTCCGACTTATGGGAAATGAGGCGACGGCCTATAGGCTCTGAGAGCTCAATCGGGAGACGGCATTTGTCCTTCAGGATATTGGTCTTGAGGCTCCTATGTTGATTACAGCGCTTCCAGAAGGTGCCGAAATAATTCTGGTTGACCATAATTCACCAGTACAATCCATCGATGCCATTGAAACGTATACTTTGAAGGGGATTATCGATCATCACTCAATTGAAAAATTAAGCACCAAAACGCCTATTCAGCTTCGTTTTGAGCCTCTGTGTTCGACGTGTTCTGTCTTGTTTTCTATGTTTACTGAGCAAGAGCTCGATATGTCTGATCATATTGCAAAATTAATTCTTGCAGGCATCCTCTCTGACAGTCTTGCATTTCGTTCTCCAACAACGACTGAAGAGGATCGTGAAATCGTAGAATACCTCTCAGATGATCTGGGCATAGCTAATATCCAAGCTTATGCAAAAGCTATGTTTGATGCAAAATCAGACCTTGGATATATGCCAGTGAGAAATATTTTGGAACTTGATTATAAGATGTTTATGGTTGGTAATAAAAAGTTTGGTTATGGTGTTATGGAAACAACGAGTCCTGAGTATGCTATGAAGAGAAAAGATGAAATAGTAGCAGATATGATTAGTCTCAAAGAAGAAAGTCAACTTGACTGGATATTCTTTTCTGTTATAGATATTCTTGCAGAAAAAAATACTACTTTCGTCGCTGGAGAATCTGAAGAAAAAATTCTCACATCAGTATTTTGATGTGATGTCCGTGACTCAATTGCTCATCTGTGAAATCGTCTTAGTCGAAAAAAAGAACTCGAACCAGCATTGAGAAAGTATCTTGAAACCATAGCGTAGGGAGCTTGGAGATTACTGTGCCACAAACATATTTCATCCAATCCATGCCAGATCAAAAATAGCTCGCTGTGTACGTGCAAATGAAGCACTTTCTACGATAAAACCAAAGTTTTCATCTTTTTCAAGAGAGATAATAGCTACTTTATCACCATAAATGAGCACATCTGAACCAAAGATAAATTCTTTATTATTTACAAAGAGTATCTGTTCTCACTCAAAGAGATCCCCTCCTGTTACATAGGATTTTGCTTCAGGAGAGTAGGTGGAAATAGTACGGGACTTTACTTGAGCTTGTTTACGCTTTGCTCGAAATTCTGTCACATTGTCACCGAGTAGTGCTAGCATAGCACCAAGATTGGTATAAGTGAGTGCTTCTCATGGATATTTCAGGACGTCTTCCATCAAGGTCTCGATACCAGAAGTTCCTTGATACATTTTGATTTTTGCCTGATTTCCTACTTTTGCATTCATCATCTGCTGAAGGAGGGGGATTGATCTTGTGATGGAGATAAGTCTACTTTCAGCTAGGGTGAGGAGTTTTTCGGGCGGTTCTGGAGTATAAAAAGTCGCCCCGTCACGGAATATAGTTGAGAGAATACCTTTTGAAACGAGTTTTTTAAGAGTATAGTTACATGTTTCTCGCTTGAGATCACACGAACGAGCGATAGTAGACGCAGGATTCGTCCCTACAGAGAGACATGCGAGATAAACACGTGCTTCCTCATTGGTAAGGCCAGCGTCAGAGAGTGCCTGTAGGATGGTGTTCATACTAATAGTATATACTATTTTTTCAAAGGTGGAAAATTTTTTCACCAGTATTGTTTTGACTCAGCTTTTTTTGTTCTATAATAAATGATTGTATTCACCTCTTGAATACTTCGAAATTCCTTATTATATCAAATATATGGCTTTTATACCTCCAGGTGAAAACATTATCGAGACCAAGAAATGCAAATTATCTGGAAAAGAATTTTTTGTGACAGATTATGATAGGGAGCTATTAGAAAAAATATCGCCCACTTATAATGGTAAAAAACTCATCCTACCAAATCCAACACTCTGTCCTGATGAGAGACAAAAAAGAAGACTCTCTTTCCGAAATGAAAGAAAACTTTATCACAGAAAATGTGACAAAACTGGTAAACAGATTATATCAATATATTCCTCAGATAAGCCCTACATAGTTTATGATCAGAAAGTATGGTGGGGTGACGATTGGAGTGGATTTGATTATGGAAGAAATTTTGATTTTTCGAGGACATTTTTTGAACAATTCAATGAGCTCTTAATTTCCACACCTAAGGTATCGATATTGAATACACGCTGCGAAAACTCAGAGTACACAAATCATACAATCCAGTCAAAGAATTGTTATCTTTGTGTCGGCACCACAAAGTCAGAAGACTGCTACTATTCACACTTCATAAAAGATAGCAAAAACATACTAGATACGACTTTTTGCAGTTGATCAGAAAATATATACTATGGGATAGATGTCACAGATTGTTATAATTGTTTTTATATAAAAAATAGTGTTAACTGCCGTGATTCTTATGGAATCGAAGAATGTGAAAATTGCCATCACTGTATTGGGTGTTTCTGACTCAAAAATAAAGAATACCACATTTACAATAAACAAGTATCAAGAGAAGTATTTGGGGAATATTGGGGAAAAGCAAAGAAACAAAAATGAGATATAAAAATACTTACGGATATCCGTGCTCTCAAAAGTGATTGCCCAGTCAAAAATATGCATCTCATAAATTGTGAAAATTGTTTCGGTGATCAGATAGAAAATGGCAAAAATGGTTTTATGTGTTTTGATTCAAAAAATATAGAAGACAGTCGTTATACATATTTTAGTCCAAAAAATATTTGTTGTATTGATAGTACCTACACTGCACCAGAATGAATAGAGTACTGTTGAGAAGTGGGATCGACAGTCGGCGTGTCAAATGCATTTTCCACGTTTCATTATTGGTACTGATCACACTGATATTATGTACATGCATGTCAAAACTCAGATAGTATTTTTGGCTGCGCATCACTTAAAAACGCTCGAAATGCAATATTTAATACGTCATACAGTGTTTCAGAATACGAAAAAATCGCAGAAAAAATCGCATCACACATGATTTCGACGGGGGAATGGGGTGAATACTTTCCGACTGAGCTAAGCCCATTCTGATACAATGAAACTGTCGCACAGGAATATTTCCCGATAAAAATTGATGAAGCATTGTCTCATTGATGGAAATGGAAAGAAGATGAAGAAACTTCATCATATCACGGAGCATACTATGAACCACGAGATATAGATCAGTATGATGAGAAAATAGTAGGATATGAAAAAGCTCAAAAAAATATTGATGAACTACTGTGATGAATACTAGAGTGTGGTATGACAAAAAAACCATTTAAAATAATAAAACAGGAGTTAATATTTTATATCGAATGTGGTATGGCACTACCGTATAAACACCCTGATCAAAGACACAAAGAGAGGATGAATCTTCGTAATCCTCGCACGCTACAAGAAACTAAGTGTAGCAATTGTGGAGAACTAATAGCGACTACTTACCCGCCAAATTATGAGGGTAAAATTGTGTGTGAAAAGTGTTATCAAAAACTTATTTACTAACTACTCCCATGTCTCTTATTCCAAAATGAGAAAATATTGTTGAAACCAAAAAATGTCGCATCAGCGGTCAAGATTTTTTTGTGACTGATAAAGATCTTGAATTTTACGAAAAAATTTCACCAATCTTTTCCTGAAAGAAATACACTATCCCAACACCTACACTCTCACCAGAAGAAAGACAGAGAAGACGTCTCGCATTTCGAAATGAGAGAAAATTCTACTATAGAAAGTGTGATAAGACAGGAAATCAGATGATTTCTATTTATTCACCCGATAAACAATACTTGGTCTATGACCAAAAAGTGTGGTGGAGTGATGATTGGTCGCCACTTGACTATGGTGTGAAATTTGATTTTGAAAAACCTTTTTTTGATCAATTCCATTCATTACAATTGAGCGTTCCCCGAGTAAATTTATTTGCCAAAAATTGTGAGAATTCCGAATTCACTAATCATACTGACCATATCAAGAATTCGTATCTCTGCATCGATACAGCTGATTCTGAGAATATCTGTTACTCCAAGTGGGTTATAAGTTGCAAAAATTGCATCGATTGCTATCAGATCGAAAAATGTCAGTTCTGCTATGAATGTCAGTTCTGCAAAAACACTTATGGGAGTTCTTTTTGTTTCCTCTGTGATGATTCCAGTGAATCTCTCTTCTCCTATAGATTGCAGAACTGCAAAAATTGCATGTTTTGTACACATCTAAGGGGTAAGCAATATTGCATTTTCAATGAACAACTGACAAAATCTGAATATGAAAAAAAGAGGAAAACCCTCGAGATACAAAACAACAAACAGATGAGAAAAATCAAAGATATATTTCACAATTTCAAAGAGAAATCCATCGTGGAACATCTCATCATAGACCAATCCGAGAATGCCTTCGGAGATTTTATCTCTCATTCAAAAAATGCATTTAACTGCTTTGAGATACTAGGTTGAGAAAATGTGAAGTATTGTTTTGAAGATTTGGCCATCAAAGATAGTTACGACACTTACGAATCGTGATTTGAGTGTGAGCAGCAGTATGAATGCCATGCCAGTAATAGAGTTAAGTTTTCATCTTTCTGTTCACTCGGGTATGATAATTCATTTCTTCTCTATACGGAACTCTGCAACAATTCAAATCATTGTTTCGGATGCATAGGGCTCAGGAAAAAAGAACACTGTATTTTTAATACCTCCTATTCTACAAAAGAATACGAAAGCCTTGTTGGTAAAATAATAGGGCATATGAAAAATACAGATGAGTGGTGAGAATTTTTTCCTCATAAGTTTAGTCCTTTTGGCTACAATGAGACAGTGGCAGAGGAATACTTCCCAATGGTGGAAGAAGAGGTGAAATCAAAATGATGGAATTGGAAATCAGATGAGGAAACTTCATCATATCACGGAGCATACTACGAACCGCTCAATATAGACCAGTATGATGAGAAAATAGTAGGATATGAAAAAGCTCAAAAAAATATTGATGAACTACTGGGATGAATACTAAAATGTGAAGTAACTCTTAAACCTTTTAAAGTGATAAAACAAGAAATTATCGTATATATAGAAAATCACATTCCAATTCCTACCAATCATCCAGACCAGAGGCACAAGGAAAGATGAGACCAGAGAAACCATAGGACACTGAATGAGTGAATTTGTAGTGAATGTAGAGAAAAAATAATCACAACATATCCACCTGAGAGAAAAGAAAAAATCGTGTGCGAAGATTGCTATAAAAAACTTATTTATTAAGATATGTCGTCAAACCATACATCGCAAAATATCACTTTCATCATCCGTATTCCCTCGGATTTTTCTGGTGGTCCTTCTGAAGTCACGGGTACACTCGATGCTCTCCATACAACTCTCGGGCATTCTGTGTTTAGTTTTGATTTTCATGTCAATATTGATGAGTTCCAAAACTTTGCTACTGACACATTTGAAAATATCTTTTCAGAAGTCCGTAAATACAAACTTGACATCACTGTTGCTTATCAATATATGGATCAGCTCAGTCCGAGTCTTCGTCGCACTATCCTTGGTAACGTGGCTAACCTTATTTCATTTCGTGCTGGTGCAGAAGATTCTGCTGTCCTTGCATAAGAATATGAACTTGTTTTTTTAGTGTTCCAGATATTATGAATCTCTGAGTGCGAGAGATGAATCTCAAAATCAATATTGTTAGTCAAAATACAGAGGCATTCTCAGATCGTACCATGAATGCCCCTAAACTCCCGTTTAATCATTCTCAGGATATTTGAAATTTCTCCCGGCACATCTACTCTCGAGCTCGCAAAGATGTCAAAGCAAAAATATTTGGAACAGAATCAGCCGTCATAAAAACCATGGAAGTTCTGAAATCAGATGGAGATTTTAACTAACCAATTATTTAGAATCGAGAACGCAGAAGCCTTAAGAATATTTAATTGGACTTGTAAAAAATGTATTTTCATTACAATTCAACACTTATGAAACCCGAAAAAACTCCTTTTGAATTACTGACTTTTTATCACTTTGTGGATATTCCAGAAAATGAACTCGATTGAGAGGTGGCTGATCATCTTTCATTCTGTCATGATATATGACTTAAGGGACGTATCTATATTGGAACAGAGGGTATTAGTTCGACGGTATCAGGGAACCTCGGTCAATGTCGGGCATACCGTATGTATCTCAAAAATTCTCAGTATTTCAAGAATGCGAGTGATATAGATATCAAATCAACTATCGTTGATAGTCATAAATTTGAAAAAATGACGGTTAAAATCCGTCATGAAATCGTCGTCCTCTGAGAAAAAGTAACTGCAGAAGAGGTAAAAAAATACAAAAAGGAACTCACCCCAGAAGAATTCAAACGTATTTTAGATGAGGAAGATGATAACTATCTCATCCTCGATATGCGCAATGATTATGAATATCACCTTGGCCATTTCAAGGGTGCAGTACCTGCGGGTACTGTGAATTTCCGTGAAGTGCCACAACTTCTCGAGCGTTACAAAGAAAAAGCAAAAGGGAAAAAGATTGTTTGGTACTGCACGGGTGGTATACGTTGTGAAAAAGCGGCTGTGCTCGCAAATAAAGCAGGTATTGCAGATATTTATGCTATTGAAGGAGGAGTTGTCAAATATACTAACACTTATAATGACGGTAACTGGCTCTGAAATCTCTACACATTTGATGGTCGTGTCAGTACGCACATAGGAGACAGTAAGACACACACTATTATCGGTACCTGTCTACACTCAGGCGTGCTGACTGATAATTGTGACAATTGTCGCTATACGCCTTGCAATGCTCGTATGATTGTTGATACAAAAGAACACAAAAAACATCTGTGATTTTGCTCAGAAGAATGTTATAAAAAAGCACAAAATGATCTCTTAATCAAAGATGTTGATTGGGATTCTTTGAGAATGAAAAATGAAGAATGAAAAATGAAGAATGAAAGGCCAAGTACATATAAAGAACTTCGTTCTCTAGTGAAGAATGGTCAAATATCTTCCTCAGAAGCATGCTTACTTGTGACGCAGCATTTTCGGAAAACAATTAGCAAAACTTCTTTCCCACATCAGGAGAGCCAAAAAGAACGTGTAATCGTAATGGATTAATTCTTTTTTGTTTCCTGCTTTTTTTCTTCTGTTCGTATTTCCCCTGATAGATAGAGTTCAATTGTATCTGCCCAAATTCAGCCCGCATTGATGAGGCTTGCTTTTTCAAGAAGAGTTTTCGCTCTTTCGAGCTCTCACTTTTCTGTATAGATTATCCCTGCTTGAACCAGTGCAATGAGATGATTTGGATTTTTATTGAGGACAGTATTGAGGATAGTGAGGCCGACTTCTTGATTACCCGTAAGCCGCATATACCATGCCCGTAAGCTCTGGATATCAGGAGAGTCAGGAGATTTTTCGAGACCGACTTTGATCCATTTTTCTGCCAAGTCGAGACGTTTCTCGGTAAGGGCTAGGTAGAGGGCATTGGTTATATCGAGTTCAGTCGCATCAGAATTATTGACGAGATATCCGAGAACCTGAAACATATTCTCATTCATCCCGAGAATACCGTAATTATAGGCGAGTTTTCGTTCAACAATATTTTTTGGTTTATAGCCATTGATAACTGCATTATTAAAGTAGAGGTTAGAGAGTTTGTAGTCCTCTCTCTCAAAATAAATAAGACCAAGAATAAAATCTACTTCTGGATCTTTTGAGTCAAGGGTTTTATATTTTTTCAGCGCATTTTCTGCTCGTTCATACTGATTTGTGAGATAGGCAGAGAACCCTACTATCTTGAGGATGGGCTTATAATCAGGTCTTCTCGAGAGAAGGTTTGATCACACACGAATTACTGTGCTATAGTCTTTATTTTGATAAAAAGCGCCAATAAGAAGTGCCTCCTTATAATTTATATCAGTGTTTTTTAAGTTCCTGAAATCATCAAATGCCTTTTTGAGGTTATTGATAGGCTGGTAGTCAAAGCTATATTTTTTAATACTATTTTCGCAGTCAATAAACGTATTTTCACATGTCCAAGAAACTTCATAAGCCTTTTTGATATAGGGGGGTATATCGATAGCGGAGAGTGTAGACACAAAATCTTTGTTTCCTGTATAACGCATACTCATTAGGAGCTCTTCTTTTTCGCGAAGAGAGAGAGTCGAGAGTGTTTCCATATACCATGTAATACTTTTTACAAAATCCCGAGCCTCAAATGCAATCGCGGCTGCTTTTTTCTTATACATGTCTTCGGGGTCCAGATTTACCACTCGTTCATAGATATCAAGTGCATCGTGATATTCATTATTGATTCTGAGATAATCTGCTTTTTTGGATAGGAGAGTGGCTCGTTCTTTTTTTGTTGTAGATGATAGTAGAGCATCGCTTGCTCGTTCCTTCTCAATTCGGGCAGCTTTACTCTTCTCTATTTTCTGTGTTTCAGATATGATAGGCGGTGCATCTTCTGTTGGTATGATAGACGTAGGGCTGAGGGGTGAATATGTATACAGCCACCATCCAGTGATTCAGCAGAGTAGAATGAATAGAAGAGATACAAAAATTGTGAGCCTCTTTGTGAAGAATCGGTGAAGCATCTTGTAAGAGTAAAAAAATAGATACACTGAGCATATAGTATTTTATAACTTTTATTTTTATGTACAGACGTTTTAGTCTTGCTCTTGTGGTAACTTTGTTATTTGCAACTTTTGCGACCTTTGCTCAAGTTGAGGATACTCAAATTATCGATAAAGAAAAAAGCATAGAAGAATCAGACGTTTCATTTCAAAAATTTTCTTCCTGTGAAGATATGAATATTGTTTTGAAAAAATATTTTAGAGAAGCACTTCTCGAACAAGTAAATCTCTATGGAAATGCTCTGCCAGTAGAATGAGATATGGGTTGAGCAAAATGAGGGATGGATGGTATTGGTGGTGGTGGGGAGGCTGGTCCGAGCTTCAGTGGCACGAATGTACAGATAGAGGGTATCGACGAAGCGGACGTGATTAAGACAGATGGAAAATATATCTATTATGCATCAAATACTCCTGAGAAAGATGGGTTCCAGTATGTTACTATTGCTCTTGCTTCACCAGCAAAAGATCTCTCTGTCGTAAAGAAGATCAAGCTTCCTATGAATTATGGCAATGTTCAGCTCTATCTCGCTGATAAAAAGTTGACGATTTTGGCAAATAAATGGAATCAAAATTATGTCTATAGTCCATCACCTATCTCTGTCGGAAGTGGTAATATGACTGTCGTTGTGGTGTACGATGTCAATGATGTCACAAAGCCAAAACTTGAGCGATTTTATACCGTATCTGGGGATTATTCTCAGTCTCGTCGGGAAGGTAATTATCTCTATGTCATTTCACAAAATTGGATAAATATGAATGTATGGGGAAACGCTGGTATGCTCAGCAAGTGAGAAATAGGGACATTTATGGATACCCAATTTGATATCAAAAAAACACTCCCTACAACGATTGATATCCATGCATCGAGTGATACTGCAAAACAAGTAACTCTCAAAGGGAAAAAGGTTCCATTTGCTCTCGAAAAAAGTGTGACAGGGTGTAATGAAATCGAATACATTCTCCCAAAAAAGCCTCAGGGGATGTCATTTCTCACTCTTTCTGTCATACCCCTCAAAGGCGATGCCTCTGTTAAGAAAAAAGTTATCTACGGAGATGCGAGTCAATTTTTTATGACTCAGTGAAGTCTCTATGTTGTGAGTAGCTATTGGAAACAGGGAACATGAGTCAGTACGTGTCCGCCAAACGCACGGTGTATTATGCCTATGTTTCAATCAGAACAAAATGCGATCATTCATCGTTTTAGTACCAAAAAAGATACAGTGAAATATGAGTATTCTGTCTTAACTCCTGGCATGCCGCTTTCACAGTATGCAATGCATGAGAAAAATGGTGTTCTCTACACAGCCAATCAGAAAGATTGGATGACGAATGGTGTTGATATTTTTGCAATAGATGCCACCGGAAAGCTCCTCTCAAAACTCGAAAATGTCGGTGCAAAAGAACGATTTCAGGCAGCTCGGTATATTGGTGATCGTCTCTACCTGGTGACATTTGAGCAAGTAGACCCTTTGTTTGTCATCGATACAAAAGATGCTCAGAAAATGTCTATATTAGGCGAGCTCAAGATACCGGGATATTCAACGTATCTGCACCCATACGATGCTACACATCTTATTTGAGTTGGTTTTGATACGAAACCAAATCAATGGGGAGGCACGAACAACGGAGGTCTCAAATTTGATCTCTATGATGTGTCAGATGTAGCAAATCCAAAACAGAAATATTCAAAAGTTATTGGTGGTATGGGGTCTTCATCGGATGCTCTCTGGAATCCACGAGCACTCGTCTGGGATGCGACTCGTAAAAGGCTTCTACTCCCAGTCCAACTCATGGATCAGAATATGGTCACGTACCAATCTAGTTATGCGTGGCAAGGACTTCTGGCTGTCAACATAGATACAAGTGGTATTTCTGAGGCTGGTCGTGTGAGCCATATTGATATGACTGGTATTGCAGAGAAACGTAAACAAGAATGTGCTCAATATACTACTACCGTCACAGAAGAGAAATGCTACACCCATGTGACAACAGGGGAGAAGATTTGTGTGAAACCTGCAGATAATCCAATAAATCAAAATATTCCTGCATACTGTTTTGCAGAAAATGATGATTCATCGTACCTCGCAAATCAAATATGGAATTATTATCCATACTTTGTACAAAGAGGCATCTATATTTGAGATACGCTCTATACAGCATCACCATCTTTGATTCAAGCTAATCAATATGGTGGATGATATAGCTTCATCAAAAAAGTAGTCAATGGTGACCCAGAGGAAGCAAAAGGATAAAAAGATATATAATATAAAAATCCTCTCTTATTCTGGAGGGGATTTTTTTAATGATGACCATGACTTTGTGTTCCATGCGCACCACCATGACCATGTCATCTATTTCCGTTTATTTTATCAATACCAGCAAAAATAAGATGTACAATACCAGCCATACCTGCGGTAATTCAGATAGGCAGAGAAGTGCCCATCGTATTATTGAGGAATATACTCACAAATAAGACGAGGATAATTGTCCTTGATGGGCCGAAAAGAATTGCTACAATAATGGCTTTGATTATATAACCGACTATCTCTCCGACGATTCGGATACGAGCCATGGAATTGAGTCAACTTTCATCTATCCAGGCATACACTACATTATGTAATTTATTTGGAGAATTTTGAAGTTGTTTTTTTACTTCAATAGTACGATCAGACGTTTGACCTTCCTTGAGAACAGAAGAGATGTGTTGTTTGGAGACTATCCGCGCGTCAGTATTCATAATATCTGCTGATTGTAGATATTATTTATAAGAGGCAAGAGATTTCTAGAGACTTTCGATACTGACTGATTCTGATCGAGGTACTTTTGCAAGACTTGTACCAAATTGTACTCCGAGCTGGACTCCATTATGGAGAAGTGCCCCTCATGCTGTCTTTGCAATTTTTACACCTGCTTTTGTCGTTCTGAGAGCTGTGCCAGCTGCAGCTGTTCACCCAAAAGAGAAGAATCAGCCAACATCAAGGGCAAGACCTCCGAGACACCAAGCAGTGCTCCATACTCCATCCATAGTGTTACCTCGAGAAAAATGTTCAAAAGCATCTTTACCATCCATAAATGATCCGGTGAAAGGAGCGACCCGGAGAGCGAGATCAGCCGCCATACCTCATTTCTCTCAGAGTCCTTGCTCTAGCAAGGATTGATGACTTGCGTCATAGAGAATATAAAAGACGTTTTTCATATCTTGATGATTCATATAATCAAGCATCAATTTTCCATCTTTCTTGTGGATAAACATGAATGCTTTAACACCCTGTTCTCGTATATCTTCTGGTACGATTTCTTCTCCTGTTTCTTCATTGGTAAATTTTTTGTTCCAGAATGCTTCCATTATATCTTTGTTTTCTCTGATGAGAGATTTCATCATATCAACACGGAGTATATGACCGTCTGCTGCTTCTTGGATTTTCTTTTCTCGTTCATCTGATGAGAGGTTGTTGACGAATTCTGGATCAAAGAATTTACTGATAGACTCAGTATATTGTGTTTCTATTACTTCGATGCGACGATTAAATTCTTCAGGCGTCTCACAACTAAATTCATTTTTTTCATTATTTGTTTCAGCTTCTCAATTTACATCTTTTCTAAACCCAAAATATTTTTCATCATCTTCACCTGAGAATTCAGTAGTATCTTTTTCTTCATTTGTATCTCCATGAATAGCTCCTGCGACCTTTTCAATAGCTACTCATGCTCATACTGTGAGAGCAAGTATTCCGAGAATCTTGGCACTTCATCTCAGTCATTTGACTGATTTGACATGACTTTCTCAGATTCTAATTTTTGGTTTTCTACCGTGTAAGAGTTCACCCATAGCCTCACGAATTTCAGATAGATTTCGATGCTTTTCATGGTAAGTATTTATCATATCAAGATGTGCCTTTTGTTTTGTATCAAAATCTTGTTTGAGATTTGTATTATTTGGATTGGCATCAAATGCTTTTTTAGCATCAGTATGTTCTTTCTCTATGCGTAATCTCTCCTTTTCCATATTTTCTATTTCAGCTTGAGAATCAAGTAACATCTTTTCTGCATCTTTCCTTCCTTGTTCTGTTGTAATATCAAATCATTTCAGGCTGTCTATATTTGCTGTCCTATTGGTCAATTCTTGTGGGAAGTGTTGTCTTACACCATTCTCGAGGTATGAAATAGTTTTCTTTTGTTCTTCTATTTCCTTCTCGACTCTATCTAATAATGTTTTGATTTGAGGATTACTGAGAGTACCTCCTACAGTCAGGTGTTCAAATTTTCCTGGTCAATCCTCTAAGATTTTAATTGCTTCTCATATATCGCCACTTCTTATATATGATTGTTTTGCTTTATAAAGTAATTTTCTAGCCTCTTCAAGTTTAGATAAATTAGCGTGTTTTCAGCCAATCTCACGCAGAGTGTCTAAGGGTATCGTACTTTTAAGAGATTGTAATCTATGTGCTATTGAATAATAGTAGGCTTTTATTTCATTCTTTGGGTCAGAAAAAATATCCTTATAATTTCCAGCAGATGCTCTCTCAATGATATATTTCCCACCTTTCCAAACTCATTTTCATCACTTTATTCATATTTTTGATACTATTTCAACTGGGTAAATAACGCTTTGAATGAGCGAATTTTTAAATATAGCATTTCTCCATCATCTATTTGTTACTCCAAAAAAACCATGACCAGTTAAGAGATTTTTTGTCGCTGTAATCAAAAAAATGGGAGCAATACTCTGCCCATACTCGATGAGGCCCTCTTGCATTTCTAGTTTTTCTTCTGGATTTTCAAGATCAAGAATTGCCGACTGGACCAGATTCCATGGTCAGAGGAAATATTTATTTCAGAGATAGTCTACTGCAAATGTTTCTAGACCGTATGTTAAGAATGAGAATCCATTCCTTAGTAAATTTTCTGCAAGATTACCAGATTTTTCGCTGTTATTCTTGAGTCATTCTACAAAATCACTTAATATCTTTTTCCCTTCTCAGTATACTTTACCGCCAACATTCATAGCATTGAGGCTATATT
>Ga0163151_10006405_pt1 | contig 14353 bp, 9 predicted proteins | sample OliLakLV19MP5IB2_FD_145596 | JGI IMG/M metagenome (GOLD analysis project Ga0163151, IMG submission 145596) | Freshwater microbial mat bacterial communities from Lake Vanda, McMurdo Dry Valleys, Antarctica - Oligotrophic Lake LV.19.MP5.IB-2 | ecosystem: Environmental > Aquatic > Freshwater > Lake...
TGTCCAAAACAGTCGAATCTTCCAGCCCCAAAAAAGAAACCAAACCCAAACCATCCGGCAGCGGCTCATGAATCCGAGCGGGAAAAACTGCCCGGTCTTTTCCGAGTCACCGGATGAAACCGGGGAAAAAGGTTCCATCCTTTCGTGTTCTGTCGCGAATGTTCGGGCGGACCTCACCGCACGGCTGTACCCGGTGGTCCGGCTTTTTCTCGTCGCCGCAGCCTGGACCGCCTTTTTTGTCTCCCCCCTTTTCTGCGCCGAGCCGCAGTCCCTTGGGCTTGGTCCCAATGCTTTGACCGTTGAAAGCCGATCCAAACAATTCGTGGTCATGGGGCAGAGATCGGGAGAGCGGATCGGGATTCAGAACGGACGGATACAGCTTGACCCCTCACTTCTAGCCGTGAGCTGCGACCGGATTCGGGAATCCCTTTATCACGAGCTTGGTTTTGCTGACCGGAACCGTCCTGCTTGGCTGGAAATTCCGCCGGGAAAGATTTACCTGGTGATTCACCCGACTCGTTCCGAGGGGATAGAGTTGCTGCAGGTTCAAGGTGTCAGATCGATCTCTTACCGCATAGATCTGCCCAGGAGCGTTTCACCGGAACAGCTGCTTGAAGTGGTGGTGAAGGCGCTTTTGCTCGAGGTGGCCAGTCGGCACGCCACGGGTAGCGTCGCGGCCGAACTGCCCGGCTGGATGGTGGAGGGATTGATCGCGCTTTTAAAATCCAACTCCCTCAAAGCCTTCGGGCTGCAGCCGAACACCCCTATTCAGATGGAAATTCTGCTGGAACCCAACGCCTTTGTGCGCCAGCAGCTTCAAAACTTCCAGGCATTGACCTTTGAGGAATTGAGCTGGCCGCAAAATCTGATTCCAGCCAGGAGTAAAATTTTCGAGGCCTGCGCCCAGCTCCTGGTTTTCAAACTTTTGCAACTGCCCGAGGGAAAAAAACAGATGGGACGGATGCTTGTTACCATCCCGCATTTTTGGAACTGGCAGTTCGCCTTCCTAAAAGCTTTTGAATCTCACTTCGACAACACGGCCGCAGTCGAAAAGTGGTGGGCGCTACAGGTGATCAGTTTCACTGGTCGTGATCCCTCCCAGCTTTGGAGCAGCCAGGAAAGTTTTGAAAAGATTGCGGCACTGTTCCGAATCCCGGTGGACATTCACATGATGGCGCAGAAAATGCCCGCCAGAAAAGATGTCGGATTGGACGAAGTCATCGTTTCCTGGAACGTGATCCGCCAGACTCCGGTGTTGGAAAACATCGCTTTTCAACTCCGTTCCATGCGCGTCCGGGTGGCCAACGAATACCTTCCCATCTGCGACGAGATGCGGGTGGTGCTGGAGAATTTTCTCCTGCAACGGGAGAGTCTGTCCAACACACGCAAGGGCGCGGCTCAAACCAACCCGAAAGTTTTGCGCCAGACCGCCGTGAAAAAATTGCAGGCCGTTTCAGATCAGCTTCAGAAAATTCAGACTGCGGAGAACAAGGGCTGAGTGTCGGCAGGGAGCTGATGATGTGATGGCAAGGCGAACCGAGGGTGTTGGCTATCGGGCACCTTTGAACCGAATCAAGAAGAAGCTAAATTTGGAAGAGACATTTCCCAAATTTCAACCTCTCCTTTTGCGCCAAATGGTCAATGGTCAACGACAACAATTTTTTTCCGGCCCTTCTATTCGCGTCCATTGGCGGTTTCCTTCTTTTCCTTCTGCATGGACACGGCTAAGCGGCTAAGCCGGTGCGAGCGCGGCACCAATCCCTGGCCAAGGAAAGGGATTGCGCGCGCCGGTTCGCACTAGCTCAAAAAGAATCTAAACTCTAAACCCTGAACCCTGAAAAACGTTGGGCGCCTAAGTTGGTCGCAAGACCCAAGGCACGCCGGTTTCCTCTGCGGTTTTATTTTCAGCCCCAGGGCGGCTGTGCCACCTCCTGCCCAAAATCAGATGAATTGAGGGGATATGGACAGATGTTTTAACTTGCGCGGTAAATCCCTGAATATTATACATGCTTCAATGTTATTTGGGCTGTCGCCCATCGATCACTTGAGAACTGCATGAATAAGTTTCAACCGGTGAGGGTGCTTTGAACCGCCCTTATTCTCCCCGCTCCGCTCCTTCGCCCACCTCTTTCATTCGAGTCAACGGGAAAATCCGTGCACGCGAAGTCCGGGTGATCGGAGTAGACAACAGTCAATTGGGCGTCATTCCGCTCGCTGAGGCTCTGAACCTCGCCCGAACACATGCGGTGGATCTCGTGGAGATCGCGCCCAATGCCACGCCCCCGGTCTGTCGGCTCGTCGATTTCGGCAAATACCGTTACGAACTGTCCAAGAAGGAAAAGGAATCGAAGAAGCACCAGCACGCCAACAAGGTTAAGGAAATCCAGCTGAGTCCAAAGATCGATCCGCACGATCTGGGCGTCAAGGTGATGCACGGAGTGGAGTTTCTTTGTGATGAAATGAAGGTCAAACTGACCCTCAAATTCCGGGGTCGTGAGATGGCCCACAAAGAATATGGGTTTCAGGTGATTGACAAGTTTTTGAAAGAAATCCTGCCGTGGGGCACGCCAGACTCACCCCCGAAGCTCATCGGCAAGGGAATCAACGTGATGCTCAGCCCCCTCCCTCGCAATAAACGGGCCAAAAATCCCCGTGAAGGGGAAGAAAAGCTGGGGGATGAAAAAGAGGATCCAGACGGTGACGCATCCCCTGATGACGAAACTCCGCCGTCCGAAAGTTCGCCCAAAAAAAAGTCCCCGCGCAACAATCCCAGACCGGAAGCAGCCCGTCCCGAGGCAGCCAACATTATTCCCGATGACGCCACACCAACCCCGGCTGCGTAAAAGCCCGGACGGGCGGGTGTTATAAGGGATTCTTTAATCCCGCAACTTCAGGCGAGATCTCTGAAACCAGCCCGGGAAACCGGCAGTTGGAACAGAGAGAATCGGTCTGACTGCAGAAGTCGCGGACAACCTGCATCAGCCCCTGTTGAGTGGCGGCGTTCAAGAAGACGGGCAGATGTTTTGCCTCCCCCCAAAGCCTGCGGCGTGCCAACCGCAGAACGGTGTTGTCTTCTCCCCTGGGCCAGTTCAGAAACAATTCCTCCGCCCGCTTTCGACCTCCGGAAGCAGGGCTCGTTGTTGAGCGCATCCAAAACCAAGGCAGCAACACATTCATGACAATGTCGGTCAATCGGGGCCTGCCCACAAAAGGCAGGACTGCGGAAACCCTTTTCATGAAAAATCCATATCGATGCGACCAGAATGAGTCATGATAATGATTTAATCTGTGGAGGAGGGGGCTCACCGCCCTGCTGGCATGCGTGTCACCCCAAAACCATTGTTCCAAAAAGAGCAGCAGGTCGGGGTCGGCGATCCAGTGAGCGGCAATTGCCAGCCGGCGCATCGGATGATTCACAGGTCTCAACGAGTTGAAATTCCAGATCGAGGCGGGGAAAAGAATCGATTCTAAAGCGTCTCTTTCGCGCCACCAGACATCCCAAAGGGAGCGGAGGTTTTCATTCACCCTGCCCGACCAGGTCAGCTGGGAGGGAAGAAAACCGGCAACACCAAGCAGGCGGGCTTGAACTTGAAGCGGAGTATCTCCCGCAGCAAACATCAGAGGAAGGTTTTCGCCCAGTTTTTGCATCGGCCAGACGTTTTGTTTATAGCCGAGCGCCCGGAACAAAAACTCCCAAAAAGTCTGAACCGTCCCCACCTGCCGGGCGCGCGCCTCCATGAGCGCCGCTTTCTGACGCAACCGTACCAGGGAAGCCTGTTCGAGAAGCTCGCGGACTTGGTCGGTGGATAAAAGTTTGAGCGGAGCGGAACAGGTCCCTTTCAAACATTCCGGCAGGGTCTTAAGGTTTTCCCAGGAAAACCATTCAACAAGCTGGGGGACCGGCGAATCGAGGCACCCTTGCAAACAAAGAACAGGGATAGCCGATACCGTGCGGGCAGGAGGCTCCCAGACCACATGCAACTTCACCTGGTTGAACGACGGGTTTTGAGCATGGCCATGCTGGTTCCACCCCTTGACATCGAGGTCCAGCTCGACGTCTCCAGTCTCTGGAGGAAGATTTCCGATCTGAAGCACCGCTTTTTGAAAGTCGGGTCCCGGTCCCGAATTCCAGAAACCAGGGTGCAAAATCTTGACCCGTTCCCCGGTGGTCGTTTTCAACCTTTCCAACACCAGACGCTGATGGTTCCAGACCGCTTGCAAAAGTTTTTCGCTCGGCGAAGCGGAATTTTCCTCCGAAAGAGTGAACTCCGCAGCCCGGGCGAACCGCGACCTTGCGACATAAAAATCTAGTGGAATTGAGGACACTGACATTGCATTTGGACCACTCGTTTAGCAAAGTCAAGCAGGGAACTCCTGCCATCCTTCTCAGAAGTGATTAAAAGCGGGTGAGGCCTACACGTAGCGCGGGTCTGTGACGTCTGTGACCCGCAGCGCTCTGCCATGAAGAATGCTTTGAAACAATCGGCAGCTAAAGGACTGACTTGTGCTGCCGTTCACAGAGCTGCGATCCGTCGAAGGGGGTGACAAGCGTCGGGCCTGCGGAAGGTTTTAGACGTTCGGGTTTTGCACTGTGCTGCGGTTCACAGAACTGCGGTCCGTCATGGAAGAGTTCACCCGCATTTAATCACGTGCTGTTCGGAGTTTCGTTTCCAATGCGGAAACGAGACCGGACCGGGATGGTCAGGAAACGTTCGCTGTAGGGTGAAAATAAAAATGTTTTTAACTTTCTGGAGTTGCTTGGGACGGTTCCGCAGACTGCTTTACTTGAGCCTTGGAATGAGTTCAAGCCTCGTGGCCCAGAACGACGTTCGAAGGGACGCAGTCGTCGAAGCGGTGGAGAAGGTGGTGCCTACAGTGGTGAACATCGAGACAGATACCATCGTAAAATACAGGGATCCCTGGGAATCGGTTTTTCGAGAGTTTTGGGAGGATTACCACAGGCAACAGAATCAGTTCAGCCTTGGATCTGGCGTGGTGATCGACGAGGCGGGTTATATCCTCACCAATGAACACGTTGTCCGGCGGGCGGACCGCATACGGGTTAAATTTGCCAGCAACACCAACCTGGTTTATGAAGCCAAACTGGTGGCGTTCCACGGAAATAGCGATCTGGCCTTGATAAAAATCATCGCCAGGCCGGGGGAAAAATTTCGGGCGGTCAAATTCGCACCGGACGACGATCTCCTGCTGGGCGAGACGGTTCTGGCGCTCGGGAACCCATTTGGGCTCGGAGGTTCGGTCAGCCGCGGGATACTCAGTTCCAAGACCCGAAGAGCCCCCAAGGAGAACGACCCTCTTGACATCGTCAATCTGCTCCAGACGGACGCATCGATCAATCCGGGGAACAGCGGGGGTCCGCTGGTGAATCTCCGCGGGGAGCTCATCGGGATCAATGTCGCGATCCTGAAAGAGGCGCAGGGAATCGGATTTGCGATTCCAATCAGGCAGGTGAGCGACGCTTTGTCTGAAATATTCACACCTGAAGCTCTCAAATCTCTCTGGTTTGGCGCCAGGGTTCAAAACGGGCCCCGGGGAAGTTTTATAATCACCTCGGTCCAGTCCGGGGGGCCGGCGGAGCGTGGAGGATTGAAAACGGGCGATCTGGTGAACGCGGTCAACGGTCGGACGCCACGGAGTGTCATTGAGTTTAACGATCTCCTGATCCAGAACCGTGATGATGTGCGGCTGGATATACTGCGACAGAACGAACGGAAAACCGCCTCGGTCCGACTGACTCCGGAGGTGGATTTTTTCAACAATTCACTGATTCAGCAAAGAACCGGTCTCACCTTGCAGGAAATCAGCGCTGAACTGGCGGAACAGCTCCGCCTCCTGACCTCGGAAGGTTTGATCATCAGCAGCGTTGAAAAGAACAGCCCTGCTGCTGAGGTCAAACTTCAAAGAGGCATGCTTGTGACGGCCATTGACGGCAAAACACCAGCCAGCCTGGTTGAAGCCGCCAAGATTTTTCACTCCAGGAAAAAAGGGCAGCGGGTGATACTCGATCTGATCGTACAAAGAAGACTGGGTAATTTCATCCAAAACTCCGAAACCCGCGTTCCGGTGACAATTCGTTGAACTTTGTTTTCGCGCACCCGGTCTTTTGTCTGTTAATTTGCGTCCCTCAAAGCAGGGTGAGGCGGATCGGGGCATTACATAAGCGGTTGCGATAGCCGGCTCTCATGGTCACGAAGGGTGGACGGGTGGTTGGAAAGAATGGAAAACACATTACAGCACGAGCCGATGATTGAAGTGGCCAACCTGAGCAAGCGATATGGGAACCATACCGCTGTCTCGGATATTTCATTTGTTGTCGGTCGCGGCGAGATCGTCGGACTTCTGGGGCCGAACGGTGCGGGAAAAACCACCACGATGCGAATCCTGAGTTGTTTCCTGCCGGCGACATCAGGAACGGTGAGAATCTCCGGCCTGGACGTCTTCACAGAGATTGATGAGGTGCGGAAGCGGATCGGGTACATGCCGGAAAACAACCCGCTGCATCCCGAGATGCGGGTCCGGGAATATTTAAAATTTCGGGCCCGGTTGAAAGGTCTGAGCCGGGTCAGGAGCCGGGAGCGGATTGGCGTGGTTCTGGAACAGTGCGGTTTGACCGATGTGACACGCAAGATCGTAGGCCATCTTTCAAAGGGCTTCAAACAGCGGGTTGGCCTGGCCGACGCCCTGGTTCACGATCCGGAATTGATCATTTTGGATGAGCCGACCATCGGACTCGACCCGAGCCAGATCCGTTCAGTCCGTGAATTGATCAAGAAACTTTCAGGGAACCACACGGTTCTCATATCCACACATATTCTCCCTGAGGTTGAGATGACCTGCAACCGGGCGCTTATCATGCGGCACGGAAAAATTGTCGTTTCCGATTCTCTCGAGAATCTGCACCGGAGCCTGTCGCGTCAGAATCATGTGATCACCGAGATACTCGCACCGGTGGAAGACCTTAAAATCTGCTGGGAACAAATTCCTGAGGTGGAACATTTTGACATAAGCGCCGGAGAGGGGGAGTTTTTGAGATCAGTCCTGACACCCCGTGATGGAATCGACATTCGTCCTCTGGTATTTGAAATAGTGCGGGACCGGGGCTGGACCATGAGGGAATTGACGCGAAGAAGGCAGAGCCTGGAGGACATCTATATCAAGGTCACCCGCCCGGAAGCCGAAGATGAGATTTTTTAAGAGTTTACCATGCAAGTTTGCCTGACATTAATCCGCCGGGAGCTGGGAGCTTATTTTCTCTCCCTCACCGGCTACATTATTATTTCGGTCTCTCTGTTTTTGATGGGGTTCAGCTTTTTTATTCTGGTGCGAAATTTACAGGGAGCCAACCTGACCATCCCCGTGACGGAGCTTTTTTATCTGAGCCTGTTTTTCTGGATCATCATCCTTGTGTCAACGCCGGTGATGACCATGAGGTTGTTTTCGATGGAAAAGTATTCGGGAACATTTGAAACCCTGATGACGGCTCCTGTGAGCGATTTTCAGGTGGTGGTGTCCAAGTTCATTGCGGCGATGATTTTTTATCTCATCATGTGGCTGCCGCTTCTATTTTATATCTTTTTGTTGCAGCGCTACATCAAAGATCCAATAGCAGTGAACCTGGGAACCACAGGCAGCACGATGCTGGGAATCATGCTGGTCGGGTCTCTTTACGTGGCGGTTGGTTGTTTCACATCCTCGCTGACGAGAAGCCAGGTGATTGCCGCCATGCTCAGTCTGGCCGCCGGTTTCGCCCTTCTGATGGTGGGGTTTCTGGCTGACCATCTGCCCGCCCAGAATCATTGGGTTTCAGACTTGGTGACCTACGTTTCCATCAAGGATCACATGCATGATTTTTCCCGTGGGGTGGTGGACAGCAGACAGGTGATTTTTTATCTTTCCACCACGATCTTTTTTCTTTTTCTCACACTCCGCGCTGTTGGCAGCAGAAGGTGGAAATAAGCCCGATGCCAAACCAAGCCAAAGAAAAAAATCCGAGCTTCTCCGCCAGACGTCGATGGAGTCTAAGGCTGAACTTGGTTCTCACACTCGTGGCCACCCTGGCCATCCTGGTCATGATCAACTATCTGGGGAACGCTTATTTTCAAAGATTCCGGCTGGGAAGTTCCAAACAAAACCTTTCGCCCCAAACCATCAAAATCCTCGAATCAATCACCAATAAGATCGATGTCGTGCTTTTTTTTGACAAAGGAAAAGAGGAGGAGCTTTACGAATGGAGCCATCAGTTGTTGAAGGAGTATTCCTTCCGCAATCCGCTGGTCCGGCTTCAGACTGTCGATTTCACCAGGGTGCCTTCGACCGCCAATGTTTACCTTGCGAAGTACCGGTTGAACTCTCTGGAAAACAAAAATTTCATCATCTTCGACAATCAGGGGAGGACCAGCGTGGTTTTCGCCAATCAACTGGCCGATATCGATATTGCGTCGGTCCTTCAGGGGGAGAACACAGAATTCAACCGGACCAGTTTCAGGGGGGAAATGCTTTTCACCGCAGCCCTGTTCAACATCACCTATCCCCGCCAGGAAAAGGCCTATTTTCTCTCCGGTCATGGCGAGCATAATCCGGCAGAATCGAGCCAGCAGTCTGGGTATGGGAAGTTTTCCGCACAGCTCAAGGAGGTGGCCAATCTTTCTTGGGATAAAATCACGCTTCTCGGAACTAATGATATTCCTGAAAACTGCAGTCTGCTGATCATCGCCGGACCCAAGGCATCGTTGCTACAGTCTGAAACTGCTAAAATTGACGCCTACCTCAAGCGCGAGCGCGGAGGCCGGATGCTGGTGATGTTAAACAACGGGGTTTCGGGGAAAAACGATGGACTGGAAACTTTACTCAAAAACTGGGGCATCGGTGTGGGGGACGAAGGCATCGTCGAGGAGAAGGAATTGAGCCTGGCGGAGGGTGACCTGCTGACTTCGTGGTTGAACCCCGATCTCCGGTGTCCAAGCCGATCGCCCTCGAAGAGCGGAGAGTGCGCCTGCTGCTACCCAGGGCGGTTTTTTCAACGGTCATCAAAAGCACCGAACCTCCTGATGTAAAAATTCTGGCTGCAACGAGTGAAAACGCCCGACAACAGTTTGAGCTGAGACAGAAGGAGCCCGTCTCAAGGAAAAAAGGGAGCCTCCCGCTCATTGTTGCCATGGAGCAGGGAAGCATCAAAGGGGTCAGCGTCGGCGCCAGGATCATAGCGATTGGTGACTCACATTGTTTCCAGAATGACATTATTGACAGCAATGCCAACCGCGACTTCTCGGTGTTCAGCGTCAACTGGCTTCTTGACCGTCCGCAGGCGATGCTGGCCGGACTAGCCCCCCGCCCGATTAAGCGGTACAAACTGATCTTGACACAGTCGGAGCTTAAATCCATGAGCCTGCTGTTTCTCGCCGGAGTTCCCGGCATGGTCCTTTTTCTGGGGCTGCTCGTTTCTTTCCGAAGAAGGCACTGATCTGTCAGGCTGATGAATTCCAAAACGACATGGACTTTGACCGCAACGGCGCTCTTGCTGTTCGGCATCATTTTTTTCGTCGAACGCCCGATGCGCTTAAAGGCTCAGAGGGAACGGAGTTCATCTCTTCTTCCGGGGCTGCGTCCGGAAAACGTGCAAGCGTTACAGGTCGGGATGGCGGGGCAGCAGGAGTTGCGATTTGAAAGAACAAAGACTAACTGGATGCTTACCAGCCCGATCACCTACCCGGCCAGAACGAACAAGATCAACCAGTTGCTGGAAACTCTCAGTCTGGTTCAATGGCAGGGCCGGATTACTCCTGAAGAATTAAAAAACAGGCCGGAGTCAACGGAGGAGTTCGGCTTTTCGCGTCCCCAATTTTCACTTATCCTTTCCGAGGGCAAATACAAGAGACACCTGGATTTCGGCACCAACACATATTTTGGTGATCAGGTTTTCGCAAAACTGGTCGGTGGTGAAGGAATCTACATCCTTGACTCACAAATTCTAAAGGTCCTGCCCAAAAATCCTGACGACTGGCGCGACACAACGCTGCTCCCGCCGGAATTGATATCCCGCGGAAACCTGATCCGGGTTCGGGCGGGAACCAGAGGCCTGGACCTGTCGTATGATTCAACCAATGAGCTGTGGCGGCTCTCCTGGCCGTTCCCTGCAAGGGCGGATCAGGAAAAAACCGAGTCGTTGCGAAAAAGTCTGGCTCTGACTCAGATTGAGCAGTTCGTAATGGATGATCCGGCGGCGGATTTACAACCATTCGGATTACAACCGCCTGAACTCGAGATTTCCTTTCTACAAGGAACAAATCCGCTGGCAAAACTGGACATTGGACGGAGTTCTACAAACAGTCCGCAGCTGGTTTACGCCCGGGTCGTCAACCGCCCCTCGGTTTATCTCATCCCCCGAGAACAGACGGAACAATGGAAAGGGCCTCCGAACGAGTTTCGCGACCGTCACCTATTAAACATCGCGCCCTCAGAGATGGACCGGATCGATTTCAAAGGTGAACAAACTTTTTCCGCCATCAGAAACACCAATGGTGTGTGGAAACTGAATCCGCAAGGTTGGATCGGAGATCCGGAGGCGATGACTGACTTGACGTTGCATCTGGCAAATATCGAGGTGGAATTTGAACGGACCGTTGTCACTGATTTCAGCGCTTATGGCCTGAGCAATGCGCTGATGGAGGTGACCGTGCACAAGTTCTCCGCACCGACAAGTTCCGTCAGCTTCCAGATCGGCACCAACGTCGGGAAGATTTTTGTCCGGCGCACCGATGATGAGTTCATCAACGTGATTAAAAGCGATGATCTGGATCAGATCCCCTTTTCGCCCCAGCATGTCCGCCACCGAGCGGTATGGAATTTCCAGTCCAGCGACGTCATCGCGATTCGAATCTTTCAGCAGGGCGCCAAACGAGAGTTGAAAAGGAACGAAAAATTTGAGTGGAGCTTTGCCGCGAACTCCCAGGGAGTCATCAACACTTTCGCCCTGGAGGAGGCGCTTCACCGCGTGGGCGGTCTCCGTGCGGTCATCTGGCACGATTTCAACGCGCAGGATCTTGATAAAGTCGGAATCAAGGAGGTTGATTACGCCATCGAATTTGAAATCAACCGGGCGGGTGCGCGCGAAGTGTTACGTGTTGATTTTGGCGGATTCTCCCGGATCAACCCGCTTGCGGTTGTCACCGTTAACGGAGAAAAACGGCTCTTCGAGTTTCCCATCGATTTGTTTCGCAACATCCTCTTGAAGGATCTGACCATCGAGCCCGGTCGGGACCTCCGACTTCCTAAAATCGCATGGTGAAGGTTCCCAAATCCAAAGGACCACTTCGCCGTATTCTCAAGGGGATCAGGGTGACCTTGCTGATGGCTCTGTTCCTCCTGGTCATTCCCTTCGTTTACATCCACAACGTGGGGGTTCCCCCCTACATCAAAGTCTGGTTGTTTGAACCCTGGGAAAAAACAGGTCACCGATTTGAGGTCGGGGACATTTACTGGCGCTGGCCCAAAACCATCGAAGCCCTCAATGTGAAACTGGAAAAACCGGGAGATCCGCAATTCCCTTCTTTGTTGGCCACAATGGTCGAAATTGACCTGCGTTTTCCCGTCTTGAATCCACGCCATGTTGGCTTGAAAAACCTGAAGCTTAAGAATGGCGTTCTTTCGTGGAAAGCGATCAACCTGACCAATGCCGGACAGACCATGGTGGTTTCAAACCTGCAATTGAATGCTGGTTTTTCCTCGCGCAACTTGCTCACCGTAAGAGATCTGACCGGGCGATCAGGTGGATTGCAGATCGCAATCGAAGGCCATCTGACCAACTGGAACGAAATCATCTCCACTCCGGCAACAAAACCCGGCCCGGTCACGCTGGAAAAAATTCAAAAACTGGTTTCGGAAGTATCGATCTCGGAAAAAAGCAGCCTGCTGATCGGTTTCCGGGCTGACAGCCGGGATCTGACCGCCGCTTCGGTGAATATTGCGGCCCGGATCCCGGCAATTTCAGGCCCCTGGGGAAAAGCACGGGAGCTGAATGCGCGCCTGGTTTGTTCCGCCGGTGAAATCAAAGATCTCCTGCTGACGGCGGCACAGATTGAATCACCCCTGGTCCACGGCAATCTACTGCACCTGAGTGGCACGACGGGGTCGCTGTTTCAGGAGGATGAACTTTTTCACGGAGACTTTCGTTTCCGCGGACAAAATATCGCGCTCAAAAATTTCGAAAGTTCAAGCGTACAGCTCCATTCCTCCGGCCGGTTTTCTTTCAGTCCACCTTATTTTCAAGAATTGCGAAATGAAGGGAAACTCAGAAAACTGAAGTCCTACGGAAATGACTGCCATGAATTGAGGTTCACCGCAGACCTTGACCCCGGCATTCATGCCGGCGTTCTGGGAGAAAACACGCCCCTGACCAGACTGTTTGAATTCCGGAACTGGAAAGCGGATCTTTTTTTTAATCAATTAAACTTAAAGGAACAAGGGCTCTCCTTTGAAGAACTGAAGCTTGCAGGTTTTAAATCAGGAGATCGATTGACGCTTCAAAACGCGGAAGGGAAATTATTCGGGGGAGATTTTACCTTTCGCGGATCACTGGCCACGAATGGACTGCTGGAGGTCCGCGGAAAATCCGGAATTGATCCCAAAAGAATTTCACACATGCTCACCGTGCAAAGGGAAAAGTGGCTGAAAAACTTCTCCTGGGAATCCCCGCCCCAGGTTGATTTCCAGGCCTCAATGCAGGTTCCTACGCACCACGTTTCCTCCACAAACTGGCTTGAAACCGCCCAGGAAAGCCTCTTTCTCAACGGCCAGGTCAAAATCGGCGCATTATCCTACGGAGGAATTCCTTTCCCACAGACAGAGTCTGCGTTCAATTATTCCAACCGGGTATGGACGGTCCCGCATCTCGCCTCTATCCGTCCGGAGGGAAGGCTCGATGTGAACTATTGGGGGGACGATTCCACCGGTCGTTACCGGCTCCGGGTCGTGAGCCAGTTTGATCCAAAAATTGCCAGCACCGTCCTGACAAATCTCGACCTGGGATTTTTTGATCAACTGGATTTGAGCACTCCTCCGCGAATCAGGGCCCAGATCGAAGGAGAATGGGGAACGAATTCAAACATCCGTTCGGTGGAGGCCGACATTGCCGTCACCAATTTTGTTTACCGCGGAACCCATGTGGACACCGCCGTAGGAAACCTCACGTTCAGCAACTCCCTGCTTAGGGCGACTGATGTAAAACTCACCCGGGCTGACAGGATGTTGCGTTTTGAGGAGGCCACTTACAACACCCGAACTTCGGAGGGAACAGTCACGAATGGATTTTGCAACATGGACCCCATCCTGGCTGCCGGCCTGATCCATCAGGGGGCGGTCGAAGCCATTGAGCCGTTCAAGTTTGCCCGCATACCGACCGTTTACGCCGACGGTGCTTTTAAAGTCGGGGAGAGAAACAGGACTGACATTCATTTTAATGTCGAGGGTGAGCAATTTTCCTGGGAAAACCTGGGAGCCGACTGGCTTCGTGGAGATGTTTATTGGCGTGGCCAGACGATGATGGTGACCAATATTCAAGCGCGGGCCTACCTCAACGGAAATCTCGCGGGCTGGACCTATTTCGATTTTCGTCCCAGGCAGGGCAACGAATTCATCTTTGAACTGGCTTTCGCCGATGTGGATCTCCAGACCTTTTTGCGCTCGAGCCGCAAGGAAACAAACAGCCTCTCAGGAGTTGTCAGTGGATTACTGGCTGTGGATTCGGCCAACACCGGGAGCATCGACAGCTGGCAGGGGCATGGAAGAGTCAATCTACGGGAGGGTTTCCTCTGGGAATTTCCGATCTTCGGACTTTTCTCCCCGGTGCTGAATACACTGTTACCCGGCTTGGGAAGTTCCAAAGCCAAGGAGGCTTCAGCAAATTTCAAAATCACCAACAGCGTCATCTCCACCCAGGATCTTGAGGTGCGCTCCAAAGCATTGCGCCTGGCTTATCGGGGTTCGGTTGACTTTCATGAAAATGTCAACGCCAGGGTCGAAGGTGAGATTTTTAAAGACGCCTGGCTGGTAGGAAAAATCTTGAGCACGATGCTCCTGCCATTGTCGAAACTCTTTGAATACAAGGTGACCGGAACCTTGAGCAATCCCGTGGCAGAGCCGTTGCATATTCCCAAATTTCTGATGCAAACCTTGCGCCCCATCAACACTCTCAAGGAATTGATGCGGGAGAAGGATGAAAAGCCCCCGGGACTTCCACCCGAGGAAGGAAAAAAACCTTAAGCACAAGTCACAGACCCGCGCTCCGCCGGACCGCGGGTCTGTGACTCGCAGCGCGTTGCCAACCCCGAAATTACGG
>Ga0163151_10006407_pt1 | contig 14350 bp, 14 predicted proteins | sample OliLakLV19MP5IB2_FD_145596 | JGI IMG/M metagenome (GOLD analysis project Ga0163151, IMG submission 145596) | Freshwater microbial mat bacterial communities from Lake Vanda, McMurdo Dry Valleys, Antarctica - Oligotrophic Lake LV.19.MP5.IB-2 | ecosystem: Environmental > Aquatic > Freshwater >...
AAGAAATTGTGAGGGTATATTCAAAGCAACGAATGACCCTGCTCCTCCCCAAACTCCAATGGAAGAAGTGGCACTTTCCTTGCAAAATGTAAGCAGTTTTTCCTGTGGGAATTCGACGGATGCCAATATCATTCAAAGAACTAAGTCACCCATATAAAGTCACGAAGAGCCCACCTCTTTTTTTGTAGATACTGCAAACAACGATTTCCGCCTTCTCCCCTGCTCCCCCGCAGTGAACGCAGGTAATAACCTCATAGTAGATACTATGGGCATCCTCACCGACCTCGACAGCAACCCCCGTGTCCGTTTCGGCACCGTAGACATCGGCGCTTACGAAACCCAGGACTCCTGCTTTGTCAGCAGCAGCAAGGAGCCGCCAACCGCATCGGTTACAGGAATAATATCGCCCAATCCGGCCAGTCCAGGCAGCCTTTTGAATGTTGAGGTCTTTGACATAAATCACCCAAAAATCGAGTGGGTCATGCGGGATGCCTATGGGCGGGCATTGTCGACTGGAAGTGCGTTGCTTTTGGGGAAACAGCATTTTTCTGTGGCATCTCCGGCATCTCCCGGCATGTATCTTCTTGAACTTCGTTCGGGGCAGCAGTCTGTTTGGTTGAAATTTGTGGTAATCGGGTAGGGTAGTGCGCTGTGATTTTTAGCGGTCAGACGACTTTGAGTCGTCAGACCGCGTACACCCCGTCTGACGACTCAAAGTCGTCTGACGGGTAGGCTACGAGACACGCATCAACTGTTCGGATGGCTGATCTTCACTCATCATCCTCCACCACACCCGTAGGATTGCGCTCCCACATGAGATAGGCTTTCAAGAACTCATTGAGGTCGCCGTTGAGGATCGTATCCGGGTTGTGGATTTTGTAGCCGGATCGGAGGTCTTTCACCCAACGGTCGTCCAGCACATAAGACCGTATCTGACTGCCCCATTCGATCTTGCTTTTGCCCGCTTCGATTTTGTCCTGTTCTGCTTGCCGCTTACGTAATTCGAGTTGGTAAAGACGGCTTTTGAGCATAGTCATGGCAATGTCACGGTTCCTGTGCTGGCTTCGGTCCTGCTGACATTCCGCTACAATACCGGTAGGAATGTGCGTGACACGCACCGCAGATTCAGTCCGGTTGACGTGCTGGCCACCCGCGCCAGAGGCCCGGAACACGTCCCAACGAATGTCGTCGGGGTTGACAATGATCTCAATTTCGTTGCCTTCAATGAGCGGATACACAAACACAGAGCTGAACGAGGTTTGTCGCTTTCCCTGCGCATTGAAAGGGCTGATGCGCACCAGGCGGTGTACGCCGTTTTCGCCTTTGAGCCATCCGTAGGCGTAATCGCCCCTTATTTCGATGCTGGCTGATTTGATGCCTGCGGTTTCACCTTCCTGCTCAAAAAGGTCAATGACCTTGAAGCCGTTGCGCTCGGCCCACATCTTGTACATCCGTAAAATCATGGCCGACCAGTCGCATGCTTCTGTGCCACCCGCCCCGGCATTGATGGTGAGCACGGCATTCATTTCGTCCTCTTTCTGATTGAGGGTACTGCGGAATTCGGCATCCTCCAAAATGACGAGGGTGCGCTGGTATTCCGCTTCAACTTCCTCCTCGGAAGCAAGTCCTTCCTTTTGGAATTCAAAAATCCCTTCAAGATCATCCACTTCACGGGCGAGGCTTGCGTAATCGTCGAGCCATTTTTTGCTCATACCGATTTTACGTTGAATGCCTTCTGCGCGTTTGGGGTCGTTCCAGAATGTGGGGTCAAGGGTTTGGCTGGTCAGGTCTTCAACTTCTTTGGCGCGGTTATCCACGTCAAAGATACCTCCTAAGGACCGCCAGCTTGTCTTTCAACGCTTTAAGTTGTTCGATAGTCATGGAAACGGGAAATTTTAAAATGGTGATTGGTTTATTGGTGGACTGGTGATTGGTGGACTGGGGATTGGTGGACTGGTCATACTAGTCTACCAATCACCCATAAACCAATCACCATCAAAAGATTTCGATATAAAAAACAAGTTCCGAATTGGCAGGGATTGATCCTCCTGCCGCATCTTGATCGCCGTAGCCCAGTGAGGGCGGAATGAACAAATAGGCGCGGGCACCGTGATTGAGCTGTAATACTGCTTCATCGAAGCCTGCGATCATTTGGCCGGCGCCGGCAGGGAACTGGAGTGGTTGGCGGCGGATAAAGGAATTGTCAAAAGGGGTTCCGTCTCTGAGGCAACCGTAATAGTGTACCTGGATTGGTTCGCCTTCCTGGACTGGTGCACCATCTCCAAGCTTCTCGACCAGTATTTTCAAGCCGGAGGGTCTGGCATTAAGTTCCGCATTGAGCAGCCCGGCAGTGTAAGATTTTGCTTTTGCCTGCACTTTTTGGGCTATGGGTTGTACGGCAGCTTCGAGTGCAAGCGAAGCGGCTGCTTTTTGCTCTAAGGTCACAATTTCAAGCATTACGACTTCAAAGCGGATTTCTTTTTGTTCCTTTTCTGCCGGAGGCAAATATTGGAGCATATTGTCATCCACCTCTTGAAATATGGTAAGGCTGTCGCCGATGCTCATGAGCATGGCAGCGTCCAGGAGCGGAGGGTAGTGGCTAAGTTTTTCTTCTGCTGGAGCGATGTCAAATCGGTAAGTACCACCGGGGTTTTTTTTGGAACTGCTGAGCAGGAGCTTGCCTACATATACATCCACATTCGCAATCATGGCCTCACCTCGCTGTGGCTTCTTTCCGCCTTTTTGAATGTGGTGGACATACCGATAACCATGCTCGGAAGTGGTTTGAGCTTGTGCATTTGCTATACAAAAGACAATATATGCCGCTAATAAAACTTTGAATTTCAACATTTTGAGAGAACGATGAAGTATGAAGGGTAACGATGAAGTGGACCTATCTCAAATGCAGCGTGAGCGTCCCGCTTGTAACGAGACGCTCACTTACCTGATTATTTCGGATCGCGAAAAGAATTTCTCGCAAGCTTACTGACCCATATCAATGTAGAACACCAGGTCTGTGTTCGCCGGGATGTCGGCACCTGCGCCTTTTGCGCCATAGCCCAAGCTACTGGGGATGAAGAGAATTGCCTTGCCGCCGCGGTTGAGCAGTTTCATGCCTTCATTGAAGCCGGGGATAAGTCCGCCTACTGTGAATGGGGCAGTGCCGCCACGGTCGAAGGAATTGTCGAACATAACACCGTCGGTTTTGCGAACCCCATAGTAGTGGGTCGGCACACTGTCGCCGTCCTTGATGGAGGCACCGGTACCTTGTTCGATGATAACATATTCAAGGCCGGAGTCGGTTTTTTTGAGATTTGCAAGTTTTTTGGCCTTGTAGTCAGCGAGCATGGTTTTCACGTTATCGGCTATGACCATCCCTTGTGCTTTGGCACCTTCTGCTTTTTGCGCTTCCTCCTGTTGGCGTTGTTGAATAATTTCAGGGGTTAGGATTTCCACCAATTTTACTTCATAACGGATTTCTTTGACCTCGCCAAAGGATTTAGGAATGCCTTTTTTCATCAGGGAGTCGATGGGTTGTATCACCGTGGCGCTGTCGCCTTTGGTCATTAACATAAGTGCCTCAAAAACGGCGGGCACTTTCCCTTTCATCATGCTTGAATCAGGCAGTACGATTTCTCGTGGGCCGCCTGCGTCGCGGGTGGTGCTTTGCACGAGCGAGTCGTTCACCCATGTGTTCACGCTGATGAGCACCGTGTTGCCGAAAGCGGCTTTTGGGCCTTCAAGGTTAGTGTGGTTGGTGACGCGGTTGCCAGCAGCAGTGGTCACTTCTTTGCCATTTTGGCAAGCCACTATGGTGAAGGTGAAAAGCGTCAAAACAGACAAAATCAATAAGTTGCGCATTCTTGTCGAGTTAAGTGAATGATAGTTTTAAGTTTCAAGATCCAAGTTTCAAGTGGAAAGTATCAAGTTTCAAGTGGAAAGTTTTGATACTTGTTACTCATTTTAATTTGCCAAAATCCGGTCTTTGTATTCTGGCAGTATGCTTTTGAATTTTTCAATGGTGGTTTTCAGGCTGTCGTGTGAGTAGGCACCAGAAGCGTTTTTATGGCCGCCACCTTTGAAATGTTTTTTGCAGATTTCTTGTACGTCTATGTTTCCTTTTGAGCGGAGGCTAAGTTTCACTACGGTGGGTTGGTTGTGGATGAACGCTGCAATGCGAACCTCTTTCACACTCAACAAGTAGTTCACGATACCCTCTGTGTCGCCGCGCTGGATGTCAAATTCTTCGTAATCCTTTCTTGAAAGCCAAATGAGCGCGGTTTTGTATTCGGGGTAAAATTCCATTCGATTGCTGAGGCAATGGCCGAGCAATCGGAGGTTTTTTTCTCTGTTGGAATTAAAAATCATGTCCTGCACTCCTGTATCGTCTATACCGCGTTCTACCAAATCAGCTGCAATTCGAAAAACGTTGGGGTTCGTAGCGTATCGGAACGAGCCAGTATCGGTCACCAAACCTGTGTAAATACACTTGCCTACAGTATTGGGGTTGATTTTATCGCGGTCGCCAAGGCCCACAATCAATTGGTACACCAGTTCGCAAGTACTGCTCGCCGCAGGCTCCGAAATAACAAAGTCGGCAATTGGGTCGGGGTAAAGGTGGTGATCAATCATGATGCGTTGCACCTGCAGGTCGCGCACATATTCTCCAAGTTTGTCAATCCGATCCAGGGCATTGAAATCCAAAAAAATTAGCAGGTTTTTCTTGTTGATTACCTGCTTACATTCCTCGGGCTGAAGGTCCCAGATCAAAATATCGCTCGCGCCAGGTAAAGCCTCAAATTCTTCAGGGTATTCGGACGGGAACAGCACATGTACGGTGTGGCCGTGCTGTTCCAAATAGTGTCGCATGGCTAGTGAGCTGCCAATCGCATCACCATCGGGGTTGCGGTGCGAAAAGATCGCGACGTTCTTTGGAACGTGGATGATTTGACGAAGCTCGGCTGGGAATTCCATTTCAGTAGCAGTTGGCAGTGGCAGTTTTACCCACCGAAATCTTTTTATCCGCTGTAGTTTTACAGGAAGCGGGGACGTAGATGGGGGCAATTTTCCACTAATTTTCAACATCCGCCAAAAACGGCGGCAAAAGTACGCACTTCACGGCGAAACGCCCTTTTCACCACAGATTATTTTTTTAAAAACCTTTTTTGTTACCTGTTTTGAAATATAATCTTGGAATACCTTTGCGGCCTTTTCTGGGCAATGATGAATTATGAATGATGAATACCGAGCGGGATTTCGTCTTTCCAATTTCAGGTTCATGATTCATCATTTATCATTCATCATTCATCATTAGACAAAAATGGCAAGCAACCGCACATTCACCATGATCAAGCCAGACGCAGTTCGCGCTGGCAACATTGGCAACATCCTTCAAATGATTAACGCTGCGGGCTACCGTATCGTAGCGATGAAACTCACACAACTCAGCCTTGCAAAAGCAGGCGAATTCTACGCCGTCCACAGTGCCCGCCCTTTCTATGGCGAACTCTGCGAATTCATGAGCAGCGGCCCGATCGTGGCTGCCATTCTTGAAAAAGACAACGCAGTGGAAGATTTCCGAACCCTCATCGGTGCCACCAACCCAGCCAACGCCGCTCCCGGAACCATCCGTGCCAAATACGCCACCAGCGTCGGAGAAAATGCCGCGCACGGCTCGGACAGCGACGAAAACGCGGCTATTGAGGGCGCATTCCACTTTGGCGGGGTGGATATGTTTTAAGATTGGTTATCGGAAGATTTGCGGATTTGGTGATTTGACACCCAATCAATTATCCTGCCCTCTGCAAAATGTAAAACCGCCAAGTTTATAAGTATAAATCCCTCTTGACTTAACTTAGGCGAACCCCAAGTTTGATTCTGAAACAGCGAAGCCCATTGCAAATCATTGATTTGCAACGGGCTTCTTTTTGATGTTGGACTTTTGGACGATAGACGTTGGATGTTCTAAAATCCATTGTCCAACAGTCCAGCGTCTCTCAGTCCTCAATACATCATCAACTTCCGGGAAGCATTGCCAAAAGGCGTTTCGAGGCGGCAGGTGTAAAAACCGGGTTCGCGAAGATCGGCGCGATGCAGCACGATATGGTTTTCGCCGGTCTGGTAGGCACCATTTTTAGCGGTTACTTCTCGTCCAGAAGTGTCAAAAATGCGGAGAAAAACATCGGCAGCGGCAGGGAGTCGAAACCACAAGAGCGTCATCTCTATAAAAGGGTTGGGCGAGTTCTGAAAAAGTTCGACGCTTCCTTCGGCGGATAAACTGGGTAGAGGTTGGGTCTGAAATTGTGCAGCGGTCATGATTTGTAGTTCGTATGCGACCGAAAGCGAAGGCGTGTTTTTCTCATAGCACGAAAACCCTTGCGGCCAAATCTGTGGCGGATAAACTGGATGGAATTTTTGGTTGTGGGCGATGTGGAGAGTAGATTCAAATGTTGTGCCAGAAAATTGGAATGACTTAGGAATGGCATTGCACCCAAGATTCCCGTCATTGATTAGTCTTTGTATGTTTGCAAGTCCAATCGCTGAATATCCCCAATATCCCAATCTCCCAATCTCCCAATATTCTTCCACAACATCATGGAAACCCTCTCCTTGCCGCGCACCCAACCAGAAATGCTAGCCGTGACCCAACGTCATCAAAGGCTCAGCATCGGTATTCCGAAAGAAACTACCCTTCAAGAGAACCGTGTGGCACTGGTGCCCAATTCTGTGGCAACCCTTGCCGCCCATGGTCATGAGGTGCTGGTGGAAGCGGGTGCGGGCGAAAAGGCGCGGTTCAGCGATTTGGATTATTCCGAGGCTGGGGCGCACATAGTACAGCATGCGGAGGAAGTGTATAAAGCCGAAGTGATACTCAAATCCGCCCCACCCACGCTGGTTGAGATTGACATGATGCGCCCAGGACAGGTCGTTGTATCGCCTATCCATTTGCCTTTGCTGAATGCCGAGTACATCAGCCGCTTGCTTCAAAAACGGGTGATCGCACTGGCCATGGAATACATCCATGACGATGTGTCTGGCGCCTTTCCCATTGTGCATGCCATGAGCGAGATTTCGGGCAACAGCGCCATCCTTATTGCAGCAGATTTGTTGGCCACCACCCGGGGCGGCAAAGGTGTTTTGCTTGGGGGCGTGGCGGGTGTGCCACCGGCTAAGGTCATTATCCTCGGTGCGGGGGTGATCGCTGAATTTGCCACCCGAACAGCCCTCGGGCTTGGCGCAGAAGTGCGTATTTTTGACAACAACATCCAGAGGATCATCCATTTGCAAAATCAGGTAGGCCGTCAGCTGCATACTTCAGTCATCAATCCACAACACCTTCAAGAGCAACTCCTCACAGCCGACGTGGCCATCGGAGCCGTCCACTCAGCCCATGCCAATGCGCCCATGCTGGTTTCAGAAGACATCGTAATGCGCATGAAACCCGGCTCGGTCATCGTAGATGTGAGCATTGACCAGGGCGGCTGTTTTGAGACCTCGGAGGCTACGACCCACGACCGCCCTACTTATGAGCGGCATGGTGTTATCCATTATTGCGTACCGAATATCCCTTCCCGCGTGGCGCGCACGGCATCGGAAGCCATCAGCAACATCCTTACTTCCATGCTCCTCATGAGTGAAACAGGAGGGATTGTGCCGCTCGTCACTTCACATGCTGGTCTTCGGAATGGGGTATATGCTTATCGGGGTACGCTCACGAATGCCCACCTGGGCGAGCGTTTTCAAATTCGGTCCACGGATTTGGATTTGTTGATTACTTCGGATTTTTGATAGAGAGGCTGTCTAAAATTTTTGTAATGAAAACTTTAGACAGCCTCCTAGAAAACAAAAACTCTGCTACCTTGCGCCGTCTCCGAATTTCCAAGAAAACGCAACTTTTCAGCCTTTTTGGAACATGAAATTTTCTGAAATCCGCCTTATTTTTACAATCATTCTGTGCATGGCAATATCTTTGCCCGCCACCTGGGCGCAGGGCAACCGCGATTACATGCGGGAGACTGGGAAAATTTACGTCGTTGTAGGCGTAATTTTACTTATCTTCCTTGGCATCGTCTGGCAGCTTGTGCGTCTGGATCGTTCACTAACCAAAATAGAACACCAACTCAACGACGACAAAAATGAGTGGAAAAATTAGTTTCTTCAAGAGCGTAGAAAACTACGTGGACAAGGCAGCCGCCTTCACCGATATCCCCAAAGGCCTTATAGAGCAAATAAAGGCCTGCAACCTTGTGCTCCAAATCCGTTTTCCCATCCGGGTCAACGGCAATTACCAAGTCATTGAAGCTTATCGGGTACAGCATAGCCACCACCGCCTGCCTACCAAAGGCGGTATCCGTTATGCAGAATCGGTTGACCAAGACGAGGTTATGGCACTCGCTTCCCTCATGACCTTCAAATGCGCCCTCGTGGACGTACCGTTTGGCGGCGCAAAAGGTGGCATCAAGATCAACCCCGCTAATTTTTCAGAAGAACAACTCCAGAACATTACCCGCCGATACACTTCTGAACTCGTCAAAAAGAACTTTATCGGTCCTGGTATTGACGTTCCGGCGCCCGACTACGGAACCGGTCCGCGCGAAATGGCTTGGATCCTCGACACATACCAAGCCCTCCGTCATGGCGAAGTAGATTCTATCGCTTGTGTAACGGGCAAACCTGTGACCCAGAATGGCATCCGTGGCCGTGCGGAGGCGACAGGTCGCGGCGTATTCTACGGCCTGCGTGAGTGTATGCGCTACGAAGATGACATGAAAAAAATTGGCCTCACCAAAGGCATCGAGGGCAAAACGATGGTTGTGCAGGGCCTCGGCAACGTGGGTAGCAACACCGCACTCATCAGCCAGGCAGAAGGCAATGTGAAAATCATCGGTGTGGCCGAACGTGAAGGTTCTATTCACGGGCCGGATGGCATTGATGTCGAAAAACTTATGGCGTTTCGCAAGGAGACTGGCTCGATCATTGGTTTTCCCGGCACCAAACACATTGGAGATGCTTCGGCGGCACTGGAACTTGAATGCGACATCCTCGTTCCGGCTGCTTTGGAAAACCAAATTACGGTTGAGAATGCCTCGCGCATCAAAGCAAAAATTATTGCGGAGGCCGCTAACGGCCCTATCACCGCGGATGCCGACCCGATCCTTATCGCCAAAGGCATTATTATACTTCCTGACTTTTTCATAAACGCAGGGGGCGTGACGGTTTCTTATTTTGAATGGCTTAAAAACCTTTCGCACCACCGCTTCGGACGATTGGAAAATCGCTTTCAACACGATGCTTACCGTCGTATTGTGATGAAAGTGGAAGAATTTACGGGCAAGACGCTTTCAGACAGAGACCGGGATTTGCTCACCCGCGGCGGCACGGAGGTAGACCTCGTGAACTCCGGTTTGGAAGATACCATGATCACGGCCTATGGCCAAATCAAGGAAACTTTCCGTCAACATCCCGACATCAAGGACATGCGGACGGCAGCGTTTGTCTGTTCTTTGAAGAAGATTGCGGGCGACTATGTTTCTATGGGTATTTTCCCATAATGGTGATTGGTTGACTGGTGATTGGTAGACTGGTATAATCGGGGTGCGACTTGTAAGCGTCGCACCCCGATTTTTTTGCTTTGATTTGGAGCGCATTTTGGGCTGGGGCATATTTGCCACTGGATATTTGGATTTTGGATTATTGTTGATAAATATTGAGAACTGAAAATCAATTCATTATTGAATCTGGTTAGGTGGAACACGGATGACACGGATGGGACACGGATTTGCACAGATTTTTAGTGCAATCTCCCAGAAATCCGTGCAAATCCGTGTCCCATCCGTGTCATCCGTGTTCCACCTAACCAGGTGCTTATTATTCAACAATACTGCCCGAATGAAATTAAATCACTTGCTCCCGATTTTACTTTTTGAGTTTTTCATTGGTGTTGCTTATGCTCAGTCTCCCCGCAAAATCGCCCTGTTGATTGCAGTGGGCGACTATCCTGCCAATTCGGGCTGGCAAAAAATCAATTCCTCCAACGACGCAGCACTGGTGCGAGACGTACTGCTCCGGCAAGGCTTTAAAGAAAAAGACATAACAATCATTAAGGAAGCGAAAGCTACGCGCAAGGGGATTCTGCAGGCCATTCAAAAACATCTGATAGATGCGGCAAAACCCGGCGACGTCCTTTATTTTCAGTTTTCAGGCCATGGTCAGCAAGTTGCCGATGATAATGGCGATGAGGTAGATGGCTTTGATGAAGCGATAGTGCCGTTCGACTCAGCCTTGCGCTACGGCGAGGGCGGCAATAAGGGCCAAAATCTAATTCGAGATGAGGCGCTTGGCCAATTATTCACTCAAGCCCGCAAACGCATCGGTCTGAAAGGCAACCTGCTGGTCATTCTTGATTCCTGTCACTCTGGTACTGGCACCAGGGGTATGGCGATTGCACGGGGCACCGACAGGATCATGGCCGATTCCAGTTACATAGCCCAGCACATCAACAAGGCGCCCGAAAAAGAGATGCTGCCGGTCGAAAATATGGAGGGTTTGGCGCCTATGGTTGCATTTTTTGGCTCCTCGGCCAGTCAGTTGAATTTTGAAACACGAGACGAACGGGGCGTTTCTATGGGTTCACTGACCTATGCTTTCTGCAAAAAACTGGGAGAAGCCGGTTCTTCGACTACTTACCGTGGGTTATTTGATCAAATCCGACTGGAAATGGCCAAAATTGCTTCGCGGCAACAGCCGCAAGTGGAAGGTACGCTGGATCAGCATGTTTTTGGGGGAAGTTTGGTAGAAACCCCCAGCTATATCCAGGTAAAACACTGTGCAAGTTCGAAATCCATTGATATTAAAGCCGGCTGGATGCACGGGTTGTATGAAGGCACTGTAGTTGGGCTTTACCCGCCCGAAACCCGCAATCCCGCAGGTACACAGGCTTTAAGAAAGGGCATCATCACCAATTCCGGGCCTTTTGAAAGCATTGTTACCCTGGACAGTGCGCTTCAAAAACAAGTCGCGGCCAATGCATGGGTGTATGTTTTGGAAAAGAACTTCGGCGATTTGAGCGCCAGTATTACTATACAATTGGACGCCAAACACCCCATTGCAAAGGCTTTAAGAGAACGGATTGTTGCCATTCCGATCATTAAGGAGGACAACAGCACAGCCGATCTTCATTTGGTTCAAAAGGGCGAAACCGTTTATCTGATGTCCGGCGATCTCATCTTAGCGGAAGCGGACGCTCATACCAGAAGCGAGATCGCTGCCGAACGATTTGTTCGAAAAATCCAATCATGGGCACAGGCGTCCTATCTCCGTGGATTACAGGTAGAAAACCGGAGCTTGAATGTAGACATCGAAATTGTGCCAGTAGAGTTAGATCCAAAAACCAAGGAGTTTAAACGAACGCTTTCAATAACCGAAAAGACCGATCATTTGGGTAATGTACGTTTCCGAAGAGGAGATGCTTTCAGGATTAAAGTGACTAATCCAGGCCCGAATGCGGTCTATTTTACCCTTTTGGACCTTTCTCCTGATAACAGTTTTCTGATTCTGGCACCCAATCCACAAGAGACCCCGGCAGAATTTCACCTTCTGCCGGGGAAAACCATTGAATTAAAACAAACTTTTGAACTGGAGCCTCCGTATGGCACGGAGCTCTTGAAGCTAATTGTAACGGATGTGCCGATAGACTTGCGTCCCATTGTTCAAGCCCGCGGACTGAATACCAAGTCAAACTCGAGCCCGCTCGAAAGGCTTTTTGCGCAGACCTATTTCAACCAGGAATGCATGACCCGGGGCGGCAAAACGGTGAACGTCTCAACGGAATCTCTGAGCATAGAAACGTTTTCTTTTATTATTGAGTAGTGCCGAAAGAGGTTTCACCTCCTCGTACCTCGGAGATGACACCTCAAAACCGATAAACGGGTTTGGGCGACATCCAGGGCAACGAAGGCGTGTACGGCCTGCAGCGGGCTTTCAAGATCGCCGGGGCGAAGTACCTTGTCATGTCGCTGTGGCAGGTGCCGGATCAGGAGACTTCGGTGTTCATGACCACCTTTTACAAGCACTGGCTGGAGGGGAAAATGACGATCCCGGAGGCGTTTCGGAAGACGCAGGGGGAGATGCGGGAGCGGTTTATCAATCCGTATCAGTGGGCAGGGTTTGTGCTGGTGGAGTAGCCCGCCTACGTCCCGAGTGCTCGGGACTATGGCGGGTAAACGGGGTTTGTGTTGGTGGAGTGATGTCCCGATACTGCGTATAAACACCTGATTTTTGAAAACGCGTGAAATTACGCATACCTGACAAAAGATATTTACCACACCTTTATTCCGAAAATATTCACCCTTTTCATCTAAAATTTTTCATAATGAAGAAGTTTTCGTTTTCTATTTTGGCTACCCTCGCTTTTTTGTTTTTTGTCACGACTTTGATGGCACAGCAGCCCGTGACGCCTGCCAAAGCGGCTAAAAAACAGTCCGCTGCGCCAGCCAGTGCAACTGAAAAACAGTCCGGTGCTGCTACCTTGCCTTATTGCGATCAGGTAGCCGGATATTACGGCCCCGACTTGCAAAAACGCGCCAACCAGGAATGCCGCACCATTCATCCTTGTATTGATTGCATTGACAAAAAAACGCAAAAGCAAACCTGCCAGCAGGTAACGCTCCATCCCGATAATTCTGCCCCATGTGGCATCGCTGTCACTGCGGTTGCGGAAGCCAAAAACCCCAGCTCCTCCCACACACCGCTGGATCAAAACGACTTTGCTTTGTCCATAATTCAAACGCCTTGCTATTTTGACGGAGTCACCCTCAAAGTGTTGGCGAACAGGATGGTTTCGACAATGCCGGATTCGCCCAAGGACTACACTTATACCTGGTCGGTGGACAACCAGCCAATGGGAAGTGCCAATTACGTTTATTGCGTTTCTGGAAGGATGGCCACCGTAAAGGTGACTCAAAATGCGACCGGGAACAGCAAAACGACGAGCGTGGTTATTTCACATGTAGAACAACCAGGGCTGAACAACAAAAAGCCAAGCGTTGAAAACAAGCCTATTGCCGGGTATCAAAAGACAAGTTGCTTCGGCGAATGCCCTTCCTACAGCGTTGAGATTTTTAACGACGGATCGGTTGTTTGGAATGGCCGCGCCTTCACCTTGCCCCTTGGACAGAAAAGGGGGAAAGTGAGCGCCGAAATCATCGCCGCAATTCAGGAAAAAGCGCGGGCCATCGGTTTCTTGAAACTGAACAACACCTATCCCGAAGAACAAATAGCAGATGCTCAGGCTACGATCGTGTACCTGCGCCTGAATGGTCAGGACAAGCAGGTTACCGACATTTTTGAAGCACCTAAGGGCCTGGATGAATTGGAAAAAATGTTTGACGACCTGATCCGGAAACAGGGCTGGGCCAAAGCAAAATCGCCCGCACCTATGCAGAAAAAACTCGAAGACCCCAACAAAGGCAACAAGGCTTCTGGAAATTAACCGGGGTTTCAAAAGATAATCCATTGGTATTGGCCGCTTACTTTCAACCTGTGAAAGTAAGCGGCCAAGTGCTGAAACACGCGCTCATTCTGAGATTTAAATCAGCCTTACCATGAGAAAGTTCTGCCTCCTTTTCTGGGCGTTCCTGCCCTTTTTTAGCCTGAACTCCCAGACGGAGAAAAGTATCACCCCTTTACCCGCCGAAGCGCAAAGCGCGAAGGCGGGCAGCTCCAGCTCCGCCAAGGCTACGGCGGTCACCCACGCCGTTGTCATCGGCATCTCCGACTACCAGGACCCCGGCATCCCCGACCTGCGCTTTGCCGACAGGGACGCGGAAGCCTTCGCCAATTTCCTCCGCTCCCCCGCCGGGGGAAGTTTGGACAACGACCACCTCCAAATCTTGACCAACCAAAACGCCACCGCAGGCCGCATCGCCGAGGCCATGGACTGGCTTTTGGAACAGACCAAGGAGGGCGACCAGGCCATCATCTACTTCTCCGGCCACGGAGATGTGGAGCGAAAAACCGTCTCCCAGCCCGGCTTCCTGCTCTGCTGGGACTCGCCCGCAAGGGTTTACATGGGCGGCGGGACGTACTCGCTGGCCTTTTTGCAGGAAATCGTCTCTACGCTTTCGGTGCAGAACAAAGCCAAGGTCGTGGTCGTCACCGATGCCTGCCACGCCGGGAAACTCGCAGGCAGCCAAATCGGCGGGGCGCAACTGACCGCCGCCAACCTCGCCAAGCAATACGCCAACGAGCTGAAAATCCTGAGTTGCCAGCCCGGCGAGTTCAGTTTGGAGGGCGAGCAATGGGGCGGCGGGCGCGGTATTTTTAGTTACCATTTGGTGGACGGGCTGGCAAC
>Ga0163151_10006409_pt1 | contig 14347 bp, 22 predicted proteins | sample OliLakLV19MP5IB2_FD_145596 | JGI IMG/M metagenome (GOLD analysis project Ga0163151, IMG submission 145596) | Freshwater microbial mat bacterial communities from Lake Vanda, McMurdo Dry Valleys, Antarctica - Oligotrophic Lake LV.19.MP5.IB-2 | ecosystem: Environmental > Aquatic > Freshwater >...
GTGCATACATAAGGGGTGAAAAGGTTAGCAGCCTTAGTAACAGAGATAAGTAGATAGCTAACAAGCGAAAGGTAGGTAACCAAACCTACCGCCGACACCGGACTAGAAATCAAACGGGCGAGTAAGCGAAATTGATTAGAATCGCTAGCTGAAAGCCCACCTGATCCGCCCATGCCTAAAGCATGCAAGGATCTACGGTCTGTTTCGCACTTTCTACCTATGAAAGTGCATTTGTTCCGCCCATGCCTAAAGCATGCAAGGATCACCAGAAAGCAAGTTTAGTGTAGAGTTCATGTTGAATACACTATCCTACTATAACATGAAGGCTCTGATTAGCTTCGATCAGATCTATAAGCGGGCGGGGATTAGTCCCTAACATGCAAGAGCACCAGGACTCACGCTTCTAATGTAGAGGCGTGAGTTTCTTTTTCTAGGATCGTAGCTCAACGGTTAGAGCAGGGATCTCATACGTCCTCGGTTACAGGTTCGATTCCTGTCGGTCCTACCATTCACTTTAATATGACGTTGTAGCTCAGCCTGGATAGAGCATGGAACTTCTAATTCCACGGTCGTAGGTTCGAATCCTACCAGCGCCACCACTTCAGTCCCGAAAGGACAATCATGCCAGTCAAGGCTCACGGTATCACCATCCCCTCCACCTACATCAAGAAGGTAGCTACCCCTGACAGCAAGACTCAGAACCGCAAGGCTAACAAAGCTAAGCATATGCAAACCACCGCAGGAATGCGGTGAGCCATGGCCGATTCATCCATACTAGGCGTCATGGAGCGTGCTAAAGAAAATATAGCACGCTTCAAGAAAGCTAAGTGCATGGTGCTGTGGCTAGAGCACCGCATCAGCGACCAAGAAAAGCTGCACAAAGATTCCGTTCGCTATGCCAAAGAGTATGCTGACAGTGCGGATAGGTTGGCGCTTCTATTGCAGCAGAATAAGCGCAGCTACGAAGGCTTCTCTAAGTACATCTACGAGAATGAAGATGCTATCAAGGACGGCAAGCTGGCTGAAGAGCTAACCAAGAAGTTGGCCAAGCTGCAAGCCGAGATGACCACCCTTCAAGAAAAACTAGCGGCGGAGTTAGATTCTACGAGGGACAAGCATAATGCTCTTGCAGACACTAATAGACTTACATAAGCTAGCACCAACGTTCATAGCAGAGTACGAAGTAAAAGAAAGGAACGCCGCCGCACAGTACAGGTTGTATCGCCACCCTGAGACAACCGACCCAGAAAAAGACCTGCTCGCGTACTGGTTCACTACCAATTCAGAATGGTTGGTGGCAAACCAAGAAAAGTACAATCAGTGCAAGCGTATGCTCACTGTAGACATAGCCGAACTAACTCAACTACACAAGGATATAGAAGATGTCAACCGAGACGACTAAAGAAGAAGTGGCTGCACCTAGCTACGACCGTAAGAAATTCGTGGAGCTATGGGCTAAGATTCTAAAGTGCAAGCCCACACCGTTCGACGTAGCTGCGGAGCTAGTTAACCAGAATAGAAATTTCAATTCTGCGGTAGCTGTTCTGTTTGGCTTAGGCTATCGCGATCCAACGATCGCTGCATGGTTGGGCCGTTGTCATAAGCATTGGAAAGCTGCCTGGGATAAGTACCCCGCAGGTACTAAGTGTAGTGCAGACTTCGCCTACAAGTTCCAGCAGTACTACATCAAAGAAGTAGATAAGTACCCAGGCTAGACATGTTACAGGAAACTAAAAATCCACTCACTGGCGAATGGGAGATGATGACCCCGCGCCAGTGGTGGCTCATCAAGCTAGGGTTTCCTAAAGATACTGTTCTAGATGACTGTGCCTTAGCTATCCTCAAAGGCCCAGAACATGCGGTAGGTTTTGGGTTTGCTGTCTATGCTATGGAGCGCCCAGGTGCTAATGCATGGTTAGTGAAGCGTTATAACGATTGGTTCCCACGTAAACCTAATGCAGAAACCTTCCGCCAATGGTGCTTGTTCATAGAAGATGTCTATGATCTAGTAACCACGCTCAAGTTCATTGATGATCTACATACGCTGAACCGTGGGATCATGAGTAACAGTAGAGAAGCTGGCGATCTGAAAGAGAAGATATCCACTAAGATAGATAACTACTACTCCCGCAAAAACCGCAACAACAGGAATAGAAGATGACCGATAAACCTACGTCCGATGTGGTCTTTAAGGCCTACAATATCACAGAGGCAATGGAGTGTAGTTTCTATATTGACGGTGTGCGGATGGGTGGTATATGCCGTGCAAGTTATGAGAATTGGTACGGCGTATATTTCTGTGAGCTTCTGCCGCTAATCACCGAAGTGCAACTGAAGCAGATACACGATATGTTAGCTAAGTACAACACGATACAGAGATAGAAGATGATACGAGCCTTCTACGTTAACCTTAAAACCGACCGCGTTACGGAGCGTTTGGTTGTGTTTGCGGATAGTGCGCCTAAAGCAAAGTATATAGTATACCTAGCCGCTAAAGACGCAGGGTATAAACCGCACTTCAGATGCATGAGTGCGCGCCGTGCTGCTTGGTATGATGGATATGCCCCGTATATAGCAAAGCCTTGCTATATGAATCAAGACTTCCCTCCATACGATCGTACGGTACTAGATGCTCAAGTTCGAGAACTCTAACCTAACTAAGCTTGCAGAAACCCACAAGCTGACGTTCGCTAAGACCATAGCGTCATACGCTGCATACTATAAGATTATAGATCTGTATCACAGAGAAGACATTACAGAAAAAGAAATACTTCTCCGTATTAGCCTAGAGATGTACTACCACGTTGGGTTGCCCGGTCTATTGTATGGTGCACTGAAAACGCACCTTACCAATACGATCTTGCAATATAAGCTAGAGTTCTATACGAAGCCTAGCAACGTAGAAGCCTTCATCACAGCATACATAGCCTTCCTAGACAAGCTCAAAGCCCTCGCCATCGCCGAAACAAACACCTCTATAGAAAGAGTATCATGAGCCACTCCGCTTTAGTAATCAGGAACATCAAAGCTAAAGAGCATCTGCTCAAGACCGTCTTGACGCATATAGGTAAGAAACCTCAAACTGCGTTGCAACTACACGATCAACCGGATGTGTCTAAGCTGTGCTCTCTCGCAGGGACGCTGCATATCATACAAGCCCTTCTTAGAACTAGACTAATCACCGTTACTAATCGTGACGTCATGGTGCGTTGCTTTAATGCAAAAGTAAAGGCACTGAGGACAGGTAAACCCTTCAAAGGCCCAGAGTGCGTCTACTGCCGCACTGGCCGCTATCTAACCGCCAAAGTACTAGCTACTATGCTAGAGAAGAAATCATGAACACTGAAAAATACATCTACATCCGTCAACGCAAGTTCGTACAGGATACTGTAGGCGGACGCAAGTACTTCGATGGTACGCATCGTAGAGGCTTGGTTATGGTAACTAACATTGATGGAGCGGTGGTTATCTCCGCTTCTTATTGTGCTGCTGGCGATAAGTTCTCCCGCGATGCTGCTATCGGTATTGCTCGGAAGAAGGCTGTCAAGTACAATAACTTCATCCACACCCCCACGACCCTTAACAGTGTAGTAACTATTGACAACGTGGCTTTCATCCGTACAATAGACCCTGCGACTGTAAACCTCGCGCAGTTGATGCTAAACCTAGGCATCTGTAGCGCCATCTGGAATCCGGATAGCTGCTACCTAACGCCAGACCCCAACCAGCTACTCGATGCAATCAAGCATGAGATTAAAGACAGTCTCGAAGGACGCTAATGTATACTAATAAAGATGAACATAAGTTCCAGACGGACTTCAAAGAGAATATAACTAAGTACAATGGACACTGTCCTTCCTTAGTAGCTAGCATGTTCATGGCAGGTATGCCAGATCTTATTGTAAATACTACCACAGGCTACACGTTCTACATGGAACTGAAGGTCTGGAAAAACCTACAGCACCCACAAGAAGCTTCACAAGTACATGCTCTACTTCACGGCCCACAGATCGGTGTCATTAGGAAAACACTGTGGCCTAGAAACATATTGTGCCCTATAGTTGCCCAGCTATGTGACGCTCCGACTGCAAGTGTTGTTGTGTACAAAGATAGCATGGCATTCATCCCCAACGACTTGCTTGCTAAGATAGCAGCTAAGGCAAGCAGCATGACGTACTTCACTGAAGCGCTATTCTCGTAACCAAGTAACCAAGAAAGGCACATCATGGTCCTATTTGATATCGCTGCATTCGACGGAGATAGTTTCTGTATCGTAGCTAGAAATACTAATGATGCCGACCTATACGCTAAGCTCTCAGGCTTCCCTGAGAAGAAGTGGATTCGGTTGCGGAAGGGTTATAAGGTCCCTACTACCGCACCTAACATTGCGTATCTGCATGCTAATTGGGAAGAAGACCAATATGTAATCACTGCGCAAGCTAAGATCTTATTCCAATACAATAAGGTTGTATCACTTGTAGACGAGAAGCGTTCTACTAAGCGGTGGGAGTATCTGTTCGAAGATACGCCTACTACCTTCGCATGCCCATACACTAAGGTTCCGTTCCAGCATCAGCTAGTTGCTGTAGAATCCATGATCGGTGCGGAAGCGTTCGGCCTTCTTATGGAGATGGGCACTGGTAAAACATACTGCATCGCTCTTGAGCTTAACTACTATGCATGCATCCGTAAGGAATCGGAGATGCTGCGTGTTATCATCGTGTGTCCTAAGGCACTGCGTGAGAACTGGAAGCGTGAGCTTCTGTCTGGTATAGGTGATTGCCATGACGTAGCAGTTGAGATTCTTAATGGTGATATCAAGTCTATTGATCAGATCTACAACCTGCTCAACTCCCCCGCTATGATCAAGGTAGTCATCACTAGCTACGATAGTGTCGATACCATGCAGCGGCAGCTACTTGTGTTCAAGCCTACATACTACTGTGCAGACGAGTCCCACTACCTCAAGAATCCAGAGGCACAACGTAGTAAAGCCAATCTCAAAGTAGCACATGCCGCTACGATGCGGAGGATCTTGACTGGTACGCCAGTCAGCAATAACATCCTAGATGTGTGGCATCAGTTCGAGATCCTGCGTAAGGGTGCTCTAGGTTATGCTACCTACGGTGGCTTCAAGAAGCAGTATGCCTATGTAGAAAAGACTGGGCAGTTCGAGAAAGTTACCGGATTCAAGGAAGATATGATCGGTGAGCTTAAGGAGAATATGGCCATGCTATCCTTCGTAGTTAAGAAGGAACGTTGCCTAGATCTACCAGAGCGCCTATACACCACGATCGCTGTAGAAATGCCGCCTGCTGTTAGAGAACAGTACGATGCCTTTGCTGAAGACTTCTACCTATCTCTCGCAGATGGCACGGAAGTTAAGACAGAGTTCATCATCGTACAGATGCTCAAGCTATCACAGATCTGCTGTGGCTATGCTGTAGGTATGAAGCAGACGCTAGATCCCAACGCTCCACCACCTGTTGAAGGTGAGGAAGTTGATGCAGAGTTTGAGCGCAGTGTATGCACCATTCCTGGCGGCGATGCCAAGATGAATGTTATGTTGGATGATGTGGAAGAAGTATGCAAGTCAGGCAAGTGCATCATCTGGTCGCGCTTCCGTCTATCTAATCAGATGATGAAGGCTAAGTTAGCGGAGCGTGGTATTATTGCGGAGGTGTTTGATGGTTCTACTAAGGAGAAGGATCGCCAGCGCATCATTGATAACTTCAACAATGATTTAGTGACTCGTGTGTTCATCGGCAATCCACAATCTGGTGGCGTTGGCCTTACCTTGCTAGGTAACAAAGATGCGCCATGCCACACTGCTTTCTTCTACGCTAACTCGTTCAACTTCGGTAGTAGAGAGCAAGCCGAAGCACGCAACCACCGCATCGGTCAGCGCAACAATGTGCTGTACACTGATTACGTTTACAAGAATAGTATCGAAGAATACATCGCCGCTGCCCTACAGAAAAAGCGCAACGTGTCCGATGAGATTAAGAACATAAGTACCATCAAAGCAATCCTTCTACAAGCTACTGGAAAAGCATGAAAGTCTTCATTCTGTACAACAACCCTAGACACAACTTCCGAACCATCATGGATCTGTTCCCTGATGCGGAGCTTGTGTACATCTTCCATCCGTCAGACTTGAGAGACCTGACGATCGAAAAGACTAAAGCTAGGATGATCGACATCCTAGATAGCGCTGCAGAAGAGGATCATATCGTTATGAACGGCCCATCGTTCATGACTGCATGCGCTGGCTTCGTATGGATGACGCAAGAGAAACGCGAAGCATACAATATGATTGCATATGACCCAACCACCAAAGAGTTCACGCTCAAGAAAGAGGAGTAAGCTATGTCTAGATTCACGGATATCCTTAACACAGAACTAGAAAACTACAAGACAGCTAACGCTAGGTTGTATGATATCGTGGAGCCTGTAGCACATGGGTGCAAGGGCGATGATATCAATGGGCTTGTGGATATGTATCTCCTGCTCGATAGCATCAAGGATATGTGCGATGCTATGTCTAAGGCATGTAACATCCACATGCCTGAGATTGCAGAGAATGCAGCTAAGAAGATGCAGCAGAGTGATACGGATTCTATCACCCGCCGAGGCTACGTCATCACTCCCGATACAAAGACCTACGTCAGCGTTAACAAAGATAATAAGCCCCTTGTGTTGTTGTGGCTGAAAAACCACACCGCAGGTAAGGAGCTAGTAGCGGAGGATTATAATGCGAATGCGTTCAGTGCGTTCATCAAAGGCTTGCTCGAAGTAGGTGGCTACAGCAAAGAATCCAAAGATCCCGCTAAGATGCTTCCCGCAGAGATTAGTACGTTCGACAAGCCAGTCCTGTCTGTTAAGAAGAAGCGGTCATGAACCTAGTAACGTTCCCACATAGACCCACGGATAGAGAGCGGGAGGTTGCTGCTGCCGAAGCTGCTAAAGATAAACCTATCCGCTACATTCGCTGCTCTGCAGACGTGTCATTGATCCGTAGTAATCCGTACCCCAATAAGCCTACGAGTCCATACGAGAAGACTAGAGAATCGTACTATGCGCAGCGGGGGAAACTATCAGACGAAGCTGTTCACAAGGCTGTGAAAGCTAGACCAGATGGTATATCTGTAGCCGAACTATGTGCTGAGTGCCATCTTTCTAGAGGCACGGTATTCAATGTGCTTCTCAGAAACACAGCCCTATATGTCCGCCTACGAGGAGCAGCTACACGATGCAACGCATACGCATACAAGCTTGCTTGATCTTCTGTGCTGCGTTCTGCTATGCAGAAGTCCCTAGGAACGTACTGATAGGGATCCTAGCAGTAGAGAGTAGCTCCTACTACAAAGACGGTAAGATAGTGTATGTTGATAGAGCGGTAGGTGCACATGGAGAAGTAGGACCGTTCCAAGTATCTAAGGTAGCGTTCACTACAGTTCGTAGAAAAGGTGAACGTTTCTACGATATGCAAACAGACACCGCACTAGCGGAGTGTATAGCTTCTCGGTACCTAGTGTGGTTGCGTAAGAACCACGCTAAGTCATGGCCGGAAGCTATAGAAATGTACAACGCAGGCCCAAATAATAGATCCCGTAACTACCTGCGCAAAGTTCAAGCGGTTAATAAATAGTGTTTGACATGTGTTTCTGACGAGGTATAATATCAATCCACCCGCTAGTAAATCACTAGCAGTTTAACAAGGCGCTCAAATGAGCAATGCACTCACTCTCTACACCTCTGCTGAAGATGACTTCGCTGACGTTCGTCAGCGCGACATTATCATGCCGAAGATTCGCTTGCAGCAGCTAACATCGAAGGGTGTTATTGATGGCAAGTATAAGATGGGCCAGTTCGCAGATACTGCCCAAGATGTTGTAGCTATCGACCTGCAAAAAGTAGGCCGCATCGTCCCTCTGGTTTTCTGGTTGGAATGGTTGGAGTGGAACACTGATCGCTCTGCTCCTAAGGATAAGCTGCTCATTGGTCGCAGCACGGATCCACAGAGCAAGCTTGCCGATGAGGCAGGTAGGTTCGTTAAGGTTATGACTGACAAGGGCGAGAAGCTTAAGGTGACGGAGGTTTATAACTTCATCTGTTTGCTGCCTAGCTACAGTGGTAACTTCGTTGATCCTTTCCTGGTTAGCTTTGGTAAGTCTGGTCATCAAGCTGGTAAGGCTTGGCTGAACAAGCTCATGAAGGCTAAGATCAAGGTTGGCGACGCGCTGATCAAGGCTCCTATGTGGGCTAATGAGTGGGAGATTTCCTCCTTGAAAGAGCAGAAAGATGGTAACACTTTCGCCGTACCTGTTATCGGTGCTAGCACTATGGTGCCCTCTGAATTGCACGAGCAAGTTAGCGAGCTTAGTTCACGCTTCAAGATGCACAAAGCAGAACTCATGGCGAAGAATAGTGAGGCCCATGATGATAACGCAGAGCCTTCAACTCCTGCGGATGCAGATGAAGCGTCGAAGCATCACCTGTAAATCGTAGCACATTGCCGTAATAATCCTCCGGTGGTGATACGCCACCGGAGGATTAGCCATCTAAACAATCCTAGGAGCATAGCATGAAAGTTATCGGATTAACTGGAAACAAACAAAATGGTAAGTCCTCAGCGGCGCAGTATCTGTGTGACAACTACAATAATATAGAGCGTTATAGCTTCTCTACTCCTCTCAAGCTCGTCTGTAAGATGTTGTTCGGTGGTACGCAAGAACACTGGTTAGGTAGCCTGAAAGACTCTCGATTAGTTAATTGGGGCCTTACCCCTAGACAGATCATGAAGACTGTAGGCACTGAGTTGTTCCGTACGCAATTCTCTGAAGACTTCTGGGTTAAGGTAGCACGAGAGCACCTTGATAGAGTACAAGGGTTCCATGATTCAGATGTAGACGATGTGATTGTAATTATCGACGATGTGCGCTTCGATAACGAAGCTAAGATGATCACCGATATGGGCGGTAAGGTTTATCGTATTGTTAACCTTGGTGCCGCGCCTTGCACTGATACGCACGCTAGTGAAGCAGGCATATCAGAAGACCTAATATCAGCTGTAGTGGAGGCGAAAGATATAGCCGAGCTTTACCTTGGAGCAGACTTTATCGCCAAGGATAACGCACTGTGCTCAATCACGACCCACTGAATCTGCTACGGCAGTTCGAGATTCCTTTTAAGGACAGCACCACAGAATGGGTGACTGTCAGTTGCCCCTATCATGCCGATGGTGATGACCTAGAGAAGGCTCATGGGGGCATAAACAAAAAGAGCGGAGCATTCAAGTGCTTCAAATGTTCCGCTCCTGGTAACGTTGTAGGCTTCCTCGCCACGAAGATGAACGTACCGCTGGATGCCATCGTAGCGCATGCAGATAATGTGCTAGGTACAACATCGAAGAAGTTCGACCCTGCGCTGGTAGAAGCCTGCCATCAAGAACTCTTAGCTACTGATGAGCAGCTTTCGTTCTTGCTAGGTACGCATGGCGTCACCTTAGATAGTGTATCTAAGTACCGCCTAGGTTTCCACAACACGATGACCCGTGTTAGTATTCCTATCTACAATAAGCAGAAAGAACTCTGCTCTATCAAGTGGTACAAGTACAAGCGTGTGAATGGCGAGAACAAGATGGTTCAGCCTAAAGGTGCTAAGAATCAGCTGTACTTGTGGAATGAGGTTAGTGAATCCCCTACCATATTCATAACGGAAGGTGAGTTTAAAGCTATCATACTGAGTCAGCATGGCTACCCTGCTTGCGCACCTACAGGTGGTGCAGGTGGGTTCATGCAGGAATGGTCTTCGCTATTCAAAGATAAGCACGTCGTGGTAGTGTTTGACGTGGATGCTCCAGGCAAGCTAGGTGCACGAAAGATCTGCCTAGTACTGTACCCTTATGTTGCTTCCATCAAGGTAGTGCATCTCACGGATTGTAACCACATTCCAGACGGCGATATTACTGACTACTTCGTTAAGCTAGGTAAGACTAAAGAAGACTTCGATACGCTGCTAGCAGCCACGCCCCTATTCAAGCCCGAAACCTATAGCTCCATAGTAGAAGAAGAGTATAACGACCCTATCGTTATGCGCCTCGCTACTACGTCGAAGGCAGAGTTCAAGGGTAAGCTAGTTAGTACAACTGCGGTAGTGTCTGCTAAGGATACAGCACCGTTCATCGTACCTAAGAAAGCTATCGTCAAGTGCAATCGGGATAAAGACTACTGCGTATATTGCCCTGTCTACAGCAAAGAAGAACAGACCACGGTAGAGATTCCTAAGGATAGCTCCGCGATCCTAGAGCTAGTAGGGCGCAGTGAAGAGCAGCAGAAAGAAGTACTCAAGGAACGTGCGTTCATCTATCCTAAGTGCAAAGCATTCAACTTCCAGACGGTCGAATCCTACAACGTAGAAGAAGTAAGACTAGTACCGCAAATTGCTATCGGTGCTGGTAATGAAGAACAGTGTACTAGAAAAGCGTATTTCGTGGGGCATGGTATTAATTGCAACACCACATATGGTATGCAAGCTAGAGTATGTACGGAGCCGTTAGACTCTCATGCTACTTTGGTAATCCACGAAGCCACGCTAGAACAGGACGACATTAACAACTTCTCTACTACTCAGAACTTACGGGAGTTTCAAGCTGCGGAAGATACGGTAGAGGCTATCGAAGCTAAGCTCGCAGATATATACAACGATCTAGTGCACAATGTAACCAAGATCTACCAGCGGAATGATCTGCACCTTTTCTACGACTTGGTGTGGCATACTGCACTGATGATTAACTTTCAAGGTAGAGATACCAAAGGATGGGGAGATGCACTTGTTATTGGTGACTCAGGACAAGGAAAGTCTGAATGTTCCAGCCGTCTATCCCAGCACTATAAGAGTGGCGAGCGTGTGGATACGAAACGAGCAAGTGTTGCTGGTATCGTTGGGGGACTTCAAGAAACTGCCAACAGATGGTTCATTACCTGGGGAACCATCCCCCTTAATGACCGTAGGCTTGTTCTGCTAGAAGAGATCAAGGGCATGGGCACCGCAGAACTGTCAAAGATGACTGATATGCGTAGCTCAGGTATCGCGGAGATTGTTAAGATTGAACGCGCGAAGACCCATGCTAGAACACGGCTTATCTGGATCAGCAATCCTAGGTCTGATAGTAAGCTGTCTGCGTATAACTACGGTGTCGATGCAGTTAAAGAACTGATTGGATCACTGGAAGATATTCGTAGATTCGATATGGTTACCGCTGTAGCTAGCGGAGAGGTTTCTATTGATGTAGTCAACACCCGCAATACTACGGTCGTCGAGCATAAGTATACTAGCGATCTATGCGCTGCGCTTGTAGGCTTTGCATGGTCCAGGCTTCCTGCTGATATTCATATCAGCGAGGCTACGGAAGATGCTATTCTTACTGCCGCTAAGGAGATGGGTAACATGTACTCGTCGTCCTGTCCGATCGTGGAACCTAGTGATCAACGTATCAAGCTAGCTAGACTCTCAGTTGCGTTGGCAATTCGTATGTACAGTGTAGACGACAATGGTAAGGTACAAGTCCTTCCGTGCCATGTTGCGGTAGTTAAAAGATTCTTGGATCGTATCTATAGCACCAAGGCTCTAGGCTACCTAGACTATTCGATGGCACAGAAGAACGAAGATAGTATCACCGACACTAGTGAAGTCGAAGCGCGTATCAAAGACCTGCCTAATGCGCGGGATACTATAACAGGATTCATTGAATGCGAGTTGCTTAGAACGGAGGATATCTGCAACTTCACTGAGTGGGACGATGATCAAGCTAATGAGTTCATAGGCTTCCTAGCGCGTAAGAATTGTATTAAGCGTAGTAGGAAAGGAGGCTACAGAAAAACCTCCGCCTTTATCGAGATTCTTAAGCGCATGTCGCGTATCGAATTGACACAAGAAACCAACAGAGAGAAGCTACAGAAAGGCTCGCTATGAAAGACTACGCACCCATACAAGCGTGGTTAGATGCAACTGATTTCAATACCGATGTGTTCATAGACGTAGAGACAATATCGTACGATGATAAAGTGGCCCCCCTCAATCCGTACAAAGGCCATAGAATAACGGTAATTATTCTAGGCCAGCATGGCAGACCCACGATAGCCGTCCCATACAGACATAGATCTGAGATGGGACGGCTATATGATTTAGATACTGTCGTGGAAAGTATGCGCCTATGGGCACCTAAGATTAAGTTCTATGCTAACGCCAATCCTAAGTTCGACTTGAAGTTCTTAGCGGTAGATGGTATTTTACTGTCTGGCGTACAACGTATCAAGGATACGCAGGTCATCGGTAGACTAGTTAAGAACGATCATGTGTCGTTGGCCTTAGATCATCTGACTAAGTACTACAATGTAGGAAGCCAGAAATCAGATACCGCTAAAGAGTGGATTAAGGCTAACGATACGCAAGACTATGGCAGAACCCCGCTGGATATTCTTATCCCGTATGGTATCGCTGACGTAGAAGCTACTAAAGCGCTTATGCTAGAACTAGAGCGTAGATTGCCCGAGGAGTCTAAGGAGCAGTGGGATTGGGAATGCAGGTTTACTATTCTGCTATTCAAGTGTGAGCAGAATGGTTTACTAGTCGACAAGCCATTCCTAATGCGGAAACGTATTGCTCTTCTTCAAGAGATGATCACCTCCGCTAAGGAGCTAGAGGGTTTACTACCTGGGTTCAATCCACGATCCAGCGTACAAGTAGATAAATACTTCCGCGTTACTTGCGGGATTGACCCTCTCAAGTACACTGATGCAGATGAGAAGCATCCATCGTGGGATAAGAAAGTCTTAGTTCTTATCAACAAGTTCAGTCATGGTGCAGAGGCTGCTAGAGTAGCGGAGTTGATTGTTAGGGGTAATGAGCTAGCTATCCAAGAATCCACGTTCTGTGCTGGCTGGGTAGAGCATGCTGATGTGAACAGTGTAGTTCACTCTGACTTTAGGCAGGCAGGTACGAACTCAGGTCGCGTATCTTGCGGTGATCCTAATGCACAGAACTTTCCTAAGTGGATGCGGAAGGCTCTTCTCATTCCTAACGGACTCGTCGGTGTTATCTGGGATCTAGCTCAGGTAGAGTATCGAGTGTTCGCGCACTACGCTGAAAACGATACACTTCTCAAAGCATATGCAGATAACCCGCTCGTGGACTTTCATCAGTTACTAGCAGATGGTTTGGGCTTCCCACGCCAGCCAGTTAAGACTATTAACTTCGCTATACTCTTTGGCATGGGCCAGAAGAAGACCAAGGCTAGTCTAGCTAAGTCTATCGCAGACTACGACTCCCAAGCGGTTAGAGATGTCCTGCAGAAGTACATCCCGTTCAAGCTAGCACCGTATCCAGAACCTATCACCGCAGATGAACTTGAGGAGCTAGCGGTAAACATCCTAGCAACGTACCACAAGAACCTGCCAGAAATTAAGTATCTCAACAAGAAGATTAAAACCATCCTCGCCTCCCGTGGCTATATTAGAAACTACTACGGACGGAGGATCTATCTCAGCCCAGATAAGGCTTACATAGGTTTGAACAGAACTGTCCAGGGCGGAAGTGCTGATATGTTTAAACGCATACTAGTTACGATCCACGATAAGTGCCCCTACGCTAATATAGTAAACAACATCCACGATGCTGATATGGCTCTCATGGAAGCTAGGTTCTTGGAAGAGTATTGGGCCGTGTGTAATGACACGCTAACGACTATCGGCCTTAAGGTTCCTATTCTAATGGATGGTAAGGTTGCTGTTCGTGATTGGGGTACTACGCTTAAGATCACAGATAACGACATACGAAAGACCTACAATGAGCTTCTTAAGACTGTTGCATAAACCACACATCGACATAACCATCAACACTAGCGGAGTAAGGTTGTTTGAGTGTAGAGATATGGACGAGCAACCTTCGATCCGTGGATTGTATATTGAATGGGTGGATGGTTATTCTATATTCATAGCATGTAAAGATCCCCTGTTTAATAACAAACAAAAAATCACCACTGTGTACGTTGACTTAGTGAACCACATGGCCAGCACCTACACAGCCGTATAGAAATAAAAACCCCTAGCATGCCCACACATGCTAGGGTAAAAACAACCAGTACGTTTTTGACACTTAGGTCATCGCTTCAACCATAAATAGAATGCGATGGCTACTAGTACAGCTGATGCGACCAGAGCGCGCATCGCGTACGCACGTTCGCTAAGTAGCTTGCGCGGTGCTCCACCTTGCCACATGCGTTTCATAACGTCGGCTCCGGCAGCGCAGGCAGCAGCTCAATCCCGTCGCCGCCAAGCTCCTGCAG